>Ga0187871_10000632_pt1 | contig 33137 bp, 29 predicted proteins | sample June2016WEW_16_1_FD_132988 | JGI IMG/M metagenome (GOLD analysis project Ga0187871, IMG submission 132988) | Peatland microbial communities from SPRUCE experiment site at the Marcell Experimental Forest, Minnesota, USA - June2016WEW_16_10 | ecosystem: Environmental > Terrestrial > Soil >...
CGTGCGCGTGTGTCCCATGGGTATCGACATCCGCCAGTCGCCATTCCAGATCGAATGCGTGCACTGCGCCGAGTGCATCGATGCGTGCGACGAGATTGGCATTCCCGGCGTTCTGTGCCAACCACTCGGCAACCTGCCTCAGAACCGCGTCGCCGGCCGGCCTACCTAGGCTGTCGTTGAGCTTCTTGAATCGCTCCAAATCGATCAGAAACACGGCCGCCTTGTGTCCATCGTCGGTCGCCTTGCGCATGTACTGCGTGACCTGCTCGAGAAACGACCGCCGGTTCGGCAGTCCCGTGAGCACATCGTAGTAGGAGAGACGATGAAGTTGCTCCTGCCGTTCAAGGTGATCTATTGCGAACGCGACATTTCCGGCTAGTTCGGTCAATAGCAGCAATCCCGCTGGGTCGAAGAATTCCGGTTTGCTCGTGTACAACGCGAACACGCCGATTGCATTTCCCGAGACAATCAGCGGAAGTACGGCTATCGAACGTATACCCGCTTCGACGTGCATCTTGCGAAAATTGAGCCTTTCGTCGTGCTGTACGTCGTTGGAGACGACCGCCGCTTTTTCTCTTAGCGCCCTCGCGGCCATCGTTTTTCCTTGCGGCGTGCCCTCGCTCGATGCGAAATAACGCTCAATGGCGTTCATCGCCGGCTCGTCGAGGCCCGCCCAGGCCACAGGAACAATTCTGTTCTCGTTGGGATCTACGATACCTATCCACGCCATCTCGAATTCCCCATGCTCGACGGCAGTCTGGCAAGAGCGGGTGAAAAGGTCTTCGCGATCACGTACCCGCACCATCGATGTGCTTATGCCGGTGACCATCGCGTATAGGCGATTGAGGCGCTTGAGCCTATCCTCCGCTTTCTCCCGTTCGGTTCGATCCCTTGCCACCCGCCAGCCGGAGACGGCGGCAATCAACAGTGCCAGGGTGCTTCCCCCGACCAAGGCGACTTGGGCCTCACGATAGCGGCTCGCGGCGGCCGAATTGCGTTCGCGCAGCAGCTGTTGCTCTTCCATCTGCATGTCTTGAACCGTGACGCGAATCGAGTCCAAAAGGGAATCGCTCTGCCCACTTCGAATGAGGGACACCGCATCTTCGGCAGATGGTTTGCCCTGCGCTCTGACAAATGTCTCACCGCGTTGGGCCATCTGTTGCAGCAAACCGGTGATCATGGTCAGGCGACGTTGCTGACGTGGGTTATCCGCCGTCAGTGCTCGCAGGGCTCGTTGTTCGTTATCCACCAACGATGTATTGGCGCGCGGCCATTGAAGATATGCGGCGTCAGCGCCGCTCAACGCGAAGTCACGATACTCATTCTCAATATTTTCCATCCCCAAGCGCAGGGTTGCGAGATGTGCAAGAACCTCACTCGTATGCTGGGCCCATTGGGCACTTTTAGAAGAGGCGAGAACGCTGCGGTAAGCAACGATGCCGACAATAAGAAGTGCAGCCATGACCGCGCCGAACGCGACCCGCACCTTTAGCATAACCGGCAATCGTGTCTTCATCTCATCCATGACCCAGGCAGCACTTCGAACGCACGCAAGGCCTCAAGCATTAAGGACCGCGGCGCACGAATGGCCCACCCTGCTATTTAAGCAGGCTGTCGGCTCAGCCCACCGTGCGGCAGTCATCAGTAATGTGCATTTCGACCAGCCGCGCACGGTTCGTCATGGGATGGAATATTGAAGCTTGCCGCGACCGATACTCTTTGGATGAAGATGGAAACCGAGACTATGAGTGTAAGCCTAGGCAATTGTCCGCAAAATGCACTCGGGTCATCCCTGAATGCGCTCGAGTGTCCTGTCAGCAGGTACGAGGGCAACTCGATCATCAGCCTTGAACGCATGGATTACCGCGCTACACGACGCGGGTGAGACGAGTAACATGCGTCCACGCGAGAGGGAGATATGTATCGTGGGAAGAAAAGCCATCAATGCTCGGGGCGCTGCAGCCATCGGCCCGTACTCGCATGCGGTCGACGGTTCTCGATTCCGCCGGACTGACCTTCGATGACGACGATAGGCTGCGCCAGCGTCCCACTCAACGCCCGCGTCGAGATCGGTTGCATCGCGGAAGTGCGCCGGACTGATTGATGCTCACCCGGCGGGTGCGCCGCCGCCACAGATACCCTATCCTCGGTGGACCTGCGGAATTTGTCGTCGCGCGCCGCGCATCGCAACACCCGAGGGGCGCTGAAAGCAAATCAGCTGTCGCGCACAACTGCATCCTGTAGGAGACCAGCATCATGTTCATCGCCATGAATCGATTTCGCATCGCGCCCGGTCGTGAGGCCGAATTCATCGAGGTCTGGCGCCAACGCGACAGTCATCTCACCGGCGTCCCAGGCTTTCGACATTTCCATCTGCTTCAAGGACCCGCCGATTCCCAAGCGGCAATATTCGTCTCACATTCCACCTGGGACAGTGCGGCGGCTTTCGAGGCCTGGACGCACTCGGAGGCCTTTCGCGCCGCCCATGCCAATGCGGGGCAGCAGCGCGGGCTCTATCTCGGACCACCCCATTTGGAGCTTTTCGAGGCCGTGCTGTAGCGGCGCACGCCCTAGCCTCCGGAGTACGCCTTTTTGGTCGTGCGCCGAGTGCGGGACGGGGTAGCCCTGGGCGGCTTTGCCGCCGAGGGTAGGCTGGACTGAATCAACGCGGCCTGATGCTCGGGGCTCAAGGGCATCGCGGAGGCTTCGATGAGATCCTCCTCCGCGACGGAATCCGAGCCGAGATCCGTGGGGCGAGTCGGGCGGAACGGAAATAACTCCCGGATCCTGCCTCTCGACACGAGTTCGAGGAGCTCGGCCTCGGGGTAGGTGCTCAAGCGCGTGACGGCCTCTACGACGGCTCCGAGGGTCGCTGGGGCGTCTGCTTCTAACTTGAGGAATTCACTCATAAAATCACCGATCAGAGGCTGCCGATGTCTACCAGAAGCAACACTATACGCCTAGCCCCGCGGACTCACTAACGACGCGGGTCAAGCAATGCCGCCAGGGTCTCGGCGTGCGCTTCATCGGCGATAAAGAAGCGCCCGTCGTTCTTGCGCTTCACCTCGGCGGGCAATGGGGCCGTGGGCGCTAGGTTCGTGAGGCCGCAGGCGGCATAGAGGCTCAACAGGGCTTTGCCGCCGGCGGCAGCGGCGTGAAGTCCGATCCGGCCGCGCAGGCCCGCGTTTTGACTCAACACGATGGCATTGTCCAACAGCACGCGGCCGAGCGCGGGTGGCCGGGTCATGCCGAAATCGGACTTGAGCAGCGCGGGATCCGCCGCGCTCATGAACCAGATGAAATACGAGTCGAGGCGTCTCCTCACGTCTAGGTACGGATAATGCTCGATAAAAATCGACATGCCGACGCGCACGAAGCGGCCGCTGTCGGCCCGCGCCCAGACGACCAGCGGACGGCAGTAACGGCGCTTGGCGAGTTGGACCAAGTGGCACAGCGGCAGGAGCACGGACCAAGCCCAGAAGCGATCGGCTCGCGTGCGATTGCGCGCGTGCTTCGGGCCGAGTCGCGCGTCCCACCAGGCAGCATCGCTCGCCAGCATGTCGGTCATGCGGATGTCGACCGAGTGGGTGCGGTCAGCCTTGCTGGGTGCGGTACGCGTGAAGCGGCGCGGTTGCGCGCTCATGGGAGCTGCCTTGCACGCACAGTCACTCGTCGGGGTTCACGAGGCATATCGAATTATACAAGAACGGTTGGATCGACCGCGGCGCAGGAGCGCACCTGGGTGAGCGGCTCGAACACGATCTCTGAATTTCGAGGTCCGAAAGCGGCGAGACTCGGTCAAATCCGCGGTGTATGTTCGCAGAACGACGACCTTTCGTTCGATGGCCGGCATATCCGATTGGAATTCACCTCATGTCTAGCGCTAGAGATTACGTATTGGGGACACACCAGGCTGAGATCGATCGCCTGGGCTTGCAACACCAGGTCTGGCGTCCGCACATGTTGGATGCCTGGAGTCGGGCCGGGATGACCCGGGGCTCGAAGGTCATCGACTTCGGTGCGGGGCCGGGCTACGCGCTCCTGCCGCTCATGACCGACATCGGCTTCAAGGTCCGGGAGGTCCGCCCCCTGCTCTTTGCGGTGCACCCGTCGCACTTTACCTGGCAGTGGCCCGCCGCATTCGTCGCGACCAATGCGGCGCGCCTGGTGGAGCTCGGACGAGTTTCTCGGCAATGGGCCGATGCGGTGGAGCGAGATTTTATCGCGTTAGCGGCGAACCCCGATGCCATCCTGGTGACGCCCCTCGTGATGGAGATCATCGCAGAGAAATAAGGCGGCTCTCACCCTGGGATGTCTCGACTCGGGCAAATCGCGACGCTATTCTGCGCAGGCATTCAACAGTTCGAAGGAGAGTTCGATGACCGTTGCACTACTGACCGGCGGCTCGCGCGGCATAGGTCGAGCAATCGCCATGCACTTGGCCCGCCGTGGCGTGCGTGTTGCGCTTCACTACCGCAATAATCGCGCCGCCGCCGAAGCAACCCTCGCCGAGCTTCCCGGCGCCGGACACGCTCTCTTCGACGCCGATCTCGCCGATGTGCCGGCCACGACGGACCTGTGGCATCGGGTGATCGCTGAGTTTGGCGACGTGGACGTCCTGATCAATAACGCCGGCATCTACCGGATGCATCCGCCCCTGACCACTGGACATGATTCCTGGCAGTCCGCCTGGCACGAAACACTGGCGGTCAATCTCACCGCCCCGGCCAACCTCTCGTGGCTCGCCGCGCGACGCATGGCCGCCCGACCGCATCCCGCCAATGCGGCTTTCGGCCGCGGCCGGATCGTCAACATCTCCTCGCGCGGCGCCTTCCGCGGCGAGCCGGACGCCCCCGCGTATGGTGCGAGCAAGGCGGGCCTCAACGCGTTGTCTCAGTCGATGGCCAAGTCGCTCGCACCCAGTGCCATCTATGTGTACTGCATAGCGCCGGGCTGGGTAGAAACTGAAATGGCCCACAGCCACCTCACCGGCCCCGACGGGCCCGCAATCCTCGCCCAGCATCCCCTCGGACGCGTGAACCAACCCGATGAGATGGCCGCGGCGACGGTCTATTGTGCGCTCGACGCTCCGCCCGCCATGACCGGCGGCGTGATCGACGTCAATGGAGCAAGCTATCTACGTACCTGAGCCCCAAGTTCACCAGGCGTCTGAACTAATTCGCCAACTCGGTTAGAACTGAGGAGGACTTACCTCCGCCACTGATAGACCAGGAGCGCGCCGTCGCGCGGCGCCGACTCTCTACGCATTCCCGAATGACTGGGGAATAAAACGGCGCTATCCGAAGTCTTCTCCCCTGAACTGCCACTTTAGGAGACAGACATGTCGGAAGATCAACTGCGGATATCGCGTCGCAACGCCCTGAAATGCATGGCCTATGGCGGCGCCGGCACCCTGTTTGCGCTGTCGGGCGGCGTCTTCACGCCGATCGACCTGGCCATGGCGCGAGGCTACGACGAGACTAAGGAAGCAAAGAGCTTGGGCAGGCCGCTGTTCGTTCAGATCAGCGACACCCACATCGGTTTCAACAAGGAAGCGAATCCGGACGTCAACGGCACCCTCACCCAGACCATCGATATCGTCAATGCAATGCCGGTGCAGCCGGCGCTGATCATTCACACCGGCGATATCACGCATCTGTCGAAGCCCGCCGAATTCGATATGGCGCAGCAGCTGTTCTCTCGTCTGCGTACCACCGAAATGCACACCGTGCCCGGCGAGCACGACACCACCGACGCCACCGTCTCGGAATACTTCAACCGGTTCGGCAAGGCATCCGCCAACAAGGGCTATTACAGCTTCGATCACGCCGGCGTGCATTTCATCGCACTCATCAACGTGCTCGAGTTCAAGCCGGGCGGTCTCGGCACTCTGGGCGCGGAACAACTCGCCTGGGTTGCGGCCGACCTGAAAGGCCGTTCGGCGAGCACGCCGATCGTGGTCTTTGCCCACATGCCGCTGTGGACGATCTATGAGCCGTGGGGTTGGGGTACGGGGGATGCGGATCAGCTCCTGATCCAGTTGCGTCGCTTCGGTTCGGTCACCGTGCTCAACGGCCACATCCATCAGATCGTGCAGAAGGTCGAAGGCAACGTGACCTTCCATACGGCCCGCCCGACGTCCTATCCGCAGCCGGCCCCCGGCGTGGGCTCGGGGCCCGGCCCACTCAAGGTCCCGGCCGATCAATTGCCCGGGTTGCTGGGAATCACCAGCGTCTCGGTGGTGAAACATCCGAGTTCGCTCGCTCTCACTGACACCACCCTCGCCTAGTCACCCATCGACGCTCAACCTAAGGAGGATTTTCCAGTGATTACTCGACCAAACCGATTGTTGCTGACGGCGGTCAGCTTGGCGACCCTGACCGGGATTGCGGCCTACCTACCGTCGGCCGCGCAGAGCCCGGACTCCACCAAGATCGTCATCAAGGATTTCATGTTCATGCCAACGCCTCTGACCATCAAAGCAGGCTCGACCGTGGTCTGGTCCAACATGGACGATGAACCGCACAACGTGGTCAGCGACACGGGAATGTTCCGCTCGGGCGGCATGGACACGAGCGAGAGCTTTAGCCACAAGTTCGACAAGCCGGGCACCTATCATTTCACGTGTTCGATCCATCCGCGCATGGTCGGAACGATTGTCGTTCAGTGATGCCATGAAAAGCATGACGAAAGCAGGCGTTGGTGCCGTCGCGACCCTGGCGATACTCGCGATCGGCGGCGGCCTGTTCATCGAGTCGGGGTTCTACGACATCGGCGCCGACCATCATCACACCAAGGTCGTGTTGGCCGTCATCGAGCGATTGCGCGAGCGCTCCATCGCTGCGCGCGCGCGCGCGGTGCAGGTTCAGGACTTGGACGATCCGGGGAGGATGGCAGCCGGTGCACGGCACTACGCGGCGCTTTGCGCCGGCTGTCACCTGGCGCCCGGAGTAACGAAGTCCGACGTCCGGCCGGGCCTCTATCCGCACCCACCGAACCTCGCGCAGGAAGACATCACGGACACCCGCCGAGCGTTCTGGATCATCAAACACGGGATCAAGATGAGCGCCATGCCCGCCTGGGGGAAATCCCTGGATGATGCGACGATCTGGGATATCGTGGCGTTTACGCGCCGGATGCCGACCATGTCGCCTGAGACGTATCAGCAGCTTTCGAAGAGCCTCACAGAGGGATCGTGAAGACAGCCTTGGGCAATCCGCGCCCTCGGGCATGGCTTCTGGGCAGCGAAAGTACTCGTAGCTATCGACTCGGGGTTGATCAGAGCTGAGGCACGAAGATCCGCTTCGGGAACGTTTTGTCCAGGAGGTCCAAGAACGCGCGGACTTTGGCACCCACGAGACGTCGCGAATTATGCAGCGCCCAGATCTCCACGGCAGGGCCGTCCTGACCTCCCCAACGAATGAGCCGGCCCGCTGCGACATCATCAGCCACGAGCATCTTCGGAAGCAGCGCAGCGCCCGCCCCCGCCAGTACCGCATCACGGACCATGAATAGCGACGAAAGTTGTAGAACCGGTTCAGGCCGAAGCGTGACGCCGTTGCTTTCTTTGGTCCGCAAGCGCCACACCATGTCGGGAGGCGTAGTGGTCAACAATACGGCTTTCACCGAATGTTCCGCCTTGGTGAAAGCGGGACGCCGCATTTGGGGTGGCCCCACGATCAACCGCTCGTCATTCAAAACGCGACGTCCCACGAGACGTTCATCCGCAGGCGGATCGACCCGTATCACCACATCGTAGCCGTCTTCCACCGGATCGACCTTTCGATCCTCTGCCACGACCTCGAGCTGCACTTGGGGGTAAGCAAGCGCGAACCGTGCGCCAAGCCGTCCAAGGACGACGTGCGCAAAAACCACGGGGGCGCTGATACGCAACCGGCCACGTGGGATGGCAGCCCCTGAAGCGGCTGCCTCCGCCGCTTCGACGATTTCTGCAAGCGGGCCCTCCGTGCGCTTATGGAGCGATTGCCCCTCCTCGGTTAGGCGCAACACGTGAGTCCCACGCTCGATCAATCTCACACCGAGGCTTTGTTCGAGCTCCGCGACCTTGCGCGACAGCGTTGCTTTCGGTCGCCCGGAGATTCGGCTGGCACGGCCGAACCCGCCGTGCGTTGCGACCAGATTGAATGCGGTCAGTGCGTGCAAATCCATACCTGTTCCGTTATTGAGACACCTAGTCCCAATCTTGCCATCTTCCTGCTCATAAATGGAACGGGTACTTTGTTCCTCGAGATAACCGCTTTCTGCAACCCTGTAAGGAGTATCGACATGGCAATTCTAGTGACTGGCAGCACGGGGACGATCGGGTCCCAAGTCTTGGATCAACTGAAAGGTCAGGATGGTGAAGTGCGGGCATTGACGCGCTCTCCGGACAAAGCGCGGCTACCGGCTGGCATTAGGCCGGTGAAGGGGGATCTCGCCGACGTCGATTCGGTGCGGGCAGCGCTCAGCGGCGTGAGTACGCTGTTCCTGCTCGCCCCGAACGTCGCCGACGAATTGACACAAGCCATGCTGGCGTTGACTGTCGCGCGGGACGTCGGCGTAAAGGGCATCGTTTACCTGTCGGTGTTCAAGGGCGAGAGTTACTCCGACGTGCCGCACTTCGCCGGCAAGTATGCGGTGGAACGCATGATCGAGGACCTCAATCTGCCGGCGACCGTGCTGCGCCCGGCGTATTTCATTCAGAACGATCTTCGTCAGAAAGACCCGCTGCTGACTCACGGCGTATACGGAGTGCCGGTGGGATCGAAGGGCATTTCAATGGTCGACGTGCGCGACATCGGCGAGGCCGCTGCGATCGAACTCCTGCGGCGCGATGGTGCGCCGGCACCGCTCAGCCGCGAGACCTACGACCTGGTTGGGCCCGACAGCCTCACCGGGCAGGATATTGCCGCCATTTGGGCCAATGCGTTGGACCGCACCATTCGCTATGGAGGAGACGATCTCGTCCTCCTGGAGCAGCGCTTCAGGAGCATGCTGCCGAGTTGGCACGCCCTGGACTTGCGCTTGATGTTCCACCGCTACCACACCGACGGCGCGGTCGCGACTTCCGCCGCACTCGCACGCCTCTCCGCACTGCTCGGCCACGCCCCTCGCTCCTACCGCGACTTCGCGAGCGATGCCGCGCGTCAATGGACCTGATTGGACCGGCCGGCGCGGGTCCGCGCCGGCATTCCTTCGCCAACTCGCTGAGCTGATCGACCGGTATGGAGACGATCCCGCGAGAGATTCTCGGTCACCGACTTGACCCGGCTCACCAGATCTCGCCGTTACTCGCTTAATACTTAATATATTTCAATTGATTACCATATATTCTTACAGTTATTTACACATCAAGCGGCGAGCGACGATGAGCCGCCGCTGAAGCAAAAACCATTGCGCGTATCGGCCGGCAGGTTCATGGTCGGCGAATCCGCGCTTTCGGGAGAGCCGACCATGAGCAGTAACGGAGTTGCGCTTGCCGAGTCGACTGCCCGCGAACACGTCCGCACGCAGAACCTAGCCGCCCTCAAGTACGCGCTGGCGGGGCTCGCCGGCGCCAGCATCGAGTGGTACGACTTCTTCCTCTATGCCACGGCAGCGGCGCTGGTGTTTCCGAGCATCTTTTTCCCGGCCGCGATGCCCCCGTTCGTCGCTCTATCGGCCTCCTTCAGCACCTTCGCCGTCGGCTTCCTGATGCGTCCGGTCGGCGCCGTGCTTTTTGGACACATCGGCGACCGGCACGGCCGCAAGGTGGCGTTCGCGATCGCCTTGATCCTGATGGGAACTGCCACGGCGCTCATCGGCCTCCTCCCGTCCTACCGGACGGCCGGCGTGTTCTCGCCGCTCGCGCTCGTGCTGCTGCGGCTCGCGCAGGGTATTGCGGTCGGGGGCCAATGGGGCGGCGCGGTCCTGCTTGCGACGGAAAACTCTCCCACCTACCAGCGCGGCTTCTACGGCAGCATCCCTCAGGCGGGCGTCTCGGTCGGCGTCGTGCTCGCCAACCTCGGTTTCATCGCCGCCAGCGGCGCGATGTCGAATCAAGCCTTCATGGCCTATGGCTGGCGCATTCCTTTTCTGTTCAGCGTGGCGCTGATCGGGTTCGGCCTGTACCTGCGCTTTCGGGTCGAGGACACCGCAGCGTTCCGTCACCTCGATCCTTGCACGGCAGAACACGCGGCAGCGAACTGTGCCGCGGCGGGCTCGGGAAGTGCCCGCTCGCCGGTCATTGACGCCATTCGGCTTCACTCAACGCTCATTCTCCGCGCCGGCGGATCCTACGTCTCGACCGTTCTGCTCTTCTACATCTTGATCACCTATGTGGTGGCATTCGGTACCAGCGCCTCGGGCCTGCATCTGCCGCGAGCGACCCTGCTGAACGCCGTGCTGATCAGCACCATCGTGCAACTGCCGGCTGTTTTTCTGGCGGGCCTGCTGTCCGACCGTTACGGACGGCGCCGCATCTTCATGACCGGTATCGCCCTGGCGGGAGCTTGGGCTTTCGTTCTGTTTCCGCTCATCGAGACGCGCTCGTTTGTGTGCATCACTGTCGCCCTCGGCGTCGCCACTTTCTTCCTGTCCCTGACTGCCGGGCCGATGGCGGCCATGTTCGCGGAGCAGTTCGCCGCGCCGATTCGCTACTCTGCGATTTCGTTGTCCTATCAAACGGCGGCGATCATCGGCGGCGGCCTGGCGCCCGTCATCGCCACCGCCCTGTACGCACGCTTCCACAGCAATCTCGGGGTTTCGCTCTACATCGCCGGTGCCTGCGCCGTCTCCCTGGTGTGTGCCGGTACGCTCAAAGTGGTAGTCGGCTCGAGGCGCGTCGAGGAATCTGTCAAATCACCCCGGCTCTAAAGTTCGGGCTTCTGCGGCCGATAGAGCGGCGATGAGTTCCATCAGCAGTGTTCTGCCCACGACCGTGTTGCCGGCCGCGCCCAGCAGCGGACTCGCCGCGATCGCGGCCGGCGGCCAGCAGTTGAGCCAGGACGCGGCGCAGATCGCGAACCCCGGCAATCAAACTCCGATCAATCCGCTCGTTGATCTCGCCCAATCGAGCTCGCTCGCTGAAGCCGGTGCAGAGGTCATTCGCACCTCGAACCAAATGCTCGGCACCCTGCTCGACATGTTTGCCTGAACGCCCGACGCGGCGCGAATTCCTACCCGAGCATCGGATAATCCGTATTGCCTTGCCGGCTGATTCCGGTGGCCTCGGCGATGATCAATCCAGCCGTGGCGCGTTGCCGATAATACTCACCCATCGATCGGGTCGAATAGGCTCGTCGTCAAAGAGTATCCTATGTTTTAATAATATATAACAATAACTTAAATAACATATCTAAGGTTATTTGTCGATTCTTGCGGATGACGCGAGGCAGAGTTTTCGGTTCTCGCCGATGACCGCCGCCGGGATGCCGGTCACCGCGGCTCGGGCGGCGGCGAACAGATACGATACGCGTCCCGGCGCGATCCAATATTCCGCCCGCTCGATCTGGCCCAAGCTCTCTTTTAGTACACTTCAGCTCGGCCACCCATCAATAATCACGGAACTCGCACGTGCCATCGATATTCCTGAGCTACGCCTCCGACGATCGCCAGGCCGCGCGGACGATCGGCGATGCGCTCGCGAAGCTCGGCATGGATGTCTGGCTGGACCAAAGCGAGCTCGGCGGGGGCGACGCCTGGGATCAGAAGATCCGCAAGCAGATTCGCGAGTGCGATTACTTCATGCCCATCGTGTCCGCCCGAACCGAGGCGCGGCACGAAGGATATTTTCGCCGCGAGTGGCGCTTGGCGGTCGAGCGCACCTTGGACATGGCGGACGACCATCTGTTTCTGCTGCCGGTGGTCATCGACGCGACGGACCAGGCGCATGCGCGGGTGCCGGAGAAATTTCTCAGCGTGCAGTGGCTCCGGGTGCCGGACGGTCAGCCGACTCCGGGGCTCGAAACCCTGTGCCGGCGGATCCTGTCGGGTGAACCGGCGGAACCGCGCGCCGCAACGAAAAAGCCGGGACGGGAGAATTCGAAGGCCGCCGTCCACCGTTCGGTGAAGCTCCCCTACCCGCCGTTTCCGCGCGAGGAGCCCGGCCAGCGCGCGCGCTTTGGAGCGCACGTGCTGGGTTGGTTGGGTCACTCCGCATGGGTGTCGTTGCAGCGGCTGCCTCGGTGGGTGCGAATCTCCATTTATGTGTGGCTGGCCATCCTCGTGATGTCGCGGGGATTGATTCCCGGATCGGACGAGGATATCTCGCACTCGGACGCCAAGAAGCTCAAGGCCATCACCGACCAATACCGGGGCAGCACGAATCCGTCGGATATCGCCAAGCTCGGCGCGCAGATCGCGTCGGAATTCTCCGACTCACCCCCCCAGGAGTCCGGGCATCAGGCGGTGCTCGCGATACCTTTTGCGGCGCCGGGCGGTGATGCGCCCGCTGAGAAGCTCGCCGATGCGGCCTTCGCTCAAACCTACGGCAGGCTCTCGATGGCGCATCACGGTCAGATCGGCCTGGACAAGGACGCCGCGACGTCGGTCGATGCCAAGGCCGCGTTTGCCCGCGCCCGCGCCGGCCATGCGGCCTACGTAGTGTACGGCTCGGTCGACGCTCCAGGACCGGCGCAGGTACTGTCCGTCACCCTCGCCAAGGTCGATGACGGCTCGGTCGTTTGGACCCAGTCCTATCCGGTCGCGACCGCCGAACCCACGAAGATCGCGGAGGAGCTCAATTCCAAAGTTCCCGCCCTGGCGCCGGAGGACGAATAGCGGCCGCGCTCAACGCTCCTTGAACGAATAGCCCACCGTGAATCCCACCGTTCGAGGTTGAGACACGATCGCCTGATAGCGGTTGCCGAAGATCGCCGGATCGGAATAGGCCGAGATGCCGAGCGTGTTGGTCACGTTGTTCACATATAGCGAGCCCATCCAGTGCGTGTGGGTGTACGTCAACCGCGTATCGAGCATCGTGTAGCCCGGCACGGTCGGCACCGTCGCCGACAACGCCGGAATCACGTCGCTCTGGTAGTGCGCGCTGATGGCGTAGAGAAATTCCCCGCCCGCAAATCCCATATGTCCGTAATCGAGGCTCACCGCCAAGCTCGATTTCGGCGTGCCGGGCAAGGGAGTGCCGATCGCGGGCGGCGGAACCGCGACATTCGGGCTCACGAACAAGGGATTCAGGGAGGTCAATTTGGTTTGATCGTAGGTGTAGTCGATCTGCGCGCCCAGGTGCGCGGTGACGCTCGCGTATATCTCCGTCTCCACGCCCCGGCTGAACGCCTCGCCGATGTTGAGCGAAGCGGGCAACACCAGCGGCGTCAACTGCACCCCCTCCTGGATGTTGTGCCATTGAATGTCGTAAATGGCGGCCGAATAGCGCACCCGGTTCGCGACCGTGCCCTTCACGCCGATCTCGTAGTTGTCGGCGGTGTCCGGCTGCAGCCGGGTGAGCGCCGGCGGCGTGACGTAGTTCTTTCCCGTCGTCGGGTCGATCACGGCCTCGGTCGGCGGCAGCGCGTTGACGCCGCCGCGGCGAAATCCCTGCGACCAGGTCGCGTACACGAGATTGTTCTTGTCGAGCTGATACGAGGTATTGATCTTCCACAGGGCGCGGCGCCATTCGTCGCTGAGCGATTCGTTGGCGGCGAATGCCGGTCCGTCGAACAGCAGCCCGGTCTGTTGTGACTGACTCAGTGTCTGCTTGAACAGACGCGTGCCGCCGGTGAGGCTCCACGCATCCGTCATGTGCCAGGTGAGCTCGCCGAATATCGCCAGATCCTTGAAGCTGGTCTCGAAGTCGCCGATGTAAGCCTGGTCCTTCTCCAGGGGAATACCGTCGACTTCGGTCGTGCCGGTCTCCGGGCCGTACTCGCCGAAGCCGCATTGCGACGGATTGACGCCGGAATTATCGGGCTGGGTTCCGCCGGCGGCCGTACACGCGTTATAAAAATCGTTGTAGCCGGGATAGAACTCGTGCTCCTGAATGTAGGTCTGCTGGCGCTTGAAGAACGCACCCGCCACCCAATCGAACAGGCCGCCGGTTTTCGAAGCGAGGCGAAGTTCCTGCGACCAGTTCTTGTCGTCGAGCTGGTCCTCGCCTTGCACGAACGAGCGCGGGTTTTGTCCGTAGAAGTTCTGAAAGAAAAAGAAATTCGTGTAGAGCGCCGTCAGATCGGAGTCGGTCTGATTGTTGTGGTGCGCGAAGGAGCTCGCCGACGTCATGGTGGCGAAGCCGAGATCGTACTCGAGCGTCAGCGCCACCAGATCGACCTTGTCGCGGGTGGTCTCGAGACTGTTGGTGGCCGAGGACAGCGAATCGACACCCGGCGGCACCGGCGCCGTGTAGAGCTGCGGCAGAAGCGGCGGCGTCGTACCAGCGGGCTGGTTCGCCGCACGGATCGGTTGATTGTAGGCGAGCGGAGTCGTCGCGACATAGGGAAACCCGCCCGCACCGGCCACTTGGTAGTAGTACGAGAGCTGCGCATGGAAGTCCTCGTTCGGCTTCCAGAGCGCAGCCACCCGCGCGGTGCGGTACTCGTAGGAGTTCACGCCGTCCTCCGAATATTTCAGCGGAGGACTGGTGAGCGGATTTGCGGGATTTGCGGCCACGGGCGCGCCGGCGGAATTCAGGACGTAAAGATTGGGCTGGTTGATGAACCCCGCATCGTCCGTGTAGCTCGCATTCAGCCGCACCGCAAAAGTATCGGTCACCGGCAGATTCAGCATGCCGCTGACATCGTCGTTGACGCTGTGCGTATGCGCGGTCTTGCTGAGGCCGGTCTCGACCTTGGCATCGAATCCGCTGGGATCGGGGGCGTTCTGCACGAAGCGAATGGTGCCGCCAAGCGATCCCGAACCATAAAGAGTACCTTGCGGGCCGCGCAGGATCTCGACATGGTCGAGATCCTGCAGCCGCAGATTCACGAACAGCGGGGTCTCGTCGACATAGGTCGCGACCGGCGGCACCACCGGCGATGCGAGCGCGAGCTGGCCCGCCGTCGCCTCGCTGTTCAGGCCGCGAATGATCAGCGTGCTGCCGTTGACTCCGCCGAACGGCCCCTTGTCGGTGAAATTCACGCCGGCCATGGCATGCGCGAGGCCGGCGATGTCCTGAATGCCTGCCTGATCGAGCGCCGCGCCCGTCACCGCGGTGATGCTGATCGGAAGGTCTTGCGCGGAGACCGCTCGCCGGCTCGCGGTTACCACCACCTCCTGCAGAGCGTTCTCATCGGTGGGAGCCGGCGCGTCGACGCCGAAGGCCCGCGCGCCGTACAAGGCCGTCATCACGGCGGTGGTCAATGTGCTCACCGTACCGATCGGGCGGCGCAGCCGCCGATCCATGCCGGGGAATACTCTCAGTGCGCGCGAGACACGTGGCATCAATCATCCCTCCCTGTAATTTTTTTAAACCGCACGCCGTTCTCGGGCGTTTCGATCTTCAGCGACTCGAGCATCGCGAACGATTTTTCCGCCCGCACGTCTACGTTGCGTTCGTGTTCGCGATGACGTCGATGAATCTCTTATGACACAGAATTTTCCGAAGAAAAAAATAATTTTCATCACGCCGCCGATTGCACGTCGATGGTGCGCGCCGCGGCTGACGATGAGCGCGGCGCTCTATTAAAGTGCTTATTTTCTCGGCTATTGGCGCACTCCTCACACCGCTGCCGGATCGCCTCGCCGCGCGCCTCCGACTCGCGCAGGATGCCTCTCTTCGATGCATGGCTGGTCGCGGATGAGCTCGCATGGTGCGAACACACGCGACATTTTCGTGCGCAATGGCCCGGCGCAATGGCCGGCGAAGCCGATGACGAGCTCGGTGAAACGCGCTATTGGTGCGCGCATGATCGGCGCCGATGCGCGATTTGCGCAACCACTGGGGCGCTCGAGAATGACAAAGAAGGACCGGAAAAAGCAAATAGACAATTGCCGGGCGCGAGCGCTGCGAAAGCGAGTCGGCCACGAGTCGGCGTCCGTGCGCCGATGCGTTCAAGAAGCGATGCGTGACGGTACTGTGCGGTGCCGGTGCCCTTTCAGCGGAATGTCGTAAGTGATGGTGGCGCCGTATCGGTCGGGCGCTTGCGGATCGAGCCGCACCTTGTCGAATACCAATAAGCGGGTGCCGAGATGGAAGCTCTCCTGCACGTCGTGAGTGACCATGACCACGGTCATCTTGTTCATGTTCCAGAGCTGCAGAATGAGCGCGTGCATGTCGGCGGTCACGCCGGGATCGAGCGCGCCGAAGGGTTCGTCCAACAGGAGAATCTTCGGCTGGCAGATCACCGACTGTGCGATCGAGAGACGCTGCTGCATCCCACCCGAGAGCTGCGCGGGATATTTGCCGCGCGATGCGCCCAGGCCGACTGCCTCGAGCAATTCCTCCGCCCGCGCGATCGCGGCCCGCCGCCGCGCGCCGAACAGGCGCGCGAGCACGGGCGACCCATGCAACTCGAGCCCGAGCAACAGGTTCTGCAACACCGTCAGGTGCGGGAACAAGGAGTAGCGTTGAAAGACGATGCCGCGATCCGGCCCGGGCTCGCTGGACAGCGGCTCGCCGTCGATCAGGAATTCGCCCCGGCTCGGCGTCTCGACGCCCAAGAGCATGCGCAGGAACGTCGTCTTGCCGCAGCCCGAAGCGCCGATGACGGTGACGAACTCGTGGTCGCCGACATGCAGATTGATATTCTCGAGCACCACCTGTGTGTCGTATTCCTTCCAAAGCCGCTTGACGGTGATCTGCGTCATGAGCGAGGTCTTGTCATGCCCAGGGAAACGCCTTGGAGCGCAGCAGCCGCAGCAGCGCATCCATGGCGAAGGCGAGCAACGTGATCCACGCGACGTACGGCAGGATCACGTCCATGGCGAGATAGCGGCGCACCAGGAAGATGCGATACCCCAACCCGTCGGTGGAGGCGATGGCTTCGGATGCGATCAGAAAAAGCCAGGCGGAGCCGAGGGTGAGACGAAGCGCATCGATGAGCCGAGGCCAGGTCTGGGGCAGCACCACGCGAACGATCAATTGCCAGCTGGAAGCACCCAGGGTCTGTGCCTTGATCATTTGCTCCTGCGGCAGCTCCTGGGTACGAAACGCCAGATCCCGCACGATCACCGGTGCGACGCCGATGATGATCAGCAAAACCTTGGCAAGCTCCCCGAGACCCGCGACGATGAATAGAATCGGCAGAATCGCGAGCGGCGGTATCAAGGACAGCACCGCGACGAAGGGCGCGAACGTCGCCCGCAGATAGGGGATGACTCCTAGCGCCACTCCCAATGCCATCCCCAAGAGGGCGCTGATGCCGAGCGCGAGGAGAAGCCTCTTGAGGCTCGCGGCTGTGTCGGTCCACAACAGGATATCGCCGGTGCGCTCATCCTCCTCGAGCGCGTAGCGATGAATCGTGGCGCCGAGAGTCGCCGACGACGGCAGGAGCTTGTCGCCGGGGTTCGCGGCGAGGCGCGCGCTCGAGCAGGCCAGATAGGCGGCGATCAGCAGCACGAAGGGCAGCATGCTCAATAGGAGCATGCCGCCTCGCGTGGGCCGCTGATTGACGAGACGCCGCATCGCTGCCTCCCGCTACAGCTGGCCGTTTTGAGCCAGCTGCGTGAATTTAACGTCGAAGCGCATCTTCAAGTTGGCCGGGTCGCCGAGCGTCTTGCCGCGGGGAAACTGAATACCCACGGCATCGGGAGTGCCGGCGCCCTGTCCGAGTAAGCCGTGATCGAACGAGAAGCGGCGCACGAGATCCATGGTTTTGACGAGCCCCTCGCTCGTGGTGAAGGCGTATGCCTCGGCCGGCGTGCCGAACAGGTGCGTCGTCGCGAGCTGCGAATCGAAGCCCGCCGGGTCGGTGCCTGCCGCCTTGGCCATCGCCGCTCGCGCGGCCTTGGACGCGGGATCGCCGCGAAGCATCAGAGCGAGTGTTTCGTACCAGGCGCCGATCAGCGCTTTGCCGAGCTTCGGATTGGCGGCGAGCGTCGCGCTATTGACCACCATCAAGTCCAGAATCTCGCCGGGAATCTTGCTCGAGTCGAATATCAGCTGCGCTTGCGGCGAGGCCAGGATCGCGCTGAGTTGCGGCTTCCAGGCCACTACGGAGGTGGTCGACGGTGCGCCGAAGGCCGCGACAATATCGGCGTCCGAGGTGTTGACCACCTTGATATCGCGCTCCCGCAATCCCACCGTGGCAAGCGCCCGAACCAAGAGGTAGTGCGACACCGAGAGCTCCACCAGATTGATCTTCTGACCCTTGATATCGGCGAGCTGTTTGCCCCTGCCCTTCAACACCACGCCGTCGTTGCCGTTCGAGAAATCACCCACGATCAATGCGGTCGAATCGACCCCGCCGGCCGCGGGAATCGTGAGCATGTCCATGTTGGTCATCACGCAGGCGTCGAATTGGCCCGCGGTATATTGGTTGATCGATTCGACGTAGTCGTTGATCTGGGTGAGCGTGATCTTGATGCCGTACTTATCGGCCCATTTCTTCAGGATCCCGCTGCGATCGGCGTAATCCCACGGCATCCAGCCCACGTAGATGCTCCAGGCCACGTTGAATGAGGTGCGTTCGGCGGCCGGGGCGCGCGGCGCAAGGCCGGTGAGCGCGAGCGCGCCCAGAAGCGCCAGGAATGTCAGAGAGCAGCGACGACGTCGATGCATGTATCCGTCTCCTCGATTTGAACCCCTCACGCGACGGCCCGGCGATCGCCGTGGGACAACACTGCCAGCGTCTGGCCGAACAGCACCGGCCGCCCTTCCGCGGAGCGCAATTCCGCGACGATCCCGTCCACGGGTGCGGACACCGGGATCTCCATCTTCATGGACTCCACCAGCACCAAGGTGTCGCCCGCCTTGACGCGCTGCCCCGCCGCACAAGACACGCGCCAGACGCTGCCCGTCACCGGACTCGTGACCGCCACACAGCCCTCCGGCAGCTCCTCGGAGTCGGCTTCGTTCGGGGCATCCGGGAGCACGGTGGAATAGCCGCTCTGGCCGCTCGCCCGCCAGCGCTCGCGCTCTGCCTCGAAGGCGCTCTGCTGGCGCGCCTTGTGAGACGCGATGCTGTCCCGATTCGCCGCCAGGAAGCCGCGGTAGTCGCGCAGCCGGAAGCTCGACTCCTCGAACTGAAGATGCGCGCGGCCGTGCAAGAAGTCTTCGCGGAAGTCCAGCAACTCTCGTGCGCCGAGCGGATAGAAGCGGATCTGATCGAAGAAGCGCAGCAGCCAGGGCCGGCCGCTGCGAAACTCGGCCGTGACCTTGAACGTGTTCCACATCTGGCAGGTGCGCCCCACGAATTGATAGCCTCCGGGACCTTCCATGCCGTACACGCAAAGGTACGCGCCGCCGATCCCCACCGCATTCTCCGGGGTCCAGGTGCGCGCCGGATTGTATTTGGTGGTCACCAGCCGATGCCGCGGATCGAGCGGTGTCGCGACCGGTGCGCCGAGATACACATCGCCGAGTCCGAGCACCAAGTAGCTCGCGGCGAATACGATGCGCTTGACCTCCTCGATGCTGTCGAGTCCGTTGATGCGGCGGATGAACTCGATGTTGCTCGGGCACCAGGGCGCATCGGCGCGCACCGATTGCATGTACTTCACGATGGCGAGTTGCGTGGCATCGTCGTCCCAGGACAGCGGCAGCTTGACGATGCGCGAGGGAATCTCGATGTCCTCGAGCGCCGGAAGCGCGGCTTGCGCCTGCGTCAGCACGGAGACCAGGCGATCCTCCGAAAGAACGCGCCGATCGTAATGCACCTGCAGGGAGCGGATGCCCGGCGTCAAGTCGATGATGCCCGCGAGGCGCTGGGTCTCGAGCCAGGACATCAGCACATGCGCATGCAGGCGCAGCTCCAGATCGAGGACCATCCGCCCGAACTCGATCAGCAGACAGGAATCGCCGGAACGCCGGAAGATGATTTGCGGACGTCCCGGCTGCTCCGGCCAATGGCCGAGGATGGGTGAGACGGTGTCCGATGCGGCGCGCGGCGGCGCCGCGAACGGAGAGCCCTCCAGCCTCTCGATGGCCCGATCCTGCGCTTCTTGAAGATCCGCCGCCGTCCGCGGCGTCAGCCGCCGGAATCGCACCCGATCGTCCGGCCGCAGCTGTCCGAGCTTCCACAACTCGGCCTGCACCACGGTGACGGGACAGACGAAACCGCCGAGCGAGGGACCGTCGGGACCGAGGATGACCGGCATGTCGCCGGTAAAATCGACTGCGCCGACGGCGTAGGCTGTGTCGTGGATATTCGAGGGGTGAAGCCCGGCCTCGCCTCCGTCGCTGCGCGCCCAGGCGGGCTTCGGGCCGATCAGCCGAACTCCGGTGCGGTTGGAGTTGTAGTGCACCGTCCAAGTGCTCGCATAGAAGCTCTCGATATCGTCGTCGGTAAAAAAATCCGGCGCGCCATGCGGGCCGTCGAGAACGCCGAGCTCCCAGTCGGCGGCGATGCGAGGCATGAGGCTCCGCGGGATCGATTGCGGCTCGCTCCATGCGCCGGCCGCCGCGGCTATGGCGCCCACGTGCAGCACGTCTCCCGCGAGCAAGGCGCGGCCGCCATGGCCGCCGAATTTTCCCAAGGTAAAGGTGGCGCGGCTCCCCATATACGGGCCCAGGTCGAAGCCGCCGCGAATCGCGATATAGGAGCGGCAGCCGCCGCTGCGCGGCGCGCCGATGCGCAAGGTGGCGCCGGGGGCGACCGCGATCGGTGACCCGTAGGCGAGCGGCACGCCGTCGATATCGGCTGGGCTTTCGGCGCCGGTGAGGCAAATGACCGCGTCGGCGTTGAACTTGAGCGTGGGGCCCGCCATGGTGATCTCGAGCGCGGCGGCATCGGGCGGATTGCCCACGGCGCGATTCGCGAGGCGGAACGACCAATGGTCCATCGGTCCCGACGGCGGTACGCCCACGCACCAGTAGCCGAGCCGTCCCGGATGGTCTTGGACGGTGGTCTGAGTTCCCGCACTCAGCACCTCGAGGGTGCGCGCAGCGTAGGCGAAGCCCTCCAGAGCGCGAGTGGTCAAGCCGCCGGCGGCAAACGCCTCGGTGGCGACGAAGGTCCGCAGATACTGCAGGTTGCTCTCGATGCCGTCGATACGCGTGGCCGCGAGCGCCCGCCGCAACGCCGCCACGGCGGCCGCGCGATCGGCGCCCGACACGATGATCTTGGCGAGCAGCGGATCGTAATGAGGAGTGACCGTGGTGCCGGCCTCGATCCAAGTCTCGATGCGGGCGCCCGGATCGAAGCGGACTTGCGTCAAGAGGCCGGTGGCGGGTCTGAAGTTTCGCGCCGGGTCTTCCGCGTAAAGCCGCACCTGAATCGAGGCGCCGTGATTAGCGGGCGCGCGCAACTCGAAGCCGTCGTCCGCCGCCACTCGAATCATCCATTCGACCAGATCCGTCCCCGTCACCTCTTCGGTGATGCAATGCTCGACCTGCAGCCGGGTGTTGACCTCGAGAAAATAGAACTCGAGGCGCTGCGCATCGTAGACGAACTCCACCGTACCCGCGGATTTGTAGCGGACGGCGCGCGCGAGTCGCAGCGCGGTCGCGTGCAGGCCTTCGCGCACGGCGTCGGAAAGCCCCATGGCCGGGGTCTCCTCGATCACCTTTTGATGTCGGCGCTGAATGGAGCAGTCGCGCTCGCCGAGCGCGATCACCTCGCCCAACCCGTCGCCGAAAATCTGCACCTCGATGTGGCGCGCCTGTTCGACGTAGCGCTCCAGGAACATCCCCCCGCCGCTGAAATTCTTGCGCGACAGCCGCTCAACCGTATCGAGCGCGGCCGCGAGTTCGGACTCGCGCCGAACGAGCTGCATGCCGATCCCCCCGCCGCCCGCCGAGCTCTTGAGCATGACGGGATAGCCGATTCGCGCCGCCTCGCGCCGGGCCGACTCGGCGTCCTCGAGCAGTCCGCTTCCGGGCAGCAGCGGAACACCCGCACGAGCGGCAATCGCGCGCGCTACATGCTTGAGGCCGAAGTCCCGGATCTGCGCCGGCGTCGGGCCGATGAAGACGATGCCGCAGGACTCGCAGCGCTCGGCGAAGTCGGCGTTCTCGCTCAAGAAGCCGTAGCCCGGATGGATGGCCTCGGCGCCGCTCGCCCGGGCCGCCTCGATCAGCGCCTCGCCGCGAAGGTAGCTCTCCGCCGCCGCCGCCGGACCGAGCGGCACCGATTCGTCCGCCTCGAGCACGTGCAGGGCATGGCGGTCGGCTGCCGAGTAGACGGCCACCGAACCGATGCCCATGCGCCGAAGCGTGCGGATGATGCGGCAGGCGATCTCGCCGCGATTGGCGATGAGAACCTTACGAAACATCCGCGTCCCAGATCAAAATCTCCAGGGGAGTCGGGTTATAGGCATTGCAGGGATTGTTGAGCTGCGGGCAATTCGAGATGAGCACGAGCACGTCCATCGCGGCGTCCAGCTCGACGTATTTTCCGGGGCCGCTCACCCCGTCGGCGAACGTCAAGGAACCGTCCGCGGTCACCGGAACGTTCATGAAGAAATTGATGTTGTGGGTGAGGTCGCGCTTGGTGAGCCCGAAGCGCTCGTGCTCGGCGACCGCGAGCAGATAGCTGTCCCGGCAGGAGTGCATGGTTCGCTTCTCGAGGGCGTAGCGCACCGTATTCGACTCGGACGCGCAGGCGCCGCCCAAGGTATCGTGCCGGCCGACGGTATCGGCGACGATCTGCGCCAACGGACGGCCGGCGGTGGACAGCAGCGTCGTGCCGACGCTCAAATAGACGTTGCGCTGCGCGCGCAGGGTGTCCACGCAGGAATATCGCTCGGCCGGATCGGCCGCGCAGAACAGCAGCGTGTCGGCGGCCTGATTGCCTTCCAGATCCACGATCCGGAATCGCTGCCCTGCCCTCACGATGTCGAGCCAATACTCGCCCGCCGGAATGACCTGGCGGTAACGCGCCGAGTCCGCGGTCAAGGCGCTCTCTTTCAGCATGTCGCGGCTCCCGCGGAGGGACAGCCGCACTGCCGATAGAGACGGGTGTTCTCGAAACCGCGCCTATTCTCCCCGCAGGCGTTCAAGCAGAAGTCGTCGGCCTGCACCGGAGGAGCCTGACGAAGCTCCAGACCGATCGGAGCCCTGGGGTATTCGGCGGCCGGGTTGAGCGGGTGCGGGCAGGTATGCAGCAGCACCAGGGTATCCATCTCGAAGCGCAAGTCGACCAATGCGCCCCGGCGCGAGCCGCCGGGATCGAAGCTCATGTCCCCGGCCTCGTTCGTGCGGACCTTGCTGAACCAGTTGACGTTCGCCGCCAGATCGCGGCGGCCTAGGCCGTACTTGCCGCCCTCGACCAGGAAGGCGTCATGCCCGTTCTGGTGCCAATCGTTGCGGTATTGCTGGTAGCTTTTGAGACCCCACCGCTCCTTCACCAAGGCCCGATTGCAGTTGCCGCAGACCGTGTCGTGCCAGCCCGCCGTGTCCTCGGTGATGGAGCAGAAAATGCGCCCCATGTCGGAGTACAGGCAATGGCCGCGGGTGAGCTTGAACGTGTGCTGGCACTTCAGGGTGTCCGGTGCGTTGTAGCGCTCGAGAAGATTGCAGGGGTTGAAGAACAGCATTCCCACATTGGCGCCGCCCTCGAGATCCACGAGGCGCATGGCCGTGCCGACGCGCAGGGTCATCGACCAGTGCTTGCCGCCCTCGAGGTGAGTGCTGTAAATCGGCGCGCCGACCGCGTGCGGACTCGTTTTCTGATCCATGGCCAAGCCTTCCTCTGTCCCGACGTGCCGTAAGCACCGTTCGAAGGCCTAGCATTGGTCGGGCTCATCCCCTGCGCGGAGACCATCCCGAGGCAGCGAGAGCCTTCCTCGATTGATCTCCCGGGCTTTTATCCCGCCGTGTATCCGTGCAGTGAAGCGCTCGACGCTGCTCTGCCAAGGACTGCCTCTCTCGGACCAGACGCCCGTGAACACAGGCCGGAACCCTAGACGCACATTTGCCGCAGATCCGAGCAAGTGTTGTGCCAAGTCCGCGGCTCAGCTCGGCTTGACGGCCAATCGCGGGAAAAGCCCGGACATTTACGCTGCGAATCGGCGCTCCGCCGTCGCACCCGCCGCCGGCGCGTACATCGCATCTGCACTGCAAGCGTGCAGATGAGCCGCCGTGCGCCCCACGATCGCCCGCATCGGGAGCTCGGCCGAGCCGCCTATTTTTTCGGTGCGCGCGCGAGTGCGTGCTGCACATCGCCCGCGGTATAGTCGGGCGCATGTCCAGTGCGCGAAGTTTTCTGATCTCCGAATTGCTGCACGCGTATCGCAACGAGGGGCTCACGCCCACGAAGCTCGTCGGCGAGGCATTGGCGCGCGCGGACCATGCGCCGGACCGCCGTATCTGGATCAGCCGACGCAGCCGCGAGGAGTTGCTTCAGCACGCACGCACCCTCGAGGAACGCGCCATCGACGAGCTTCCGCTCTACGGCATCCCGTTCGTCATCAAGGACAACATCGACTTGGCCGACGTGCCCACCACGGCCGGGTGCCCGGCGTATTCGTACGCCCCCGCCCGCTCCGCCCGCGTCGTGCAGCGGCTGCTGGATGCCGGCGCCATCCCGCTGGGCAAGACCAACCTCGATCAATTCGCGACCGGTCTGGTCGGCGCGCGCTCTCCCTACGGAGCCTGCCGCAACAGCTTTCATCCGGACTTCATTTCGGGCGGATCGAGCTCGGGCTCGGCGGTCGCGGTGGCCACGGGACTCGCGAGCTTCAGCCTCGGCACGGATACGGCGGGTTCGGGCCGCGTCCCCGCCGCGTTCAACAATATCGTCGGCTTGAAGCCGAGCGTCGGACGCCTGAGCACGCGAGGGGTGGTGCCGGCGTGCCGCTCGCTCGACTGCGTCTCGATCTTTGCGCTCACGACCGAGGATGCGGCCGCCGTGTTGACGGTGGCCCAGGGCTTCGATGCCGAGGACCCCTTCTCTCGCCGAATCACCGACCGCCCATTGTGCGGCCGGCGAGTCGGCGTGCCGTATGGCGCGCAGCTGCAATTTTTCGGAGACGAAGAATACGCCCGGCTGTTCGACCGCGCGGTCGCGCGAGTCGAGTCGCTCGGCGGCACCATCGTGCGGATCGACTTCGCTCCATTTCTCGATGCCGCTCGGCTGCTGTACGGCGGACCGTGGGTCGCGGAACGCTACGCGGCGCTCGAGGAGTTCATGCGCCGCCGGGCGGACGCCGTGCATCCCGTGACTCGGGAGGTCATCGAGAAAAGCGCCGGCTTTTCGGCCGTCGATGCGTTCAAGGGCCTGTATCGATTGACGGCGCTCAAGCGGGCGAGCGAGCGCGTCTGGGAATCGGCCGACGTATTGCTGACGCCGACGGCGGGAACGGTCTACGAGATCGGACGAGTCGAAGCGGATCCGATCCGCCTCAACACCAATTTGGGTTACTACACGAATTTCATGAACCTCTTGGATCTCGCGGGTGTCGCCGTGCCTGCGGGCTTTCGCAGCGATGGGCTGCCGTTCGGGGTTACGCTGATCGGCCGAGACGGAACCGACGCGGCCCTTCTCGAGTGGGCGGGGCGCATCCACCGCGTCTCGGTCGAGCGGCTGGGTGCGTTGGATTTGGCGATGCCGCCGCCGTCGATCCCAGGTTCGGTGTCGAACAGCGCGGGTGCGGGCTCCGAGGTTCGCGACGGTTTCATGTCGATCGCGGTCTGCGGTGCTCATATGGAAGGTTTGCCGCTCAATCACCAGCTTCTCGAACGCGGCGGCCGTCTGGTCAAACGGGCGAGGACCGCTGCGCGCTATCGGCTCTTCGCCTTGCCCGGCGAGCCGGCCCGGCCCGGCTTGGTTCGAGACTCGATGGGCGGCGCCCCGATCGAGCTCGAGATCTGGACCCTGCGATCCGCCGACCTCGGCTCATTCGTCGAAGGCATCCCCGCGCCCCTCGGATTGGGAAAAATAGAGCTGCAAGGCGGCGAGAGGATAACGGGGTTCGTATGCGAGTCCCATGGGACCGAAGGCGCCGTCGAGATCACCGCCCATGGCGGATGGTGGGCCTATTTGGCCTCGGTCACCCCGTAGCGCCCCGGCGCAGGTTCCGTGGCGCTCCGCTGGCGGGGGCGAGATTTTCCTACTCGGCGATTTCGCGCTACCATCGAGCGGCCATCGGCACCGTATTGCGGATCAGGGTTCGCGCATCGGTGGACATTACCCAAGGAGTCGCTATGCAGGGCTCGTTCTTGAGGTTCTACGTACACGAGGGGCAACGCCATCAGGGCCGGCTACTTTGGGAATGGCTGTTGATTCAGGCCAATGAGCGCGGTATCCACGGCGGCTCGGCGTTCAAGGCAATGGCAGGGTTTGGGCGCCATCACAGACTGTGCGAAGCCAGGTTCGTCGAACTGGCGGGCTCGCTTGCCGTTGAAGTCGAGTTCATCGTTTCGGATGAAGAGGCGCGGCGGCTTCTCAGCCTGCTCCACGAAGAGAAGATCTCGGTGTTCTACGCCTGCATTTCGGCGCGCTTCGGTGTCATCGATCCCAGCACGCAGAAGCCGCCATCGGTTGCCGCGGGAGACTGAGTCGCCGGTAGACGCTGCGGGAGGGAGCTGGCCATGCAAGGCTCATTTTTGCGGTTCTATGTGCACGAGGGACAGGCCTTCCACCAAGGGCTGGTTTGGGAATGGCTGCTGATGCGCGCCGATAAGCTCGGCATCCGAGGCGGTTCGGCGTTTCGCGCCATGGCCGGTTTCGGACGGCATCACCAGATCGTCGAATCGAGATTCTTCGATCTCGAGGGTTCGCAGGTCATCGAAATCGAGTTTGTCGTAACGAACGAAGAAGCCCAGCAACTGCTCGATTTGGTTCATCACGAAGGCATCGCGCTCTTCTACGCGTATATTCCAGCAAGCTTCGGCGCCATCGATCGCAGCACCGCCACCGCGCCGTCGCTCTTTTAGAGCAGCGTCAGTCCGAGGACCAATAATCCGAACACGTCGGCGATCGCGTGGTCAAATGCCGGCCGGCCCGACCGAGCGCCGCAACGTCCCGCGCTGTCTCGCCCGATCGAGCGCGAGATCGATGAGCCGCGAGACGAGTTCCTGCTGCGGCAGGCCCGACAGCGCCCAGAGCTTCGGATACATCGAAATCGCCGTGAATCCCGGCAGCGTGTTGATCTCGTTCACCAGGAAACTACCGTCGCCGGTGAGGAATAGATCGACTCGTGCCAGGCCCTCGCACTCGAGGACTTCGAAGGTGCGAAGCGCCAGCGCTTGGGCATCGCGGAGCTGTCCGGCGGAGAGGCGCGCGGGAAGATCGAAGCGCACTCCCTTCTCGTCGATGTACTTGGCATCGTAGGAATAAAACCCGTCCGGATGCTCGACCACGATTTCACCCGCGATGGAGACCGTCGGAATCCGCCCGCCCAGAACGGCGAGCTCGATCTCGCGTCCGTCGACGCCCGCCTCGCCCAGAACCTTCGTGTCGAACTCGAAAGCATGCCGCACGGCGGGCTCGATATCCTCTGCACGCCTGACTTTGGTGATTCCGACCGATGAGCCCGCATTGGCGGGCTTCACGAACAAGGGAAACCCGAGCGCGGCCAACTCACGGCAAACCTCGAGCGGGTTGGCATCGAATCGCACGCGGCGTACGGTTTGAAACGGCGTGACGGGAATGCCCGCGTCCCGCAAGAGACGCTTCATCACGTCCTTGTCCATGCCGACGGCGGAACCGAGGATCCCCGCGCCCACATAGGGTATGCCTGCGACCTCGAGCAGGCCCTGCACGGCCCCATCCTCGCCGAGCGTGCCGTGCAGAACCGGGAACACCACGTCAAGGCCCCGCCCCGCCTCAGGCGCGGCGGCGGCCGAAGGCAGTTCGGCGGGCCGCCCATCCTCGATCCGGACCATCCGCGGATCGCGGGCACTGGCCAGGAGCTTCTTCGGGTCCTGCATGAGCCACCGTCCGCTCTTGTCGATGCCGATCAAGACCGGTTCGAAGCGTGCGGGATCGAGCGCCGCGAGGACGTTGCGGGCCGAGAGGATCGAGATCTCGTGTTCCGCGGACTGGCCGCCGAAGACGATTCCCACGCGAATTTTTCGGCTTTCGGTCATGTCGGCGGCCACCCCGGGGCGTCGTTAAAGGGATCGGGTATTCTGCCGATAAGATGCCCGATGCGCATCCTATCGGGGTTCCTGTCGAAACTGGCGGCCGCGGCGGCCGTGGCCTATGTTTCTGCGCTGCCCACCGCCTCCGCGGCGGTCACCTATAATTTAACCGGCTTGCCGGCCTATCCGCATTTGGACCGGACGGCCATGGATGCTGCCTGGCGGACCGAGCAACTCGGGCGCTGGTGCGCCAAGTTCACGGCTGTCACCAGCGATCCCTTGGACACGGTCGAAGACTGGTATCGCAAGACGCTGTTCCGGGCCAGCGAGACCGATCTGAGCCGCGATGAGCGCTTCCAAGGTTATCCGACCCTCTCCGGGATCAAGCTCGCTCTCGGCCGCGACTATGTCGCCTTGTACCGGATGCCCAACCAGCCGACCATCATCGAGCTGCACCGCTGCGGCGGGAACCCATAACCGAGGGCGTCCCGGTCAGCGTCGAGGGTTTGCGCGGGTCCCCGCTCGCTGAGGGATGATCCAAACGCAGAGGATGATGGCGGCGCCCATCACCGCCGTCGCAATCGGGCGGCTGAACGCCAGACCGCCCTCCGTGACCGGCTTGTCCAGAAAGTCGCCGAGCGTGGCGCCCAAGGGTCGGGTCAAGATGAATGCGGCCCAGAACAGCAACACCCGCGATGTGCGGGTCCAGAAATAAGCTGCCGCCAGCAGCGCGAGCCCCCCGCCGAACAGGAGCGCGGCCCCGAGAAATCCCAGTCCCGTGTCATCGGCGGTCCAATCCCCGAGTGCGGTGCCGAGCGTCTGAGACAAGGTAATCGTCGCCCAGTAGAACGACTCCGCCCGGGGCGTATTCACGCTGTCGACCGACACGGAGCCCTGCGATCGGTACCACAGGCCGAGCACGGCGAGAACACCGATCAGCAACAAAGTCGAGCCGCCCGCATACCCGATGCCGAGCGAGCGGTCGGCGAAGTCGGCGAGCGTGGTGCCCGCGGTGGTCGAGGCCACGATCGTCGCCCAGTACAAGGCGGGATGAAATGTGCGGGCGCGAATTTGCAGGGTGACGAAAACGGCGAGCAACGACAAAAAGATCGCGGTCCCGGTAAGGTAGCCGAGATTCATCGTCATCGTCACCGTGTCGCCGCCGGTTTCGCCGAGCGTCGTGGCCAGAATCTTGATGAGCCAGAATCCGAGAGTGACCGCCGGGACTTTGCTCATCGCCGGCACTGCTTCATCAAATCGCCTGCTCATCGAATAGTCGCCCGCCATATCGCCGCCGTTACCGGCAATAGTGCCCGATCGGCGCCGGGCGAAGTGTACAAGTTCGCAATCTTGGTCAGTGAATTTGCGAGCGCGTCATTTCCCCGATCTTCGCCGCCAGGCTGTCGATGGCAAAGGGCTTCATGATCATCGCCATGTTCGAGCCGAGGAAGCCGGCGCGGATCGCGGCGTTCTCCGCATAACCCGTGATGAAAAGGATGGGCAATTGCGGGCGATGCTTTCTCGCCACTTCGGCGAGCTGCCGCCCGTTCATGCCGGGCAGGCCCACGTCGGATATCAACAGATCGATTCGCTGATTCGAGGCCAGGATGGGCAGCGCCGATTCGGGCTCGGCCGCCTCGATCGGGAAGTACCCGAGTTCCTGCAGCACGTCGCGTATCAGCATCCGCACCGACGCATCGTCCTCCACGAACAGCACCGATTCGCCATCGCCCCCGTCGATCCGAGCGTGTACGGATTGCAGCTCATTGGCCGGCTCCGTATCCGTTGCAGGCAGATAGAGCATGACCGACGTGCCCGCGCCCGGCTTGCTCTGGATCCGCACCTGGCCCCCGCTTTGCTTGGCGAAGCCGTAAACCATCGATAATCCAAGGCCGGTGCCCTGACCCAGAGGCTTGGTCGTGAAGAACGGCTCGAACGCGCGCTCGAGAAGTTCCGGACTCATGCCGACGCCGGTATCCGACACCGAGACGGTAACGTAGCGGCCCCGCCCGAGTCCGAGCGAGGCCGCCGCGCCGTCCTCGTCGAGGACGATCGAGCCGGTGGCCACCGTGATCTCGCCTCCCTCCGGCATGGCGTCACGCGCATTGATGGCAAGATTCAACAGCGCGCTCTCGAGCTGATTGCAGTCGACGACTCCCGACGGCATGTCGGGCGCGAGCTCGATCTTGAGGATGGTTTGTTCGTTGATGGTTCTGCGCAACAGCACCTCGAGAGAGCCCACCAAGCCGTTGAGATCGACGATTTTCGCGTCGAGCGACTGGCGTCTCGAGAAAGCGAGCAGCCGCTGGGTGAGCGCGGCCGCGCGCGTCGCCGAGGTCCACGCCGCATCCATGAAGCGTTGAACATCGTCGAGTCGGCCCGCGGCAATCCGGCGCTTCAGAATCTCCAGCGAACCGATGATGCCGGACAGCATGTTGTTGAAGTCATGGGCGATGCCGCCCGTCAGCTGTCCGACCGCCTCCATTTTTTGACTTTGCCGCAGCGCCGCCTCGGCCTGTGCCCGGTTGATCATCTCGGCCTTCAGTTCCGCGGTTCGTTCCGCCACTTTGATTTCGAGCGCCTCGCGGCTCTCGCGCAGATCCTCGATGCGGTCACGCAGGTCGAACTGACGCTGCCGGTTTCGCAGTGCCGTGTCGATCGCGCTCAACAGCGAACGGGTGCCCAAAGGCCGCTCGAGCACGACGACGTTGGTGACCAGGCCGAGCAGCCGGCGCCCCGCTTGCTCGGGCACCAACAAGCCGTCCGGATGACGCGACGTGAGCAGGATGAACGGGGCATCGGACCACGGCGGCTGCGCGGCGACGGCGGCGGCCAAGGAGTCGACATTGCCGTTCAACGCCTCATCGGTGATCAGCACGGCGCCCGTGCGGTGGTTGAAGGCGGCCGCCACTTCGCCGAGATCGGCGCAAATGTGCGCGTCATAACCCGACGCGGTCAACCGCGTCGCGACGCTCAAGGAGTCACGTCCGAAGGGCGCGCAAATGAGGATGCGGTGACCCTCGGGGGATTGCTTATGCCCCACTGTCGCGCGCTTCCATGAGGGGCGCCGACGAGCCGACGTACTCCGGGTTTCCGGTCATCACGCCGCGAAAATCGGTGAGCGGCTGACCGATGCGAAGGCCCCGGCGATCGATGCGCAGCTCGCGAATCGCATCCTCGTGAGGGCCGCCCCGGTTTTTGATGATGGACAGCGCCTTGCGTATCCGGCCTTCCGCCTCGAAGAATCGGATGAGTATCACGGTATCCGCGACATACGATATGTTGATCGCATTCGTCGCCATGCTGCCGACCAGGCCGCTTTGCGGGTTGATCAAGAATGTGGTCACGCCGCGCTGATTCAGATACGACAACAGCTCATGGAGCTGGAGCGCGACGAATTGCTCTTGAGGCATGGCCGCGACGTAGCCGTTGAAGCTGTCGATGACCATGATACGAACGTCCCGCTCTTCGACTTGCTTGCGGATGCGCCAGGCAAACTCCCCCGGAGCGACTTCCGCGGGATCCACTTGCAGAATGAGCAGACAGCCGCTGTCCACGTGCTTTTGCAGGTCCAGTCCCATTTGCTTCGCACGGACCATCAGCGTGCCGACCCGCTCGTCGAACTCGAGGATGGTGCAGGCTTCGCCCCGCTCGCAGGCGGCGTGCACGTATTGCAGCGCCAACGTGGTCTTGCCGGAGCCGGCCGGCCCGGAAATGAGCGTGCTCGTACCGCGCAGAGGGCCGCCCGACAGGAGCGCATCCATCTCCTCGACACCGCTCGGCGTCGGATCGCCGACAAAGGGCTTGTGGTGATGAGCCGCGATCAGCCGCGGGTACACCTCGAGGCCGCCTTTGCAGATCGTGAGATCGTGATAGCCCGCGATGAAGTCCACGCCGCGCAGCTTTTGAATCTGCAGGCGCCGCCGGGCCGCGCCGAACTCCAGCGTGGTGCGCTCCAAGGTCATGACGCCGTGACAGAGGCTGTGCAAATGCGAGTCGCGCTGTCCCCGCTCGGCGGTGAGATCGTCGATCAGCACCACGGTGCTCTTCAGGCCGCCGAAGAACTGCTTCATCGCGAGCACCTGACGGCGGTAGCGCAGCGGGTTTTGCGCGAGGAGCCGCATCTCGGACAAGCTGTCGAACACGATCCGGGACGGCGATGTCGCGGCCACTTTCTCTTGGATCAGGCGTACCGTGGCGCCGAGTTCCATCTCCCAGGGATGCAGGATGGATTGTTCCCGAGCCTCGCCGAGCACCTCGGCCGCGGTTGCGAGCTCGAACAGCTCGAGCGAGTCCAGGCTCCATCCGTGCGAGGCGGCGACCGCCTCGATTTCCTCGCGGGTTTCCGACAGCGTCACGTACAACGACCGCTCGCCGCGACGCGCCCCTTCGAGCAGGAATTGCAGTCCCAGCGTGGTCTTGCCCGATCCGGGCTCTCCTTCGAGCAGATAGAGCCTGCTCGGCGGAAGACCGCCGTGCAGGATCAGATCGAGACCGGCTACGCCCATGGCCAATGGCCTGGCGGCCGGGAGCGGCCGGAGATCTCGGTAAGTTTGAACTTCGGTCATCGCATGTACCCAGGGGTCGAGGCAATGCGCCCAGGGCGTCCTGGCCCGGTTAGCTCGCTCCTCTCTTACACCCGGCTCCGGCCGTGCATGAGGAAGGAGACGATCGCGCCGATCAAAAACACGACGAACAGAATTTTCGCGATGCCGGCCGCACCGGCGGCGATTCCGCCGAATCCAAACAGGGCAGCGATCAGGGCGATGACCAGAAATACCACGGCGTAATGCAGCATGTTCAATCTCCCAAGGTAAACCGCATGGCTACGGGCACCGATTGATGAAATAATCTGCGCCCGAGACCCGTGGCCGACGCGGCCCGCGGCGGCCAACCACCGCGCGGTGCCGGCATGCGCTCGCGGCTCCGGATGCAGCGAACACACTACCGATATCAAAAGCTTGCGCCTATATCTCCAAACCACGAACTGCCTGTCAGCAAAAGCTGACACACTCCGACTGTTCAATTCCAACGCGGGCGTCGCCTTGGGGTCGTGGTCGTCGCCGTGACGGCGCCCAAGGCA
>Ga0187871_10000635_pt1 | contig 32959 bp, 28 predicted proteins | sample June2016WEW_16_1_FD_132988 | JGI IMG/M metagenome (GOLD analysis project Ga0187871, IMG submission 132988) | Peatland microbial communities from SPRUCE experiment site at the Marcell Experimental Forest, Minnesota, USA - June2016WEW_16_10 | ecosystem: Environmental > Terrestrial > Soil >...
AAGCAGCGTATGCGAACTGGTTGTTGGCAGTTCTGTTTTTCCGATCGTTTTACGGGAGCTCGGAACCCGGCACGCCTCCCCATCACGATTCAATCCCGTCGAATCCGTTGCGCCCCCATGTCTTGGACAAAAACTGGAAGACTGCCGGTCAATCGGGCGATCCGCGATTGAGATACAAATCGATTTTAACATATCGCGCCGTTATGTTTGGGCTGTTTTTTCGTCAGGAACATAGAGCCCCGTGCAACCGTCTTTCTAGAAGGACCCTTTGAGCCATACACGCAAGTTCCGCCCCAGCGCCTCCTTTTGGGAGGCCACCCGCATCGCGTTCAATTCATTGCACAAGAACAAGCTGCGCAGTTTCCTCACGCTGCTGGGCATCATTCTTGCCACCACCACGCTGATCGCCGTGACCGCGCTCATCCATGGTATGAATGTGTACATTTCCGACAAAGTGTCGAACATGGGGGCCGACGGCTTCCGCATCGTCCGCATGGCGTGGTTCGGCCCTTGGGACCCCAAGAAGTTCTACGAAATGATGAAGCGCAACCCGGAGATCAAGCGCGACGAATATGAGTTCGTCAAGAGCCAGGCCACGCTGCTGAAGGACGTCGGGATGATGGTCTCGAAGCGGACCCGCGTCGCCTACAAGGGCGACTCCATGGAGGATGTCGACGTGGAGGGTGTGACCGACAACATTCCGGCGATCAACAACGTGCAGGTGGCGTCCGGGCGCGGGATCACGCCGGAAGAAGCGCGGCGGCACGCGCCTGTGGTCTTCATCGGCAACGACATCCGGACGCGTTTCTTCGCCACAGTGGACCCCATTGACAAGACCATTGAGATTGAGGGCACGCCGTACCAGGTGGTGGGGGTGGCCAAGGAGCTGGGCAGCGTCTTTGGCAACTCGCAGGACAATTTCGTGATGATTCCGGTGGACAGCTACTTCAAGACGTACGGCGCGCACACTGGAATTCGGCTGGTGGCCAAGGCCATCGACCAGGAGCACCTGGCCGAGGCGCAGGACGAGACGCGCACGCTGCTGCGCTCGTACAGGCACCTGGGGCCGGCCCAGGACGACAACTTCTCGATCTTCGCCTCGGAGGCTTTTGTCACGCTGTGGGAGCGGCTCACCTCCGCGATCGCCGCCATGGCGGTGGGCATTGTGTCGGTGTTCATGCTGGTGGGCGGCATCGTAATCATGAACATCATGCTGGCGGTGGTGACCGAGCGCACGCACGAAATCGGCATTCGAAAGTCGCTGGGGGCGCGCCGGCGGGACATTCTGAACCAGTTCCTGGTGGAGTCTTCGTGCCTGGCGGCGACCGGCGGTTTGGCCGGCGTACTGATCGCGTGGACATTGGCGGTGCTGGTGCGCAACTTGACCTCAGTGCCCATGGCGTTGCCCTGGTCTTCGGTGTTTCTGGGCGTGGGGCTGTCGGGCGTGGTGGGGCTATTCTTCGGAATTTATCCGGCGCGGCGGGCGGCGCGTCTGGACCCTATCGAAGCCTTGCGGGTGGAGAGGTAACCGATGACCAGACTGGCGTTTGTCAACGGATTCATGCTGGCGCTGGAGACCATCCGGTCGCACAAGTTGCGCGCCTTTCTGACCGTGTTGGGAGTCATTATCGGAACGGGGACCATCATCGGGGTCGGCGCGATCATGACCGGCTTCGACACTTCCATCACCGCCGTGCTGCGCAGCTTCGGTCCGAATTCGATCATCGTTTTCAAGTTTCCCGTAGGACCGCGCACGCATCGCCTGAGCGCCGAGGAGCGCACGCGCAAAGACCTCACGTGGCAAAATGCGATGGATATCGGGGCCCGCTGCCCTTCGGTGAAAGACGTCTCGCCGATGCTTTTCGGCCCGGACGAGATCCTGAACGCGCACTATAAAGGGAACGACCTGTACGATATCAATCTCATGGGCGTGGAAGAAGCCTATGCGCGGGGTGGGCAAGTTGACATGCACCTGGGGCGCTTCTTCACCGATGAAGAAAACCGGCGGAAGGCGCCGGTGGCGGTGGTTGGGGCGGACATCGAAAAAGGGCTGTATGCGAACGTGAATCCGATCGGCAAGACGATCACGGTGGATGGCCACCAGTTGGAAGTGATCGGCACGATGATCCGGCCGGCGGCATCGTTCTTCGGCGACCAGGACACGCGCGTGCTGATTCCGTATTGGATGATGCAGAAGATGTTCCCGAATGCGCGGGAGAATGCCATCGTGGTGACCGCCAAGGACGGCCAGCTTCCCAAAGCGTTGGATGAGGTGCGGACCATTCTGCGCATCGACCGGCGAGTGCCTTACGATAAACCCGATAACTTCGCGCTTTCGACGGCCGACCAGATGGTGGCGGACTTCCGCCAGATTACGGCGATCACGTTTCTGGTGATGGCGGTGCTGAGCTCGATCGGCTTGCTGGTCGGCGGCATTGGGGTGATGAACATCATGCTGGTGTCGGTGACGGAGCGGACGCAGGAGATTGGTGTGCGCAAGGCCATCGGCGCGCGGCGGCGGGATATTATCTTGCAGTTCCTGCTGGAGGCGTCGGTGCTGACAAGCCTGGGCGGGGTAGCGGGAATTCTATTCGGCTGGGTTATATCGCTGATCAGCCGGCTGGTGTTCACGTCGCTGCCGGCGCAGGTGCCGCTGTGGGCGGCGGTGTTGGGGATTGTGGTGTCGGTGAGCGTGGGGCTGTTTTTTGGGATTTGGCCGGCGTATAAGGCGGCCCGGCTGGACCCGGTGGAGGCGTTGCGGTATGAGTAGGTTCAGCGCGCGCTGTCTTGCTTCTACAATGTCCAACGCGGCTTCCGGCGCGATGACCACTCAACCGGCATAGCGGGCACGTACCTTGCGTTTCACCTCGTCCCAGGCCAGTCCTGAAGCCGGATTTTTCATTAGGTTCGCTCTTCTGCGCCAGTTCCTGTTCTTGCCAGTCGTGGACTGGCACCGCGTCCGGCTAGGCCGGTTCACGCCGATGCCACGGAATCGGCCACGTGGTTTGCGGTAGGAGTAGTGGGGTTCAGGTTTTGCGCAACCGCGCGTGGAACACGTCCGACATTCGCTGGCAATTGGGACACGCTTCCCGGACCAGAGCCGGATCAGTCAAGCTCAGCAGGCGAGGAGCATGATCGGTCTTGTCGTACTTACCCTTCTGAGTCGTCTTCGTGGCGTGTCCAAGCCACTTCAAGACGTCTTTTTTCGACACTTGCTCCACGTCTCGTTTGATGCGCAGATGCGCTTCTCGAAGGCCTTGGCCGTAGAATTTCCTAAGAGCTTGGATGTCCGCAACGAACCAGGTTTCCATCAACTGCACCATCCAAAATACGGATTTCTCCTGCGCTGCCGGGAGAGCTAACCGTTCGAAAAGCTGCCCATCGTCCGGTCCCTCGCTGTCGATAAGCAAGACATTCCACGACCACGGATGCGATTCGAGTGCATCCTGAAAGTCGTGTATCGTATCGGATCTTCCCCTACCGGCGATGAACTGCACACGGCGCCGGCGCGAATAGTCGCCGAAGACGAGTTTGCCAAAGAGAGTGCGGAAGCCTTCCTTCAGTTGAGGGGCGCCTTCATAGTGGATGCGGATCTCGCTTACCACCGGTTTCCGCCGATCTCGCCCTTTCGCCACAGTTCACCCAATCGATACCGCTCCAGCCACAAGCTCAATTCCTTACGCGACAGGCGCTGGAACGACGTGGTGTTGTCGAAATCGCGTTCGCATACAACCACTGCTTCAGGCTTTCCGGATAAGGCGTCTACTAGCGCCTCAGAATGCGTGGTCACGATCAACTGCGAGCGTTCGGCGGCGTCGCGCAAGACTTCGGCGACTAATTGCAGCGCATCGGGATGCAACCCGAGTTCGGGTTCCTCCAGGCAGATCACCGGTGGCATATTGGCGTGCAATAGCAAAGCCATCAGGCACAAAAACTTCAACGTGCCATCGGAAAGCCGGGTAGCCGGAATGGGCTGCTCAATACCCTTTTCCTTGACGGCCACTTGAGCGACTCCGGAGTCCAGCCGGACGCGCACACCTTCAAACTGATCGGCGAGCCGCCGGAGATACTCATTCACTCGCTCGATAGTACCGTTGAACGTCATCTCATGCAGGACGACTGCCAGATTATAGCCAGTGTCGTCCAGGAATTCCTTTGGGAGGCTGGTGTGGGCGCCCGTGCGCGCCTGCCCTTGGGGCCCTGTATCGAAAGTCCTATAGATTCGTATCCGGCGGAGTTCCGTTCCCAGTCGCGTAATGGGCGTCCGGTCGAGCGGGTCCCTAATAGCGGAGAACACAGAGACCTGGGAGGCGATGGGCGCTGTCTGGGCCGCCGGGCTCCCGTTGTGCGGTCGCTGTTTGAACTTGACACCTGCAGCGGATCTTTCGAAGTACACGCCCGCGCTGCGCTGCGACGCGCGGCGCAGACTCTCACGCTCCATCACGAAGGCCCCGTCGGCGGAGGAAAATTCCATCGCGTATTCGAGTGCGCCGGAATCCAGCGTCACTTCGCACTCGATCCCGCCGATCTTGGACGCGCCCTTTTCGCCCACACGAATCCAAGCTTGGGCGCCGCCTCCGCGGAGTATTGCGCCGTTCAGATCGTCCGGCGCAGCCCGCAGAAGCCCGATCGCGTCGATCAGGTTGGACTTGCCCGCGGCATTCGGGCCTATCAAAACATTCAGCGAATCGAGAGGCAGCTTGGCATCCTTGAAGCTCAGGATGTTCTTCAACCTGATCGACTTGAGGAAACACGCCACACGATCATTGTACGTGCGATTGGCGGCAAACGGCGAATTCGCTGCGGCACGCTCCGCGTTTCAATCGGGCATCTACACCGGGATGACTCTGTTGCCGCGACGGCGGTAGATGTGGAAATCGGAGTCGAGCGTGAAAACCTCGCCAGCCGCGTGAAATTTCCGAGAGGCGGACCAGACAGGCGTCGGCCAAAGACATCGGCCGGCTGCGATAGCGATGCATCAGCGCCCGCACATCCGCCTGCTCCTCCTGCACAGCGAGCGCGACCCGAATCACACCTCTCCCCAACAATTCAAATAGAGCGTCGGCATCGCGGCCATCGCGTTTCAGAAGCAACGCCGCCTCGGTAAGGACCGGCTCGAACGTAAGCAGCGGCGGGCGCGGCCGCTTCCATTGTTCGACAGCCCATGCGTGGTGTCTCACGCCCGAAGCAAGGAAACACCAGGGGGCCCGTATCCAGCAGGCACGGGCCTGTTTTCACCGGCGAAAACCTTCCATGTATTCGGGATTCACCGCGATATCCTCTGAGAGTCCGTGCACGCTGCCGGCGAGGTCGCGGGCCATGTCGTAACATGAGGGCGCGCCCGATAGCGATTTCCTGGAAAACCTTTTTGTCAGACTTTCACGCACCAGCGAAGATTTCGTCGTCCGTCTCGACTTGGCCTCGTGCTCGAGTTGGGCCAAAAGATCGTCCGGCAACTTCAGTGAAATCGTTCGCATAAGATAGGGTAATACGTGCCATCTCGCCGCGCAACACCATTTATGCGAGCTGCACCGAATCGGCGGCGTGATACGAACTCCGCACCAGCGGGCCGGATTCCACGTGCGCGAAGCCCATTTCGTAGCCGGCGCGGCGGAGATCTTCGAATTCGGCGGGCGGCACGTAGCGCACGATGGGCAGGTGTTTGGGCGAAGGGCGCAGATACTGGCCGACAGTCAGAATATCGACCCTGTGTGCGCGCAGATCGCGCATTACAGCCAACACTTCGTCGATGGTTTCGCCGAGACCCAGCATCAGTCCCGACTTCACCGGCGTCCGCGGCGACGTGCTCTTGGCATAGGCCAGCATATCGAGCGAGCGCTCGTAGCGCGCGCCGAGCCGCACCTGGCGGTAAAGGCGCGGGACAGTCTCGGTGTTGTGATTCAGCACGTCGGGCGCGGCGGCCATCACCGTGTCCATGGCCGCATGGCTGCCCTGAAAATCGGGCACCAGCACTTCGACGCCACAGCCGGGGATGCGCTGGCGGATCGCGCGAATGGTGAGGGCGAACAGTTCGGCGCCGCCATCGGCGCGGTCGTCGCGGTTCACGCTGGTGATCACGGCGAAGCGCAGGCCCATGGCCGCCACGGCTTGGGCCACGCGGCGCGGCTCGTCGTAATCTACTGCCAGCGGCGCGCCCTTCTGCACGGCGCAGAATCCGCAACGGCGCGTGCACACGTTGCCCAGAATCATGAACGTGGCGGTGCGATGGTTCCAGCATTCGCCCACGTTCGGGCAAGCCGCGCTCTCGCAGACCGTGTGCAGGCCGAGTCCGTCGATCAGGCTTTTCAGATCGCGATAGTTTTGGCCCACGGGCGCGGGTGCGCGCAGCCAGGAAGGACGGGGCGGCGCGGTCGGCATGATGGAAACCAAGCTCGCGCTCATGACAGTTTGCCAAGCCGCTCGCGCAGGGGCGCGGCGAGCGATTCGTCCTTCATCGATGCGATGTTGATGCGCACATTGGCCAATGCGCCGTCGATACCGGCTTGTGCGAGGCCTTGCGCGGTTTCGATGTCCGATCCGAATTTGGCGGGCGCGGTGGCGGCCAGGTCGCGCAGCCGGTTCTTCAGAGCCGTGGCGGCTTCGGCCACTTCCAGCGGCACCACCGCGGCTCCGCGCAACGCCTGCTCGACAAACGGCGCACGCTCGTCTTTAGGCCGTTTGTAGGCCGCGCGCACACCGTCGTAGGACGCTGCATCGCGCTTCACCGCTTCGGCGAAAAACTTGCGATCCGTCTCGAAAGCCTCGGCGGGCAGTTTCGCCAATCCCGAAACCATGGCGCCCAGCGCCGCCGCCATGGCCGCCGCCGCCGCCGCCGCACTGCCGCCGCCTGGCGTCGCGGTGGGCGCGGCTAGCTCGTCCAGAAACTCGTTTAAGCCATCGTGGTTTACAACCATGTGAGCGGCCTCCGCGAGACGGTTCTCTAATACCAGCCTAGGATGGAAATTCTCCACCTGCAAATACCACTCGGCGGTCATTTCCAGCGCGCGCTTGGGAATCAGGCCCACGATCTCGCTGCCTACGATGGACACGCCGTAGCGGGCGGCCTCCGCGCGCACGGCTTCAAACACGCGATGGATGGGGGTTTGTTCGAAATCGGTAAGGTTCATGGAAACCTGCGCCAAATTACGCGAAGCCAGCGGCACACCCATCGACTTCACGTAGCGGAATCCGCCCGACGAAAAACGGATGGCCTTGGCGATGCGCTTGGCGATCTCCACGTCGCCCGTGTTCAGGTTGATGTTGTAGGCAATCAGGAATTTGCGCGCGCCCACCACGGTGGCGCCGGCGCTGGGGTGCAGTTCGGCATCTTCAAAATTGGGGCCGAAATCGGGAAGGCGGTCGGGATTGGTGCGCACTTCGTCGCGCAGGCCCTCGAATTGGCCGCGGCGGATGTTCTCCAGATTCAGGCGGTCGGGGCGGCGGGCGGCGGCTTCGTAAAGATACACGGGCACGTGCAGGCTTTCCCACAGGCGCAAGCCAAGTTCATTGGCCAGGCGCACGCAATCTTCCAGGCTGACGCCTTCCACCGGCACGAATGGCACCACGTCGCAAGCGCCGATGCGCGGATGCACGCCGGTGTGATGGCGCAGATCGATCAGGCCGATGGCGCGCTCCACGCCGCGGAAGGCCGCTTCGACCACGGCCGTGGCGGGCCCGGCGAAGGTGACCACGGAGCGGTTGTGGTCGGCGTCCATCTCGCGGTCGAGGATGGCGATACCGCGCACGGAGCGGATCGCTTCGACGATGGCGTCTACTTTGGCGGCGTCGCGGCCTTCGGAGAAGTTGGGGACGCACTCTATAAGCTGGTGGCTGGTGGCTGGTGGCTGGTGGTTGGCGCTCATGCTAGTCGCGTTCCTCGTTTGATGGTTAGATGCACGTTGTTCGTGCCGAAGTAATAGGGTAGTTCGCGGTAGTCCGATGCGTTCAGCACCAGCAGGTCGCCTTGCTTGCCGGGCTCCAGCGAGCCGATCCGATCCGCGCAGCGCAGGGCGTGCGCGCCGTTAATGGTGGCGGCGGCTATGGCTTCCGCCGGGGTCATCCGCATCTCGGTGCAGGCCAGCGACAGCACCATTTGCATGCTATATGTCGGGCTGGTGCCGGGATTGAAATCGGTGGCCAGCGCTACAGCGGCTCCAGCGTCAATCAGGGCGCGGGCGGGCGCATACTTACGCAGGCCAAGATGAAAAACAGAGCCGGGCAGCAGCGTGGCAATCGTGTTCGATTGCGCGAGCGCGCGGATGTCTTCTTCGCCGGCCTGCTCCAGATGATCTGCGCTGGCGGCTTCCAGTTCCACGGCCAGGCGTGCGGCGCCGGTACGCGCGAACTGCTCGGCATGGATCTTCAGCCCGAAGCCGAGACTGCGCGCGCGCTCCAGGTAACGCCGCGATTGATCGAGCGAGAACGCGCCGTCATCGCAATAGATGTCCACGAAGCGCGCCAGCTTGCGGCGATAAATCCGTGGCATCGTCGTGGCCGCGACCCAGTCTATGTAAGCGTCCGGCCGCCCACGGTATTCGGGAGGCTGGATGTGCGCGCCCAAATAGGTCGGCACGATATCCAGCGGGTCGCCATTTAGTTTCGCCAACACGCGTAGTGTTTTGAGTTCGCCGGCCTCATCCAGCGCGTAGCCGGACTTGGCCTCCAGCGCGGTTGTACCGTGCACGGCCATGGCGTCAAGATGCGCCCGGGCTTGCGCTTCAAGCTGCCCGGCGGACATTCCGCGGACAGCTTCCACGCTCGACAAAATGCCCCCGCCCGCGGCCGCAATTTCCGCGTAGCTGGCGCCTGCGAGACGCATTTCGTAATCGACCAGGCGTGGCCTGCCAAAGACCAGGTGCGTGTGGCTATCCACGAATCCGGGCATCACGACGCGGCCGGCGGCATCGATCTCGCGCGCGCGGCGGGCGGCGGGCAGCTTCTCGATCCGGCGCGCGGGACCGGCGTCCACGATCGCGCCATCCTTGATTAACACAGCGCCGTTCGGGACGATGCCGAGCTCGCGCAACGCCGTCCCTCGCCGTGGACCGCTTCCGCCGCGCAGAGTCAATAATTGGCGCGCACCTCTCACCAGCGTCGTCATCGGGCGTTACTCGGCACTCCGCATGGGGGCGCGCAGCCCGGCCGGACCGGCGAAATCGATGGCTTCCTGGTATCCGGCATCCACGTGCCGCAACACGCCGATACCGGGATCGCAGGTCATCACGCGTTCCAGGCAGCGCGCGGATTGATCGGTGCCATCGGCCACGGTGACCTGCCCGGCATGTTGCGAATAGCCGATACCCACGCCGCCGCCGTTGTGCACCGAAACCCAGCTTGCGCCGGAGGCGGTGTTCAGCAACGCGTTCAAAATGGGCCAGTCGGCGATGGCGTCGCTGGAGTCCAGCATGTCTTCGGTTTCGCGATAGGGCGAGGCGACCGAGCCGCAATCCAGGTGGTCGCGGCCGATCACGATGGGCGCCTGCAGCTTGCCGGTCGCCACCATCCGGTTCATTTCGAGGGCGAACTGCGCCCGTTCTCCGTAGCCCAGCCAGCAGATGCGCGCCGGCAAGCCCTGGAAATGCACCTTCTGCTGCGCGAGCGAAATCCAGCGCGTGAGGCTGGGGTTGGAACCGAACAGGCGGCAGATGGCTTGATCCGTGGCGGCGATATCCGACGGCTCGCCCGAAAGCGCCACCCATCGGAACGGGCCGCGGCCTTCGCAGAACAGCGGCCGGATGTACTCGGGGACGAAGCCTGGGATTTTGAACGCGTCCGCGACACCACGGTCGGCGGCAAAGCGGCGGATGTTGTTGCCGTAATCGAAAGTGACCGCGCCGGCGCGTTGCAGATCGAGCATCGCGCGCACGTGGGTGGCAATCGAATCGAGCGACCGGTCGAGATATTGTTGCGGATCGCGCGCGCGCAGTTCGGCGGCCTGCTCCACGGTGAGGCCTGCGGGGATGTAGCCGTTCAACGGATCGTGCGCGCTGGTCTGGTCGGTGAGTATGTCGGGGACGATACCGCGCCGCGCCATTTCGGGCAGCGCTTCGGCGCAGTTGGCAACCAAGCCGACCGACTTGGGCGCGCCGGCATCCATGGCCGCGCGCAGGATGGCAAGCGCTTCATCGAGTGAGTCCGTCATCGCGTCGCAGTAGCCGGTTTCGATGCGTTTGCGGATGCGCGCCGGGTCCACTTCGATGCCCAGAAGCGCCGCGCCGTTCATGGTGGCCGCCAGGGGCTGGGCTCCGCCCATGCCGCCCAGTCCGCCGGTAACCACCAGGCGGCCGGCGAGCGATCCGCCGAAGTGCTTGCGGGCGGCGGCGGCAAACGTTTCGTAAGTGCCTTGCAGGATGCCTTGCGAGCCGATGTAAATCCAGCTTCCGGCGGTCATCTGGCCGTACATGGTGAGGCCGAGTTTCTCGAGCGCGCGGAACTGCTCCCAATTGGACCAGTGGCCGACGAGGTTGGCGTTGGCGATCAGTACGCGGGGGGCTTCCTCGTGCGTGCGGAACACGCCCACGGGGCGGCCGGATTGCACCAGCAGTGTTTCGTCCGAGGCGAGCGATTCCAGTTCGCGCACGATGGCGTGGAAGGAGGGCCAGTCGCGGGCGGCCTTGCCGGTGCCTCCGTAGACCACTAGGTCGGCCGGGCGCTCGGCGACGTCGGGGTCGAGATTGTTCATGAGCATGCGCAGGGCGGCTTCCTGCTTCCATCCCCGGCAGCGCAGAGTGGTGCCGCGGGGTGCGCGGATGACTGGGGCCATCCGTTCATGGTAGCGCGGGGTACAGGTGCGGGATAGTGGGGTCCTTACCGCGAGCGCGTGGCGAGACGAACGAAGGGCAAAGGCTCGGTTGGGAAACCCATCCGGGCGGTGATGGTTTGGACAAATTCCCGAATATAGGGCCACACTGTCATCACGGCGTGACTCTTCCGGAATGCCTCAACCTGCGTCTTGGAGCCATTCCGCGAGGCATCCGCAAAGAGGTACCGCACTAAGAAGGTAGTATGAATGTGAAATGCCGGTTCGTCGCACATGATTCGAAGGGTGACGGCAAAGTCCAGCCCGGATGCATCCCGGCGGCTCAGTTCCGAGTCAATCTCAGACTCAAGCAGGCGGGCTGGCTCCATTGTCTCCGATAAAGGGCCGGCACCGTCTATTTCGCATCGATAGAGCGTGATGTCTCGCAATCGCAAGTTCGCTTCGAGCGCTTGGGCTTCCTCGGCCTCTCGTTTGCGCAGAGGGATAGTGAGGTCCATATCGTCAAGCCGCTGAACGCCGGTGGGCTGGCGCTACTCGAATCGGTATGGGTGGCCGACGGCTGCCGGCGAGTGTGAATGAAGCTACCCGGTTACTCGAGTGCCGCAGCGAAACGCGCCGAGGAACCCCCTTGCGCTCGATCTCATCCTCAAAGTTCGGAACCCGGAATTCATCGGGAGAAAAACTGTGCGACCAGCCTTCCCGCTCCTGCTGACCCCTCTGATGCTTGGCTCGCCGTGGATTTTGAAGTGGGTGCGAAGACGATATCTGATCGCCAGGGTGGGCTATGTGGAAAGCTACCCGATGGGCTTGAAACAGATCGGCGCCGGCATCGGGCTGGCCGTTCTAATGGGCGTGGCGCTGTTCGGGGTGGTGCCCCGGCTGTCACATCCGGACCGTTGGCTGCTCGCCGGGACCGGGCTGTTCGGAGGCGCCCTGGCTGCCTATTGCGGCCGGTTGCCCCGCTTTGTCATCGGCGGCGCCCTCATGGCGGCGGCCGGCTTGTTGGTGGCATTCTCCGGAGTGCCGCTCCTGGCTGGCTTCGCGATTCTATTCGGTTTCCAGGGCTTGGTGGCCTTGATTTCGGGCAGCATCGCGTTCCTGCGCCTGATCCGGCGGCCCATCGAGGCGGGCGAATGAGATGAGCGCAAGAATCCGGAGACTCGCGGAGGTCGACCGGGTTATCCACGAGCCGGCGCGGCTGATGGTGGTCGCGCTCCTGGCGGCGGTCAAGGAAGCCGACTTCCAGTATCTGCACCAATCGACAGGGCTTACCAAGGGCAACTTGTCGGTCCACTTGTGCAAGCTGGAAGATGCCGGGTACATCGCGATCGAAAAGACCTTCCGCGGGAAATACCCGCTGACGATCTGCCGGCTTACGGAGCCAGGCCGCGCGGCGCTCGACAACTACCGCAAGATCGTCAAGGGCGCGCTCTAATCTAAGTTCTAAGCCCACCTGGGTTGCGCTGGCGCTGGCCGTCCAGCGGCCGCTTCGCGGGGGCCATCGAAAAAATATTTCCCGCAGCGTGAAAAATCAATTTACATCGAAAATGTTTTGGTGTATATTGATATTGCTCTGGCCAATAATCCGCGCGAGGAATGTACGCTGCCGTTACGGTTACATTAAATCGCGATGAAATGGAACGCAGGCGCCTCGAAGCTGCCGAGGACCTGTTGAAGGGAACCACCCAAGCCCGGGTCGCCCGCAAGTTCGGGGTGAGCCGGACCACGGCTTCCCGCTGGTACCGCACTCTGGAGGGACAAGGCATGGATCGTCTGCGCAAACGCAAAGCGCCAGGACGCCCGAGCCGGCTCTCGGTCAGCCAACTTGCGGAGGTGTGCGAGATATTCGCTTCCGGCCCTGGAGCTTTCGGTTTTGAATCGGATCGCTGGACCACCGCGCGGTTGGCGCAGGCCATTGAGGCGCGTTTCGCCATCCGTTACGATCCCGATCACGTGGGCCGCCTGATGCACCGCCTGGGTCTGCGTCCAAAGCCTGCCGCCGCTCCGCCCGCGGAGCCGGTGCGCGAGGTTTATGCAGCCCCCAGCGCTGGGATCGAAATGCACATGTAGCGGTGGCTGGGCCTGCCGGCCAGCGTCACGACCGTGAAATCTTGCGTGCCCGGAGGAACGAGGAGATGCCGTATCCGCCCAGCAGGCAAACGCCGACGGCCAGCATGGCCAGCCGCAGGACTGCCGCGGCGCTCCCGTCGAATTGGCGGATGGCGCGGAAACCGGAGAAAACAAAGGCGATGGCCATCATGATGAACACGAATCCGAGGATTTCGTGCCACAGCGTGCGGGCTGGCTTCAGAACCGCCGGGACTACGAACCCCAGGAAGCGGCGGCCTTCTTTGTAAACTCGCGCTCCGTCTCGATAAATGTTACGCTTAGGCACAACATCTCGATGTTATCAGAAGTAATGGTACCTGTTGGTTTAGGCTTGGGATGCCGATAAAAAAATTAGGTGGAGATCTTGTGAAGCCGTACAACCTCCACTACAATCTAAACGGGTACGGCGGTTGCGGTTGCTGAAATTGCAACGAGATGTAAGGCGGTCGCATCCCACAATATTAGGGGGAGGTCGTTGTGGACGAGCCATTAAGAAACCTGATGCAGGAACTGGGGAACGCGATCAACGACTCGCTCTCAGAATCCGACCGGATTGCCGAGGCGATTGGCGAGATTAAGCGCGCCGGGTACGATGTCTTCCTGGTGCTGGAAGCCACCATCGGTTTCAATAAGCGGGAAGATGGCGAGGAAACCTCCGAAGGCGAGCCGGGGGCCGAGCCGGAACGGAAACGCGGCTTCGAAAGCGCCGGTAAGATCAAGTTCACCACCCAGGACCACCGCTTCCTGAAAGCCCTGAAGATCGCTGTGGACGACGAAGCCCGCTAGTCCGGCCTGCCATCGGCCAACTCGCCATAAACGCGCCGCGTTTTCTCCACTGCTCCCACCCACGTGAATTTTGCCGCGCGCGCCAACCCTCGGCGCGAAAGTTCCGCCCGCCGCTCCCGATCGAGCGTCAGCGCCACTAACGCGTCCGCCAGTTCTTCGGTGTCTTCCGGGTCCACCAGCCAAGCCGCATCTCCCGCCACTTCCGGCACCGCCGAGCGATTGGAGGCGATCACCGGCGTCCCGGCAGCCATGGCTTCCAGCACCGGCATCCCAAAGCCCTCGTCCAGAGAGGGAAACGCGAAGATCGTGGCGCGCGCGTACCAATTGGCGAGTTCAGCCCGCGGCACGTAGCCGAGCACCCGAATCCGTTCCCGGCTGCGAGCCGCGCCGATCTTGGCCAGGATCTCCGCCGCGCCATATCCGGCGGACCCTGCCAGCACCAGTTGCCAGCCGGAATCCACTCGCTCAAAAGCGTCCACCAGGCGCGAGATGTTCTTCCGGTGCTGCATCGCGCCTACGTGCAACACGATCCTCTCGCGCGCGGCGGCCGCTCCCGCTGCCGGCCTGACTCCGTGATGCACCACCCGCACGCGCGCCTCCTCCACGCCCAACAGGTCCATCACCTGGCGCGCCGTGAACTGCGAGACCGCGATGATGCGGTCGCTGCGGCGGGCGGCGTCGCGTGCCAGTTCCGCGAACCGCCGCCGGAACTCGGGCGTGGAATACTCGCCCGTGAGCGCGAACAGATCGTGGAAGGTGGTGACGGCGCGGCGCAGGCGCGCGTGGGGCAGCCGTTGGTTCAGACCGTGAAAGACGTCCGCCCATCGCGGCGCGCGCCGCTCGCCCAGCAGGAACCGCCCGGCGTTGGCCGGCAACCGCTCACCGAACGAGCGCAAAAATCTGTGCGGCCGGTAGCAGAATGCGAACCGGTCGCCGGGATGCGCGCGCGCGAGGCCGTCCATCATCTCCCGCGAATACACGCCCACCCCGGACAGGTCCGCGCCTACGCTATACGTGGAATCCAGCGCGATGTTCAATTCTCGATTTTATATTCCTTGAGCTTGCGGTAGAGCGTGGTGCGGCCGATGCCCAGCAACTGGGCTGCCCTGGCACGGTCGCCGTGCGTCTGTTCCAGCGCCTTCAGGATGGTCTCTTTCTCCACCGCCGGCAGGAACAATCCCGTTGTCCGCGGCGGCGAATGCAGCAAAGGCAGCAGCGCGGTCTCCGAACCGGCGGCTACCGCGGAAGCCAGCGTGGGCTCGGCCTGCCGGTGGTTCTGCAACCAGGAGGGCAGGTCCGCGATATGCAACCAGGGACCGGTGTTCAGCGCCACCATGCGCTCGATGGAGTTCTGCAGCTCGCGCACGTTCCCCGGCCAATCGTAGTTCATCATGGCCTGTAGCGTGTCCGGGGTGAGTTGGTGATTCGCGCTGAAACGCCGCAGGAAGTGCTCGGCTAGCTCCGGAATATCCACCTTCCGGTCCCGCAGCGCCGGCAGCCGCAGGCTGACGATGTTCAGCCGGTAGTAAAGGTCTTGCCGGAACGTTCCATGCGTGGCGTCGCGCGCCAAGTCGTGATGCGTGGCGGCGATCACCCGGATATTCACTTTGTGCTGCTTCAGCGAGCCCACCGGACGGAATTCGCGCTCCTGCAGCAGCCGCAGCAGCTTCACCTGCACGTCCAGTGGAAGATCGCCGATCTCGTCGAAGAAAGCCGTGCCGCCGTCCGCCACTTCGATGAGGCCCCGCTTGGCTTCCGACGCTCCGGTAAAGGCGCCCTTAGTGTGCCCGAACAGCTCGCTTTCGAGCAGCGGCCCCACCAGCGCGCCACAGTCGATGGCCACGAATTCGCCGCTTGGATTGGCGGCGTGAATGGCGCGTGCCACCACCTCTTTGCCCGTGCCGCTTTCCCCCAGCAGCAGCACGGGCGCGCGCGTTTTTCCGAGTTTTTCAATGAGCCGGCGGATCTCGCAGATCTGCGGCGACTGGCCCACCAGGCCGTGGGACCAGCCGTTAGCACCACGCTCCATTGGCTGCTTCGATTATACAGAATCCAGGCGAACCACGAAGGTAGAGGTCACGGCGCGCTCCTCGCCACGGATACGCGCGGCCAAGGCGGACGCGCCATCCTCGGTCGGCTCCATCCCCACCACCACGTGCCACAAGCCCGGAGTGTCCGCGCGTTCCACCAGCTTCGCCCGGCCGTATTTCGCCTCCATGGCGCGGCGCAGGCGCTCGGCGTTTTCCCGATTCCGAAACGCGCCCACCTGCACGGCGAAATGCGCTTGGCCGGCCGCGGCGGGCGCGCTCACGATCTCCAGCCGCACGCGTGCCGTACCGGGACCGATCATTTCGATGGCCCGCGCCGCCGCGTGCGACAGATCGATGATCCGCCCGTCCACGAACGGGCCGCGGTCGTTGATCCGCACGTCCACCGACTTTTCGTTATCCAGATCGTGCACGCGCACCATGGTGCCGAACGGCAGCGTGCGATGCGCGGCCGTCATCTGCTCCATGTCGTAGATCTCGCCCGAGGCCGATGCGCGCCCGTGATAAGGGTGGCCATACCAGCTTGCCAGGCCCGTTTCGCCGGATTCCGGCGTTGGCGACGGCGACGGCGCCGAGCCGGGGGCGGGCGCCGGAGGTGGAGGCGGCGGCTTCCGCGCGACCTTGTGCCGGTGGCAGCCCGAAAGCAGAACCGTCATCGCCACCGCGACCAGCAGCACCTTGCGCATATGCTGTGATCCTAGCGTGCCGGTACGCCCATCCGCAACGGCTGCGGGAGGACATGCCGGACGGCGTCGAATCGATGCAGAGCCCGTTCACTGCCTTTCGCGCCACGGCCCCGGCGCACCACCCGCCTCCTCCTATAATGGTGGTGAATCCGATGTCCGGCCCTTCCATCGTTATCGGCGCCACCTTCACCGCGGACGCTATCGAACCGACGCTCGCCTTCTGGATGCGCGAGCTCGGCTTCCAGTACCACATCCAAATCGCCCCGTACAACCAGGTGTTCCAACTGCTGCTGGACCCTGCCGGCGCGCTCGCAACCAATCGCGGCGGCGTAGACATTGTACTCGTGCGGTTTGAAGATTGGGCCCACGATCTGCCGCACCTGGAAGCCGACATCCAGCACTTCGCCGCCAGCCTACGAACGGCCGCGCAATCCTTCGCCGTGCCGCTGCTGGTATGCGTCTGTCCGGCATCGCCGGGCGCCGACGCCGCCTTCCAGAGCCGCATGGAGGATCTCGTTGCGGCCACCGTCGCCGATCTCGGCTCGGTCCATTTGGTGACGCCGCGCGAGATCGATGCGCACTATCCCGTGGCGCAGCCGCACGACCCGCACGCCGACAGGCTGGGCCACATCCCCTACACTCCGGCATTTTTCGCGGCGCTGGGCACCATGGTGGCGCGCAAGATCCACGCGCTGCGGACGCCGCCATTTAAAGTCATCGCGCTCGACTGCGACGATACCCTATGGCGCGGCATCTGCGGCGAGGACGGACCGCAAGGCGTGGTCGTGGACGCGCCGCGCCGGGAGCTGCAGGAGTTCATGCTGGCCCAGCACGCGCAAGGCATGTTGCTCACCCTGTGCAGCAAGAACAACGTCGAAGACGTGCTGGATACCTTTCGCCTGCATCCCGAAATGGTGCTGCGCATGGAGCATTTCGCCGCGTGGCGCATCAACTGGTCGTCGAAGTCCGCTAACCTCGCGGCGCTCGCCGAAGAGCTCGATCTGTCGCTCGACGGCTTCATCCTGGTGGACGACAGCCCCCGCGAGTGCCGCGAGCTGGAGGCGGCTCATCCGCAAGTCCTGGCGCTGACGCTGCCGGACGAGCGGATCCCGGAATTCCTGCGGCACGTGTGGGCTTTCGACCGGCTGCGGGTGACCCAAGAGGACCGTGCGCGCCCGGCCATGTACGCCCAGGAGCAGCAGCGCCGGCGTGCCGAAAAGCAGGCGGCCAGCCTGGACGATTTTCTCCGGAACCTCAACCTTGAAGTGCGCATCGCGCCCATGTCGCCGAAGGATCTGGCGCGCGTCGCGCAGTTGACGCAGCGCACCAACCAGATGAACTTCACCACCGTGCGGCGTTCGGAGAGCGACATCCAGGCGCTGCTCGAATCGGGCAAAGCCGAATGCCTGACCGTGCACGTGAGCGATCGCTTCGGCAGCTATGGCCTGGCGGGCGCCATGATATTCCGCAGCGGCGTGGACGCCATCGCCATCGACACGTTCCTGCTGAGTTGCCGCGCGCTGGGCCGCGGCGTGGAACATCGCATGCTCGCCGCGCTTGGGCGCGTCGCGCAACAGCGCGGGCTCACCGCCGTGGAGGCCCGCTATGTGCGCAGCCCGCGCAACCGGCCCGCGCTGCTGTTTCTGGAAAACGTCGGCCTGCAGTTCCAGAGCGTGCGCGGCGAAGCGCTGTTATTCCGGTTTCCGGCGGAGTTCGCCGCGGGGGTCCGATACGAACCATCGGTTGCCCCGCGCCCCGCCGCCGGCGCCGCTCCACAACCCTCAACTGCCAGCCGCGACGGCATCCCCTACGCGCGGATCGCCAACGACCTGCGCACGGTCGAACAGATCCTTGAGCAAGTGCGGAGCCGGGGGGCGGACTTTAATCCGCGCGGGACTTCAGTCCCGCCACAGCCGCCGCGTTCGGACCTGGAACGCCAACTCTGCCGCATCTGGTCCGGGATGCTCAACGTGCAGCCCATCGGCGTCGACGACAACTTCTTCGATCTGGGGGGCCACTCCCTGCTCGCCGTACAATTGCTCTCGCGCCTGAAGGAGGAACTCGGCATCGAGCTGTCGCTCGAGGTGGTGTACGGCGCGGACTTCACCGTCGCTGAACTGGCGAAAGCCATCGAGCTGCGCGAAATCGAGATGGCCGGCGCGGACCGGTATGCCGCCATGCTGGCCGAAGTGGAAAGCCTCACCGACGAGGAGGTGCGCGAGTTGCTGGCCAAGGAAAGCGGGGAAGCGCACTACTGAGCGATGCGGATTCTGCTGACCGCCAACGCATCCTACGCGCCGCCCCGGGGAGGCGCCACGCGCGGCAATCTGCTGTGGCTGGAGTACATGGCGGCCGAGGGGCACGCCTGCCGCATCGTGGCGGCCGCGCTGCCCGAAGGCGCCGCCAAGCGCGCGCAAATGGCGCAGGAGGGCCTCGGCCAACGAACGCTCCTGGCACGCGGCGTGGAGCTTCACGAAGTCTCGGAACGCGCGCGGTTGGCGCTCGAGCTGCACCGCCAGATCCGCGAGTTTCAGCCCGACTGGGTGTTGGTTTCGTCGGAAGATTTGGGCCACGGGCTGCTGCGCGAAGCGAACGATTCCGCACCCGGCCGTGTCGTGTACCTGGCGCACACACCCCAATTCTTCCCATTCGGGCCGGCAAGCTGGAACCCCGATCCCAGCGCTACCCAATTGGTCGCCCGCGCGGCCGCCGTAGTCGCCATCGGGCAGCACACCGCCGCGTATATCCGTCGGCATACCGGACGCGATGCCGTGGTGATCCATCCCCCTATCTACGGCAGCGGGCCGTTTCCGAACCTGGCATCGTTCGACATCGGCTTGGTAACTATGGTCAACCCATGCGCGGTCAAGGGTATCTCGATTTTCACGGCGCTGGCGGAGCGCTTCCCCGCATATGGCTTCGGCGCTCTGCCCGGATGGGGCACCACCGCGGCCGACCGTGCGGAACTCGCCGCGCGCCCAAATATAACGATGCTGCCGAACTGCCGCCACATCGCGGAGTTTCTGGGGCGCACCCGGATTCTGCTCATGCCGTCGATCTGGTATGAAGGTTTCGGTCTGACCGTAACGGAAGCCATGCTGCACGGCATCCCCGTAATCGCGAGCGACGCCGGCGGGCTGGTGGAGGCCAAGCTGGGAACGCCGTTCGTGGCGCACGCACCCGCCATCGAGCGGTATGTGCCGGTCTTCGATGAGCACTCGCTGCCGCAGCCTGTAATCGAGCCGGTAGACCTGCGCCCGTGGGAGGACGCGCTGCGCGCGCTGCTCACCGATCGCGCCTTATACGAGCGGGTTTCGGCGGCTTCGCGGGAAGCCGCGCTGCGTTTCGCGGGCAGCCTGGACGCCGGGCGTATGCCGCGGTTTCTGCAATCGCTCAAGCCGGGTGAGGCGGTGCGGGAGCGTCGCTCGCTGGCCAACCTGTCTCCCCAGAAGCGGGCGCTGCTGTTGCGGATGGCTCGCGGCCGGAAGCTCTGAATGCGCATCCTGCTCGCCCAAAACGCGCTCTACTTTCCGTCGTATGGCGGCGGCGACCGTTCCAATCGTCTGCTGCTGGAGGCGCTGGCGGCGCGCGGTCATGAGTGCCGCGTGGTGGCGCGTATCGCCCGCTTCGGGGCCGCCGGGCACGCACAATACCTGCGCGATTTGGCGGCGCGCGGGGTTTCGCCGAACGCCGCGGAAGACGGCATCGTTGTTTTCCGCCGCGCGGGAGTGGATGCGTTCGTGGTCACCCATCACCCCAACCTGCGGGCCTGCTTTGCAACACAGATTGCGACGTTCCAGCCGGACGCGATTCTGACTTCCACCGACGATCCTGCGCAACTGCTCCTCGAAGTCGCCCTCCGTTCGGGCGCCCGCACCATCTACCTGGCGCGCGCCACCCTGGCGTTGCCGTTCGGTCCGGATTGCGCCTTCCCCAGCGCGGCCAAAACAGAAGTGCTGCGGCGGGCGCACGCGGTAGTGGGCGTGAGCCGTTACGTCGCCGAGTACATCCGCCAGTGGAGCGGCATCCGGGCCGTGCATGTGCCCATCTCGCCGCTCGATCCGCCGCCGTATCCCGACTTGGGCCGCTTCGATAACGAATTCGTCACGCTGGTGAACCCGTGCGCGGTGAAGGGCATTTCCATCTTTCTGGAACTGGCCGACGCCATGCCCCAGGTGCGGTTTGCCGGCGTTCCCACCTGGGGCGCCACCCAGGCCGACCGCGCGGCGCTCGCCAGGCGCGCGAACGTCACGCTGCTCGATCCGGTGGATAATGTGGACGATATCCTGCGCCGCACGCGCGTGCTGCTGGTCCCGTCGCTGTGGGCCGAAGCGCGGTCGCGGATTGTGGTGGAGGCCATGCTGCGGGGCGTGCCGGTGATCGCCGGCAATATCGGGGGCATCCCGGAGGCCAAGCTAGGCGTGGATTACCTGCTGCCCGTGCAGCCGATCCAAAAGTACGGGGCGCAGCTCGATGAGCGGATGGTGCCGCTGGCGGATGTGCCGCCGCAGGATATTGGTCCGTGGCAGGCGGCGCTTGCGCGGCTGCTTTCGGATCGCGCGCGCTATGAAGAACTCTCGCGGAAATCTCGCGACGCAGCCCTGGCCGATGCCGCCATCACGACCCTGGAACCGTTCGAGGCGCTGCTCAAACAGAACATAATCACCAGCCACCAAACACCAGCCACCAGCCACGGCGAGCGAAGCTCGCCCCTCGACCATCTCTCCCCCGACCGCCGCAAACTGCTGGCGCTCCGCTTACACCGGATCTCCGCCGCTGCAGGCCAGCTTGCACCCGGCGCGTTGCGCCTGTTCTGCTTCCCGCACGCCGGCGGCGGAGGTGCGGCGTTCAAGACTTGGGCGGAGCGGCTGCCGCGGTCGATTGCGGTGCTGCCTATGCGCCCGCCCCGGCCGATTCAGCCGTACAATATGGCCGAACTGGTGGCGGCGCTGTACGATTCCATCCAGCCATATTTGGACCAACCGTTCGCATTCTTCGGACACAGCATGGGCGCGGCCGTGGCGTTCGAGCTGGCGCGTCTTCTGCGGCGTCGAGACCGGCCGCTGCCGCGCATCCTGGTCGCATCCGGCGCGCGCGCCCCACGGTTCCGCCACCGGCATGTGCCGTCGCCCGAACCCAGCGAGGCGGAATTCATGGAAGCCTTGCGCCGCTTGCAAGGCACGCCGCCCGAGGTGCTCGACAATCCCAGCCTGATGCAACTTATCCTGCCGGCGCTGCGCGAAGACGCCGCCATTTACCGCAATTACATCTACTCCGAAGAGGCGCCGCTCGATTGCCCGATCCGCGCCTATGGCGGAGAGCAAGACCCGAACGTAAGCCGCGCCCATCTGGAAGCCTGGGCATTCGAGACCACATCCTCGTTTGCCGTACGCGTATTTCCCGGCGGCCACTTCTACCTGCAAACTCATCGCGCGGACTTTCTCGCGGCGCTAACACGTGACTTGACGGCGTAAAGAGCCCATCTCACTCGTACGATCTCATACTTCCGTATTTATGTACCATTTGAGCGGCATCTCGCGTCTCATAGGTTTTTGGTAGGATCTTATCAGCTCTTGGAGACATTGCTTAACATGCGCTTAACATACTTCACGCTCTTCATGTCTGTATTCGCGGCGAGCCTTGCGGCGGCGCCCCCGGCACGCGTGGCTACGCCGGCAGCTACCCGATGGATCGTGCTCCTGAACGAAAAATCCGTAGTGGAACAGTACCCTGGCAGGATTGAGAAGGTGCGCGCCGCCGCCGCGCCTTACCGGCAGCATCTGCGGCAAGTGCAAGCCGGGCTGCAGCCTCGGATTGAGGCCACGCATGCGCGGGTCACCGGCGGGTTGCAGCACCTGCTGAACGGCATCTTCGTGGTGGCCACGCCGGCGCAGGCCGCCGCGCTGCGCAAACTGCCTGGAGTACGCACCGTCGCGCCTCTGCGCCAGTACCACAAAGCGGACCAGCTTAGCCTGAGCAATGTCCAGGCGGCCTGGAGCGCGTCCGTGATCGGCGGTGAAACCAATGCCGGCGCCGGCATCAAAATCGGGATTATCGACACCGGCATCGACTATACTAACCCGGCATTTCAGGACCCCTCGCTCACCCCGCCCAGCGGTTATCCAATTTGTGATGTGCCGCCGCCGGACTGCCCCACCCTGCCCTCGAACTGTGCGTATACCAACAACAAAATTATCGTCGCCCGCAGCTATGTATGCGAAATCGTCTACTCCGACGTTCCTTCTACCGCAACTAACCTGGCGTCTGCGTCGCGGCCCGACGACCTCTCGGCGCGAGACCTGGATGGCCACGGCACCGGGGTGGCTTCCGTGGCGGCGGGTGTAAACACGACCTACAACGGTGTGAGCATCACAGGCGTGGCGCCCAAGGCATTCCTCGGTAGCTACAAAATATTCGGGTCGGATGAGGTAAATCCGAATGGCTCGGGAAATGTCCTCCAGGCGGTCGAAGATGCCGTTACCGACGGCATGGACGTCATCAACTTATCTCTTGGCAGTCCAGCCTTCGGCGGATGGCTCGACACCGGCTGTGGTCCCTACACGCTGCCAAATTCGCCGATTCCGATTCCGACCGACGCCTGCGATCCGTTTGCTTACGAACTGGAAAACGCCATGGAGCAGGCACTGGTTACCGTAGTGGTCGCCGCGGGCAACGAAGGCGCCGACGGATTTCAGTTCAACTATGGCTGCGGCGCGGCGCCCTGCAATAACTATTCGGCGCCCACCTTCAGCACCGTGGGTACCCCCGCGTATGCGCCCTCCGTCATCGCCGTGGGAGGTATCCAGAACGATGTCACTTATGTCCAGCAGGTGCAAATATCGGGTTTGCAACCCACCAACGCCTACGAAAGCTACGATGGCCCTCCGCCCGATGCGCCGCTAACGGCGACTTTGGTGGACGCCACCGGTATCGGAAACAGCCTCTGCGCTCCAGCCGGCCCCGCCGCTCTTTCCGGCCAAATTGCGCTGGTGCTGCAAGGCACGTGCGCAGACGCCACCATGGTGACCAACGCACAGAATGCGGGGGCGGTGGGTGTGATCGAAATTGCCTCTTCCGATGAGTTCTACTTCCCGTCCGGACTTGGCGGCACCGATATTCCCACATTCATCGTAACCCCGGCCGACGGCGCGACAATGAAGAGTTACATCGATAGCAATCCAGGGACGAAAGCGACCATGGATCCCAAGCCATACCAGGTATCCGCGGTATCTCAGGGACTGGCGCCTTATTCCGTGGCGTATTTCTCCTCCCGCGGTCCGGTGACTGAAACGGGTTGGCTCAAACCGGACCTGGTGGCCGCCGCTACCGATTTCCTGATTCCCACCCAGAACTACGATCCTGGCGGGGACTTGTTCAATTTCGCAGGGTACGGGACGACCCAGGGGACCAGTTTCGCGACTCCCATGGTCACCGGCAGCGCCGCGCTGGTGAAGCAGGCTAATCCCAATCTGACTCCCCTGCAGATTAAGTCCGCCTTGGTGAATAGCGCGGTTCTCTCGAACCTAACTACCTCCGACACGTCCGCGCAGGCATCCGTCACGGAAGTGGGCGCCGGGCTGCTGCAGACCCAAAATGCGGTCGTTTCCACTGTGCAGATCGTGCCATCGTCGGTGTCGTTCGGGATCTATCAAGTCTCGCTCACCACCTCGCAGACTTTGGCAATCACCAACACGGGCGCAAGTCAGGTCACCTTGGCCATGACCGTTGTGCAGGTTGTCCCTTCAACCGGGACAAACATCTTGGTAAACGGCGCCAATTCCGCTACCGTCACCGTGCCGGCGGACGGCACAACCAATGTCAACGTAACGCTTTCCGGGGCTGCGCCGGCGTTTGCCGGACGCTTTGAAGGCTATATCACCGTGACCGGAGGCCCTGTGCCGCTCACGATCCCCTACATGTTCCTGGCGGGTGACGGAATTCCGTACGATATCATTCCGCTCAATGGCACCCAACCGGGCCAGGGTTACATTGCCTTCGACGGCGCGGTAGGCGCTTACGATTCGTGGTACACGACATGCGATACCGGGAACAATAGTTGCCTCAACGATTACGGTCCGATCGCCGTCCAGGTAATCGACCAATATGGGGCGCCGGTGACGGACTACCCCGTTACCTGGGGGGTAACAGTAGGCAACGGATCGATCGATCTTAGCAACAGCGATACCTATACGAATGCCAATGGTATTGCCGGCGCGGCGGTCTATGTCGGGTCTGCGCCCGGCCCGCAGGAGTTCGCCGTCGACGTGAATGGGATGGTACTACCCTTCGATGGCTATGCGCGCGTGCCAGCGGCGATCAATGCGGGCGGGGTCGTGGACGCAGCCAGTTTCAAGCTCACATCGCTGGCTCCCGGATCTTGGATTTCCGTTTTTGGGACCAACATGACGGACACAACGCAAGGCAACAATGGAGTGAACGGCGCATTCGCTTTCTGTTCCGCGTGCAGCGTGGTGACTCAACCGCTGCCGATGGGCATCGATGGTGCCGCCTTCAGCTTCGATACGTCGAGCCAAAGCCTGCCGGGACGTTTGAATTACGTAAGCCCGAACCAATTGAATTTACAGGTTCCCTGGGAGTTGTCCGGCAGTTCAGCGGTGGTAAAGGTTATCGTCAACTATACTTACAGCGCGGAGTATGCCCTTTCGCTGGCCACCTACTCGCCGGGATTTTTTGTGATTGACCAGGCCAACGATGTCGCCGCACTCGATCTGAGCTACAACCTTGTCGATTCGGGAAATCCCGTGGCGCGCGGCTCCTACGTGCAGTTGTATATGAACGGGCTGGGACCGGTTACGAACCAACCGGGGGATGGGCTTGCGGCGCCAGGACCGCCCGGTCTGGCCGCGACCATGGCGACTCCGGCCATCACCATCGGGGGCCAGCCCGCCAGCAACGTAACGTTCAGCGGCCTCGCGCCGGGGTTTGTCAGCTTGTACCAGGTGAACGTGCAGGTGCCCACGGGCCTATCGGCGGGTGCCCAACCGATCGCCTGCACCATCGGCGGAGTGACTTCCACAACCGCCCAATTGTACGTAAAGTAAGTGGGGCAGGCTCGCAGCCTGCGCGGGCCTCGTAGGCCCGCTCTTAGGCGTGCAACGCTCGCCCGCGGGTGCCTGACGGTCTAAGGACGCCTCGCCCGCGGCGATTGCTGTCCGACCCTCAACATGCGCTATAGTACTTAGCTACAGCCATGTTCGACAAAGTCGCTGTATTCGACACTACGCTGCGGGATGGTGAGCAGGCCGCCGGCACGCGGCTGGGCAGTAGAGAGAAGCTCATGATCGCCCGGCAGTTGGCGCGGTTGAAAGTGGACGTCGTCGAAGCCGGCTATCCGGCGTCTTCGCCCGAAGACTTCGAGGCGGTGCAACTGCTCGCGCAGGAAATCGAGGGGCCCGTGATCTGCGCCTTGTCGCGGGCCGTGCCGTCCGATATCGAGGCTTGCGGCAAAGCGCTCGCCAAAGCCCGGCGCCCGCGCATTCACACCGGTATCGGCGTTTCGGATATCCATGTGGTGGGGAAGTTCCGGGACGACCGCTACGGCAGGAACATAACGGAGAAGAAAGTCACCATGCTCGCCATGGCCGTCGCGGCGGTTAAGCTGGCGAAGAGTTATGTCAGTGACGTGGAGTTCTACGCCGAAGACGCCGGCCGCGCCGATCCGATCTATCTCTTCGAGATGCTGCAGGCGGCCATCGAGGCTGGAGCTACGGTGGTCAATATTCCCGACACCACCGGCTACACCGTGCCCGAGCAATATGGCGCGCTCATCCGTGCGGTCCGCGACAACGTGCCTAACATTGCGCAGGCCGTCGTCAGCGTGCATTGTCACGACGACTTGGGGCTGGCCGTCGCCAATACCTTGAGCGGCGTGCTGAATGGCGCGCGCCAGATCGAGGGCACCATTAACGGAATCGGCGAGAGGGCCGGCAACGCCGCGCTGGAGGAAGTGGTGATGGCTCTCCGCACCCGCCGCGACTATTTCGGCTTGGACACCGGCATCGACGCGCGGGAGTTTCACAGAACCAGCCGGTTGGTGGGGGACATGCTCGGAATGCCCGTCCCGGCGAACAAGGCCGTGGTGGGCGGGAATGCGTTTTCACATAGTTCGGGCATTCACGTGGATGGTTTCCTGAAGGAGCGGGAGACCTATGAGATCATGCGGCCGGAGGACGTGGGAATTACCGAGAGCCGCGTGGTGCTGACCGCGCGCACCGGGCGCCATGGGCTGCGCGACCGCTTGGAAAAGCTGGGTTACGCTCTTTCTCAGGACGAGTTGAACCAGGCCTACCAGAGATTCCTGACCGTGGCGGACAAAAAGCAGGAAGTATTCGACGAAGACTTGATCGCGATCTTACACGATGAGATCCATCCCGCGACCGAGACTTATCAGCTCGACTATCTGCACATCTATAGCGGAACGTCCGCTATTCCGACCGCGACTGTCAGGCTGCGCGTGCGCGGCGAGTCCCGCGAAGGTGCAGCCATTGGCGACGGCCCCGTGGACGCCGTGTGCAAGGCCATCTCCGGAGTGACCAAGAGCGCCGCCAAACTGGTGCGGTACGAAATCCGCGCTGTGACCAGCGGGACCGAAGCCCTGGGAGAGGTGACGGCGCAGCTTGAGCTGGGCGGCCGCAAGGTGCTTGGCCGGGGCGCTTCCACCGACGTGATCGAAGCCAGCGCCAAGGCCTACATCGACGGGCTGAATAAGTTGGCGGATCTGGAATCGAAGCGCGCTACCTGCACGCTACCTGAAGGTTAGAAATACATGCAGAGCGGATTCGTCCGCCTGCGCCGGAATTTCGCCGCACGACGGAAAAATAACGCAGTATGTCGAACGAAACGTGCCTTCCTCGCCCCACAAGTAGTGCCCCTCCGGCATAATGCGCTGTGCCACGGCGCCCATCGCCGGCGGGCCTGCACCGGCGCCCGCCTTAGGCCGCTGATAGGTATCGGGGAACCGTTCGCCGGAGAACGCGATCGCAGTGCTCCAGCCAATCGTCAGTAATCCAATGAACATGAATACGGCCAGGTAAACCCGCAGGCATCCCCGCAGAAACCGGTAACGCGCGATCAGGTGTTCGATCGACAGTCCCGCGTAGGCCGCAAGTAGTGGAATCACCGGAAGCCAAAACCGCGTATCGTAATAAGGCCACGCGAAGATAATGACGCAATAGCTGCACAGGAATACAGTAGTCGTGTGTATTTGCCGCCTTGACCTCATTACGCCTCCCAGGATCAAGGCAAGCAGCATGCCTCCAACAAGCAGCGCTACCGGTCGAACCGTCGACGGTAGTACGGAGAACGACAAATTCAACGTCATTTCACTGAGTTCCCTGAACCGGGCGATCAGAGTCCGGGAAATCACATCCGGCAGGCTGCTCATGACGCCCTGACGGTCCCTTAGCGTCGACGTTTCAATAACTGTCCAGGCGGTAATAGCGCAGGCGCAGCCGAAACCAAGAAGAGTCGCGATCTTCATCGAGATGGACAGCCGCCGGACGTACGCGCGGACTTCTTTATGTGAGAAAATCGACCACAACAGCGCCGGAATGAGCGCGAGGCCGACCCGGCGCACGGTCAATGCCGCCAGGATCGACAGCCAGCCGGCTATGATTCGCAGCCAGAACTCTCGCCCGAACCTTAATTGTGAAGCGGACTCCAGCACAGCCAGAGAGCACATCGCCAGGCCAAAAAAGGCGGCCTCTGTCAGCGGGATCGTAGAGTATTTGACAAAGACGAACGAGCATACGGATACCAGGCAAACAATCCATACCGGGTATATCGTGTCGAACAATCGACGGCTCAGAATATAACCGGCCGCCCACAATCCTGCCGACAAGGAAACGAAATTGAACAAGAGAAGAACCCAGTTATGCGCCAGCCCCATCTTCAGAAGAAGTGCGACGAACGCAGGATATCCGGGTGGAAATACCGTAGGCTGCCCGTGGAACAGGAGCCCGCCGCCATGCGCAAACGAATCTGCCATGGAGAGCAACACTACGCTGTCAGGATGAAGGCGGAGGGGCGTGGCGGCCTGCACCAGATAGCATAGAGCCAGGAAGACGATGGCGCCTCGGTAACACCGCGTACCGCGCCGGTCCATGGTCCGGCGCATGGTTGCAGTCTCCGCCTGTGCGCACTGTCCAACTGCCGTCATTTCCGATGGCGTCCATCTCAAAGTGTAAGCGAAGGCCGCCAGGGAAAAGAATGTTAACCAACGTTAGCGGGCACGCGGGCTATCGAGCGTGGCGACCGTGGCGCCCCATCCGCCGGCTTCCGCGGGCGCGTCGCCGTATGACATGACAAAGCCGGTGCGGGCCAGGACGGCGCGAACGGTCTCGCGTTGCACTCCGATGCCGCGGCCGTGTATGATCCGGATGGCGCGGAAGCCGAGCCGGTGGGCCTCTTCCAAATACGCCTCCACCACGCCCCGGACGTCGCGCGGCGGAACGCTGTGCAAGTCGAAGACATCGGTGATGGGGATACGGACCGGTTCGCTGGAATCCGCAAAATCGTCCGCCATGCTATAAGCTTATACCGGCCGGTCGATTCAGGTTCTGGCGCCGAAAGACCTGCCGGAGCTGGATTGAGGTAGACTGTACTCCAATATGCGAATCGCGAGAGTGGCATTGATCTTGTTGTTCGCGTCGCGGGGGATCTGCGGCGCCGCGCTGCGGGCGGGCGTGGCGCGTGTGGACATCACCCCGCCGGCGGGCGAGCAGATGTGGGGCTATGAAGACCGGCGGCAGCCTTCCACAGGCACGCTGGATCCCTTGTACGCGCGTGTGCTGGTGTTGGAAGCCGGTTCGGACAGCGCGCCCCGCCGCCTGGCGCTGGTAACGCTCGATCTGGGCCGCAGCTTCGGCCCCGGCTCGCTGGCCCGCCTGCGCGATGCGGCCAAAAACTCAAGCGGCATCTCATGTCTGCTGGTGGCTGCGTCGCACACGCACAGCGCGCCCGTGATCCGTGACGAATATCGCGACGCGCCTCCGGCCTGGGAGCAGGCCGCGCTGGACAAGATCGCGCACGCCATCGTGGAGGCCGCGGCCACGTTGCAGCCCGCGCGCATCGGCGTCGGGACGGGCGCCGTCTACATCGGACACAACCGCTTGCGGGTGAACCCGGACGGTTCGGTGAGCTGGTTCGAACGCAATCCTACGCGCATCCCCACGGCGCCTGTGGACCCCACCGTAACCGTGCTGCGCATCGATCGCGCCGATGGCACGCCGCTGGCGGCGCTCACCAACTACGCCTGCCACCCGGTGGTCTCCGGCGCAGATAATTTGCGTTACTCGGCCGACTTTCCGGGTGTGATGAACCGCGTGGTGGAGCGGGAACTCGGCGGGCGCGCGCAGAGCTTTTTTCTGCAAGGCGCGCCCGGCGATATCAATCCTTACTACGCTGTTACTCCGATTGAACAGGATGCGGTGGGCCGCCGCGATTGGACCGGAGAGCGCCTGGGGCAGGAGGCGGCCAGGGTTGCCAAGGAGATTCACACCCTCGCTCCCGATGCGCCGAGTATCGACTTTGCCGAATCGACCATCACCGTGCGATTGCGCTGGAATATGGATAAGTTTCGCGCCGCGCTGTTGAAGTTCCTGGGGCCGGATGGAATGGAGATTTATGGCGCGCGTATCGTGCCCGAAATACAGTTGCCTGTCACCACCGTGCTCATTAACGGGGATATCGCGCTGATGACCATGCCGGGCGAGCCGTTCGTGGATTTCCAGATGAACTGGCGCGACCGCTGTCCCGTGCCGCACGCGCTGCTGTTGGGCTACACGAACGGCTATAACGGTTACTTTCCCACCATACTGGCGGCATCGCGCGGCGGTTACGGTGCGGCCAGCGCCAGCACGTGGGTGGAGCCGGGCACGGGCGAGCGAATCGTAGACAACGCGGTGGCGCGGGTCTACGAGATGCTGGGGCGGCTGAGCGATCTGCCGGACGACTTAAAGCGCGACGTGTACAAGTGACTGGCCGGCGGCTGCCACGCGTTCCCGGCGCCACTACCACCACCTTGAGGCTGGCGGCGAAATGCCCGATGTCGGCTGCCAGGCGCGCCCCCTCCTCGGGCCAGTCTTCGAATCGTACCAGCAGAACGTTCACACCATCGCGGTTTGCGGCCAGAGCGCCGGCCGGGTCGAGGAGGAGTTGGAACACCCGATTGTGCGGCGCGATTTGGGATGTGGTACTCGAAGTCCAGCGCTCGCATCCGGAAGGCGAGCGTCCGTCCGACAGCATCCGGCCGAGCAGGTGCGCTGATGACTATGGAGGGGCTGGACATCGGATTTACCACCGTTATGGGGGAGGCGCGCGGTGGGCCGGGGCGCGTCTCAGAACCACCGGGTTCGTGCCGGACAGCGTTACCGGTATACATGCAAAGTATGCATACCGGAGCAAGAGAGTCGTTTCCAAGATTCAGTAGCGAGGCTGAAGAAGCTGACGGGCCGAGTTTCCTTTTTCTTGGCCGAAACCTAGCGTAGTGATACGCTAGAACTGAAGAGACTGTACATGCCCGATTTCTCTGCTTGACTTGGAAAGCCGGCGCGCCGCCGTTCAGTCGCAGATTGCTCAGTTGGGCGACATGCGCTCTGGCTCCATTACCGGAACAGGTGGCCGTTGTGGGAATCCAAACTGCCACTGCCATCGGACCGGCGATCCCGGCCACGGACCCTACTATCGACTGACACGCAAGGTGAAAGGCAAGACCGTCACCGAAACGTTTGCCTCTCCTGCCGGTCTGGCCAAAGCGCAGCGTGAGGTCGCCGAATGCCAGCGCTTTCGGGAACTGGGCGATCAACTGTTGGATGTCAATGAACAGATCTGCGAGTTGCGGCCGGTAGAGGAGACCGCGCCGTCTGCCCAGGAAAAAAACCGGCCGAAGCCATCCAAAAGGAAGTCACGCGCGAAGTAGACCAACTGTTGCGCGTGGCCATGCATCGGGCCGGGGCAGCCGCGCTGACCCAACTGTTGCAGTTCCCCGTACCGACTGCCGCCCAACGGAACATTGCTTGCGCTTGCGGCCACCATTCACGTTATCAAAAAGTTGCGCTCCAAGCCGGTCCTCACGGCGGTAGGCCCGGCGGCAGCTTCGCGGCCCTGCTACCTATGCACGGACTGCATCACGGCCAATTCCCCGCCGATGTCGAACTGGATATCGTAAACACGGAGTTCTCCCCAGGGGTGCGCCGCATGCAGGCTCTGGTGGGCCAGGAGGCCCCTTTCGATCACGGACGCCAGCAGGTGACGACCAAGAATGTGGATCTCACCGCGGAGGCGATTGGACAGGACATCGCCGCCGGCGAGCAGGCAGAGATTCAGCGGGCCAAGCAACTGGATCTGCCGATCGTGCGGGGAAAGCCAATACCGATTCTGTGTGTGGAAATCGACGCCACGGGGATACCGGTGGTGAAGAAAGAAACGGTGGGCCGTCAGGGTAAGGACGGGCATCCCGCCCGCCACCGGGACGTCAAATCAAAGTGGGATGCGTGTTCACACAAACGACTTGGGATGCGGAGGGCTACGCCATCCGCGACCCCGATTCGACCACCTGCGTCGCCGCCTCGAAAGTGAGGAAGCGTCCTGCCGACGAGGGGCCATGGCCGGCCTTCCACCTGTGGTTGAGGGCGGGGCGCGACCCGCAATCAGTATGTCGCCCGCCCGCCGCTGGCGTCATAACACTGCCCGGTTACAAACGCCGCGTCCGGGCTGGCCAGGAAATGCACCACCGCCGCGATCTCCTCGGGCGTGCCCGTCCGGCGCATGGGGATGCGCTCGGTCATGTAATCGACTTGCGCCTGCGTCAATTGTTCGAGGATCTTCGTCCGCACCACTGCCGGCGCCACCGCATTCACGCAGATCCCCTCGGTGGCCACTTCCTTTCCGGCCGATTTGGTGAATCCGATGACAGCGGCCTTGGTGGCGGAGTAGCCGCACATATTGGGATTGCCTTCTTTGCCGGCGATGGATGCGATGTTGACGATGCGTCCGTAGCGCCGCGCGCGCATGTGCGGCAGCACGGCGCGGCAGCAGTAGAAGGCGCCGGTCATGTTCACCGCGACGATCTGTTGCCAGTCCTCGTCGGTGACTTCCCAAACGGGCGCGGTGCGGCCCGCAATGCCAGCGTTGTTAACCAGGATGTCGATGCGGCCGGTGCGCGAGAGCACTTCGGCCACGGCCGCATTCACGGAATCGGAAAGCGTAATGTCGACGTGGAGGGGGAACGCCAGTCCGCCGATCGATTGCGCGACAACCGCCGCGCCATCGAAGTTCACATCTGCGACGGCCACAGCCGCTCCGGCGCGCGCCAGACGGCGAGCGATAGCTTCGCCGATGCCGGTGGCCGCGCCCGTGACGATGGCCGTCTGGCCCGTCAGTTCAAAGTGCATTGAGATGCCTCCCGGACAGGCCAGGAGGACTGTCCCACTAGTCTTCTTTTACCACCTGTACGGTAACTTCGGCGGTGACATCCTTATGCAACCGCACGGGAATCTTGAATTCCCCAAGCTGCTTGATCGGCTCATCCATCAACACCTTGCGGCGGTCGA
>Ga0187871_10000636_pt1 | contig 32954 bp, 22 predicted proteins | sample June2016WEW_16_1_FD_132988 | JGI IMG/M metagenome (GOLD analysis project Ga0187871, IMG submission 132988) | Peatland microbial communities from SPRUCE experiment site at the Marcell Experimental Forest, Minnesota, USA - June2016WEW_16_10 | ecosystem: Environmental > Terrestrial > Soil >...
ATGACCTCGGTGTCGGTTTCGGTGACGAACTTGTGGCCCTGCGCGGCGAGTTCGTGTTTCAGTTCCAGATAATTTTCGACGATGCCGTTGTGGACGACTACGATGCGTCCGGTGCAGTCGCGATGGGGGTGGGCATTTTCTTCGGTGGGCCGGCCGTGGGTGGCCCAGCGAGTGTGACCGATGCCGAAGGTGCCATCAAGGGGGTGGTCGCGGAGTACGGTTTCAAGATTGGAGAGCTTGCCGGGAGCGCGCGCGACCTCGAGTTTAGAAGATGACGGGCTGCCCACGGCGATGCCCGCCGAGTCGTAGCCTCGGTATTCGAGGCGCCGCAGGCCCTCGATAATGACTGGAACCACTTTCTTCGGACCAACATAGCCGACGATTCCGCACATGTATCGATTTTAAGGGATCAGGGATCAGGGATCAGGGATCAGGGGTCAGGGGTCAGGGAACAGGGTAGTGAAGAAAGTGAAGTGAGTGAAGCGAGTGAAGAGGTGAAGAAAGTGAAGTGAGTGAAGCGAGTGAAGACGTGAAGAAAGTGAAGTCAGTGAGGTGAGTGAAGAGCCGGTGAGCTCAGTCGTCATCGTCGTTATCCTCATCCTCGCCGTCGTCGCCATCCTCATCATCGTCGTCTTCGTCGGCTTCGTCACCTTCGTCTTCATAATCGTCGAGTTCGTATTTGATTTCCTTGGGGGCGAGTTCCTGGCCCTCTTCCGTGCAATCGAGAGACCGGATGGTCTTGATGGGGATTGCCCAATTGGTGCGATCGACATTCTGCGAAGCGAGCTGAAGGCCGTAGAGCAGAGTATAGGTTCGCTTCTGGTCGATGCTGCCGTTGGCGAACGCGCGAAGGATCTGGGTGATGGTGAGCTGGATGGCGGCGCGATCCTCGAGGGCGGGGATGTCAATTGGCTCGGGGGTGCCGGGCGGAGTCTTGTCCAAGCGGTGGAGGCGAGTGTGAAAGTAGCAAAAGGACGTGCCTTTGAGGGCGGGGGCTTCGCAATTTCTTTCCGCTGGGCTGGACGTGCCGGCATTCCGGGTACATGATTTTTCCTTTCGCACCCCCCACCCCCCACCGTCTGCATAGCTAAATACGTCACGGGAAAGGGGTTGCGAGAGGCGTATTGCTGTAAATTCCTGACTCTAAAGGATCGCTTTTGGCAAGAACGTCATTCTCAAGGAGTTGGGCGTTTCTAAGCGCCGGATCCCGAATGGACATGGTCTGGAAGGTCCGAGGTTGATTCGATTGTGCGCTGAAAGCAGGAAATTATCTGCAAGAGACGGGGACAATGTGCGGAGGTAGTAAGGGGATATGAAACCAACGACTTAGGGAAGAGTTCAGGTCTCACACGGGCGGCAAGGGGCTTGACAAACGAGTCAGGTTCTAACTTTTGGACGTTGCGTTCCCGGCTGGCGGGTTTTGTGGCCGGGCTGCGCTGGGATGGGGCCAGCCCGCGACATCGGCGTTTACCGGGACCGGTCTTGCTAGACGGCGGACTTCTTCGTGCCGATTGAGGCCCGCAGTGTCTCCCCGGTCCCCAAGTGCGAGGGACCGGGGGCACCCTCATGGTGGTCTTGCAAGGGCACCGGGACCGGGGCCACCCGCCATTTAGGCCCGATCTTCAGCGAGAGTTCTGGGAGCGCTATATCTCCTCTGCTGAGCGGATGGCTAGTTTCGCCCATTATGTGATAGCTCCATTTCTTCTCAACTACCCACGCTTCTCGCCCTCGATCTCTATTGAAAAAATCCTCACGAAGGACGAGATGCGGTTTCTTGCTGGGAGATTCCCGCCCTTTCAGGATCAGATGGCTGTGGCTTACATCCGCGAATTGCTGGGAGCAGATGCGATACCGGAGCCTATAGGTTTTGGGCGCTGAAAGGAGGAATCCTTTGATCTGGTCTCCCCGCCCGGTGAAGGTTGCATCAAGTCTCGATTCTGAGACCTGAAAATGCATCAAAGGTGCAGCCCGACATTGCTCCCCATACGTCGGCTTGTGGGAGGGAATCCCTGACGATGTTTGCCAAAGAGCACGAGCTACTCATCGAGGCGGTAGGTGAATTCCTCGATGACGGGGTTGGTGAGGACGTCGCGGGCGATGCGCTCCACCTGGGTGCGAGTGGCGGCGGCATCTAATCCGTTATCGAGCGAGAGGGCGAAGTATTTGCCCTGGCGAACGGCGGTGACGCCGGCGAATCCGATTTTATGGAGTGCGTTCTGAATGGTTTGACCCTGCGGATCGAGGACCGATGACTTTAGCGTGACATAGACATGCGCCTTCATGATCACCGATTATAAAAGCAGGGGTCACGGGTCACGGGTCAGGGGTCAGGGGTCAGAGAACAGAGAACAGGGAACAGGGATCAGAGATCAGGGATCAGGTAGATGCAGGTCCTTCGACTTCGTTTGGCGCAGAAGATGCGCCAAACTCCGCTCAGGATGACAAGCTATTCAGGATGACAAGCTATTCAGGATGACAGCTGTATTCCCCGGAGGAGAGACGAAAAGTGGTGAATTATCTGGAACTGCCGGTGGGCGACCGCGCGCCGGAGATTTTCCGAGTGGTGGTCGAGATTCCCCTGGATGGAACGCAGAAGTTTGAGTACGACAAGCAACTGCATGTGTTCAAACTGGACAGGAATCTACACTCGCCGGTGCACTATCCGGGCGATTACGGGTTCATACCGTCGACGCTGAGCGACGATGGGGACCCGCTGGACGTGCTGGTTCTGGTGCCGGGCCCCAGTTTTCCGGGGTGCGTGCAGGAGGTACGGCCGATCGGGCTGCTGGAGATGCTGGATCAGGGCACGCTGGACGAGAAGGTACTGGCGGTGGGGAAGAATAATCCGCGATTCGCGAACATATGGAACTACACGGATATTTATCCACACATGCTGAAGGAGATTACGCATTTTTTCTCGATTTACAAGGACCTGGAGGGTAAGCGCGTAGAGATGAAGGGCTGGCGCGATGCGGCGTTTGCGCGCGATCGCGTGATTTACGCGATGAATAAATTCAAAGAAGGAAAGGTGAAACACCAAGAGGGCAAGAAGAAGACGGCACTGTGAAAGACAGGGAACGAGGGATCAAGGGGATGAGGGAGCGAGGGAGCAAGTTGGCCAAAGACAAACTGCAGGTCCTTCGACTCCGTTTGGCCCAATTTCGGGCCAAACGTCGCTCAGGATGACCACGATATTGATGTTGCGGGCTTTGGGACATTACGTTTTGGACCAGGCGCGGATGCCGCGCATGCGGCGTTGGGCCGCGTTGGTGAGCGAGTAGAGGATCGGCCCGAGAAGAGCGACACCGATGGCGAAAAGCAACGCAGACGTGGAACCGGTGATGGTTTCGTTGCGTGAAGCATAGATGGCGTAGGCAATGAGCGCCGTGGGTCCGACACAAAGCAGACAAGCGAAGGTGAAGTTGCCGGCGCGGAAGGGGCGCGGGAGATCGGGCTCGCGGATGCGGAGCACGACCAGAGCGGCGAATTCCAGCAGCAGGCTTGTTCCGTAGAGGATGAGGTCGATGGAGATGAGGCGCTCGAATGGAAGATTGAGCGCCATGGCCCAGGCCGCGCCGCAGACGAGCACGCTGACCCAGGGTACGCCGCGGCGGTTGTGACGCGTAAGGGCGCGCGGTAGCAGCCCGTCGTGCGCCATGGCGGCGGGCAGGCGCGAATAGCTGAGCATGAGCGCGTTGAACATGCCAACACCGCAGATGATGCCGCCGGCAACGACAGCCCAGGAGAGAAGCGATCCGCCGAGTGCGAAAGCGGCCGTGGCCCACGAGCCGGTGGTGAAGCCGGCGGGCGAAAGGCCGGCGAGCGCCATCGCCAGCAGCGGAAGGATGTAGGTGAATGCCGTGAGGAGGGCAGCGCCGATCATGGCGCGAGGATAGTTACGCTGAGGGTTCTCGACCTCGGTTGCGACAGTCGATGCGTTGTCCCAGCCCATGTAATTCCACATGGCGACGAGGATGGCGGTTGAAAGAGCGGCATCGGGACCGGCCACAGTGGAATGGTTCCAGTGAACGGCGGGATGGACGGAGAATCCGCGCCAGAGGCCGAGGGCAGTGAACGCCGCGAAGGGAAGCAGGAGCAGAGCGAAGAGGCCGACAGCATCGTCGCCGACCTCGGATGCTCCGCGAAGGTTCCAAGCACAGCAGAGAACAACAACCGCCAGTTTCCACGCGTATTCTCTCGGGCCAGCGGTGAGCGACGGATTGAAGCGGCCGAGGTAGAGAGCGAAGATCGAGGGGTAGAGTGCCATGTCGAAGATGCTTGCGGAGAGCGAGAGCCAGGCTTCCTGATATCCCCAGAAGGGGCCCAAGGCGCGGCGCACCCAGACGTAGAATCCGCCTTCGGCGGGAATGGCGGAGGCAAGCTCGCCGATCATGAGGGCAGTGGGGAGGCTCCAAACGAGGGGCAGGATGAGGAGAATGAGAATGGCCGCGCGGTAGCCTGCCCCGCCGAGAATGTCTTCGATTCCATACGGCCCGCCGGAGACCATAAAGTAGGTTGCGGCGATGAGCGGGACAAGGCGGAGCTTTTTGAGCGTCGGCTTGGTGGCTCGAAACATGAATAATGTGAATCTAAAGCATTTGAGCGGCGGTCAGAACGGGAAAAAGAGGAGTTCCGGTATAATCATTCGAGCACTGCTTCTGCACGGGGATTCTTGCCGGCGCGAAAGCGAGTGGCGCTTTGATAGTGGAGCCGCCGCTTGTGTCGACAAATTTCGGCTGAGAGCAGAACAGAAGTGCAGACGGACCGGAGAGATGGCCGAGTGGCTGAAGGCGGCGGTTTGCTAAACCGTTGTACGGTCAAAAGCTGTACCGGGGGTTCGAATCCCCCTCTCTCCGCCATGCATTATTTCGGCCAAATCCGTGTTTTTCCGCTCGGAAAAGTCACCGGAGGGCATTCTCCGCAGTCCAAATCTCTCGAGAAAGCCGCGCTTTCTCTCACAGGGCATTTGGCGTGACCCTTTCGCAAAACTCGCGCGTGGCCTTCCTGTCGAGGCGATTTGAAATTAGCCTGCCACTCTCCATTTAACCGGCGTTGCCGATTGCAACTGCCAGGCGATGACCAGCATATGTCACGATCCGGTCGGGCTCAGACTCTGGTCCGATTCCAACCCCGTGCCCCTGCTTCACCAGGACGATTCGAAACGTCCGAATCTTGAGCATTCCGGAAAACGACCCTGATCGGTCCCCAATGGAGAGCGCGTGTCGATGGTTGTCCCAATGGAAATGAATGGTCGTCCGGGCGCCCTTCTCATAGGCATATCCATCTCCACTATCTTCGTACAGGTCGAAGTCGGCGTCCTTTCCTCCATAGACCCGAATCTCGATGGGGTCTTCGACCTCTGACGCTGATTGCACAATTGGGCCCATCGGAATGATGCTGCCTGCCCTTACCAGGATTGGCATTTTGTCCAGGGGTGCCTCAGCCTTGATCGTCTGCCCACCTCGGAAGCTATCCCCGGTCCAAAAATCTACCCAGTCATCCTCGTCAGGTAAGACAACATCTCGAGCCGTTGCACCCTGCTGAGTTACCGGATTTACAAGAAGCGAGTCGCCGAACAAGAATTGATCGCTCGTATCTCTGAGGGATTTGTCAGCGGGGTAGACATAAGGCATGGCCCTCATAAGGATTTCGCCGCGTTCTGTGACTCCCCATGCGGCGGAGTAAATATAAGGCATAAAACGATAACGAAGTTGATCGTATTTTGTAAGGATCGTCTCCATTTCAGGACCGAATTTCCACAATTCGGTTTCCGATCGATAACCGTGGACTCGAAAAATCGGGCAGAAAGCGCCAAACTCAAACCACCGAGCAAGTAGCTCGTGGTATTCCTCCGATTTGTATTGGTCCATCGGACGGAAGAAGCCGCCAACGTCCGTTGTCCAATAAGGGAAACCCGACATTCCAAAACTAAGCCCTGCCGGAATCTGCCGGCGGAAGGTCTCCCAATTTGCGGATATGTCGCCCGACCAGGAGATGGAACTATTGCGCTGCTGCCCAAGGTACGCCGAGCGGGAAAGGATCACGACGCGCTTTTTCTCGTCCGTCGCTCGCTGACCGTTGTAAACCGCCGAGGTCTCATACAAGGGAAAGGCATTGCGTACCGTCTTCCCCGGCCCAAGGAAGGTTGTGTCGCCTTTGAGCGGGTCGCCCTCCGGCTCTGAGGCATCGAGCCACCACCCATCGAGGCCGGACCTGAACAGATTACGATTGATATCGGACCAGTAGAGTTCTTCCGCTTTAGGATTGAAGAGATCGGCCCAATTCTCGCGCTCTTTTGTTTCGCCCGGCTCCCTTGTGCTCACTGCACTGGTGAGTACAAGGTGTGACGCTACCATCTGGCGGTCGACCTCTGTCTCCGCGCCGAATTTAGCCCAAACGGAGATGACAAGGTGAAGGTCCTGCTTGTGCAGCGCGGACATCATCTCGGCTGGATTCGGATAAGCGGTTTCGTCGAACCGCATTGCGTTCCAGCCATATTTTCCCCAGTACTGCCAATCCTGCACGAATACGTCGACGGGGATTTTCCGGTTGCGGTATTCCGCGGCGGTATCGAGAATCTGTTGTTGGCTGGAGTATCGCTCGCGGCATTGCCAGAACCCGTAGGCCCAACGCGGCAGAAGCGGGGCCGCACCCGTAAACTCTCGATACTCGGCGATAACCTTCACCGGCTCTGGGCCATAGATGAAGTAATAATCGACCGCCTGGCTCGCTTCAGAACGAAAGGTCATCGTATCGGACGGAAAGCGCACCGCGAGCTCTGAGTTCCCCCCCGTTTCAGCAGATACTTTGTAGGTTGTGTTGGCCGCCAGATGAATTTTGCCGCTGGCAGTCAACGGAAGCCACATGTTCTTGAGATCGATAACTTTCTCATCGCCGACAGTGAGCTGTAATTTGTCACGATAATTGCCGCTCAATAGGAAGCCGTACTCGCCTTCCGGCCCCGAACGAAAATCAGCCTGCCCGTTCTTGTCCAGTTCAATGGTTGCTGTGGCCGGGTTGTAATCCGTAAGAGCAGGATCATTCCACAATAGGCCGTATCCTTTCGTCGAAATCAGGAAAGGTATGGCGATATTGGTGTTCGCCTGAAGAAGTCGAATGGGAATGTCGCGAAGATCGAAATAACCTTCCTGGTGTTGCCCCAGCCCATATAGAGCCTCGCCCGGTGACAATAGGAAGTCTTGGCTAACTTCATACGTGCGGACACCGTCGCCGTTTTCAAGAAGAATGTTTCGTCCGTCCGCTGTCTTCTCGCTCAACACAGGCTCTCCCGCCGCGGTGAGAAAGCGGACCGCGTTGGTGACGCGGTCGATCTCGACCCGTAAGGCGCGGGTCTTGATGGAAACTGCCGAAGCAGTGGACGAAACGGCGAATAAGGCGCCGCTGCAGGGGCGGATCACTGCCGGCACGATCTCATTGGGAATCTCCCGAGTCGGACTCGCAACCACATGAATGGCGCGCTCGGAGCATACCGCAACGTGCAGGGCGCCCCTCGAGGACCGAAGAGTGACGCCATTCGAGGTTCGTTCGAATTCGCTTGAATCCGGCGACGATGCTCGAACCGCAATCGGCGCAACGAACAGGAAAAGAAGAAGAATTGGCACGATTACTAAAGGCTTCAAGAATGACTCCCTATTCTCACGAAGAAACTGTGCAATTCACTGAAATTGAATGGAAGAAATCTACACGCCACGATCTCCAATTCTTGTGGCCAACGATGGCCCAGACCGCTGTGAGTCTGCGGCATCATGAAAGCTATTGCTGGCTGGTTTCCGTCAAAGGCTGGCCCAGGTCCAGATGCGCCTGGTTGTCCCATCGTTCGCGCAGTTGCTTCGACAATCGAATTTCTTCAGCCGAGGCGGCCTTGTCTCCGGTTCTTTGGTAGAGTCGCGCCAGCCGGTAGTGGACGCTTCCATCCTCATCGCCTGCCACTCCCAACTTGTATTCAGCGATAGCCGCCGCAATCTTCCCTGTTTCCGCGTAGACCTGCCCGCGAAGGATGTGCACGCGGGGAACGAGCTCCGGCTTGAGGTTTCGGCAATTTGCCAGATACGGCTCCGCATCTTCGAATCTGTTGTCCTGAACGAGAATCTCCGCAGCAAGTAGATTTGCTTCGGGATCGTCAGGAGACTCGGTGAGAAGTGACTTGTCGATGTTTAAGGCTTCTTCAGTCTTCAGCTCCGTGAACAGCACGATCGCCAAGCTGAGGCGCGCGGCTCGGCTCTTGGGGTCGAGTGCGACTGCTTTTCTATACTCGCCTTCGGCATCGCTCCAGCGGCGCTGTTGCCGAAAGGCGTTGCCGGTCAGAACGTGTAACCGTGGCGAATCAGGGTCGATCTCACCGGCCCGAATCAATGCTGAGACCGCCAACTTCTGGTCGGACCTGCTCTCCCAGTAGAACCCCTCTGCGGCAGTCGCAGGGTTCGACTTCAGGCGCTCAGCCACGATCGAAGCCGTTTTGTAATCCCCGGTGGAGAAGGAGCACGAAGCCAGGATGTGCTGTTGAGTACTGGTCAACGTTTTGAGCGACGGCTTCAAGGCCTCGTCACACAAGGCGAATTCCCCGGATGCATAGAGCGGCTCCGCCGCGGATTCAAGTGGTGCCTGCGTCGATTGCGTGGTTTCTTCGCCGGCTGAGCTTATCGTGGCCGTCACGTCACCGGAAACCACTGCACGATCGACGAGTGAACCGATATCGACGGAAAGGTTCGCATTGTTCCCCTGGCTCCGTGCCAATTCAATCAACGGTTTCGCCTGATCGGCCGATATGGCGCCGTGAAAGAGAGGCAGGCTCGATTCCACAAAACCAGCGTCGGCCGTCGCGATTGAGGTGAGCTCTTTGAGCGCAACGTCATAGTGTCCTTGAGCGAGATCCGTAACGGCAAAACCAAGCGCCGCCAGTCCGCAATGAGAAGCCGTCCTGGACTCAATTTGGAATTGTTCCCGGGCTTCGGTCGCCTTGTCTTCACGCAAGAGCGTGATCCCGAATTCGGCATGCGCGCATGGTATGGGAGAAGAAGAAGCGACTGCGGCCTTAAACGCATTTTCCGCCAGGCTCAGTTTGCCTTCCTCGGCATAGGTTTCTGCCGCTCTCAGTTTCACGTATGCAGAATTGTTGTAAGTCGACGTCATGATGCGGGCATCATTCTCGGCTTGTTCCAGAAGAGCAGTTCCTAGTCCGAGCCATGCGTTGCCGTTATTCGGGTCAATCTCCGTCGCTCGCATGTAAGATCCGGCAGAGCGATCGATGCGATTCACCATCTCATAGGCCGCTCCCAATGAAAGAGCTGCCTGCGAATCATTGGGTTTCAGTCTGACAGCTTTTTCGAGGTGCGGTAGTGCTGCGGAGGGGTTCTTGGATTGAAGGTATTCGATACCGAGAAACAGTTGTGGAACAAAGAGAGCCCCGTTCAGGCTTTCAGCCCTCTTAAAACTCTCAATGGCTTCAGCGTGGTTTCCTGCCGCACGGTACATGAGGCCGAGATTGGCCCAGAGTTCCGGAATCGACGGATCGAGTTCCGCGGCTTTGCGGTACGATTCGGCAGCGGCAGCAAAATCTCCTCTGGCCTGCGCTGTGCTGGCAGCAGCCAGAAAGGTTTGCATGGCTTGCTCTTGCCCCTCTGCAAAGGCGATCGCATTCACGTTTGAGTATGTGAACGCGATCGCCAAGCAGAGAGCAGATAGAGTCCTCTGCATAGACAGGCTCTAATAAGTTATCTTCACCACACCCTGCATCTGTCTGGCTCCCTGGGTGCTCCCGCTGAAGCCCATGTTATCGCTTCCGACGGAGGAACTGGGTATGCCGAAGTTCGGATGGTTGAAGGCGTTAAACATCTGGACAGCGATCTGCATGCGCATTCTCTCCACGATGTTGAACCACTTGCCCAGCGTAATGTCTTCGTCTACGTAGTGAGGCGCCCTCAGATTGGAAAAGTAGCGAGGAGCAGTGCCGAAGGTGTAGTCAGCGGGTGCCTTAAAGGCCCCCTCCCCATTCTGACCGCCGACCGCGGGCTGTCCGTTGAAGAAGCAATATTTTCCTATGGGCATGTAGGCGGGGCCTGTCGGGGAAACACCGCCGCACCCGGCGCTCTTAAAGCCGGCCCCGGTTAAATCGGCATGCTGGTTGCCGCCATAGACGGTGGAGGAGTTTCCGCTGGGCCCGATCGACATGGGGAAACCACTCTGGTAGGTGGTAATTCCGGAGAACTCCCAGCCGCCGACAATGGCATCCTCGACCCTGTTCATGCCGCCGCCAAACTGCTTGCCCCGGCCGAACGGCAGTTCGTACACGTAGTTCAAAACCAGAGATTGTGGAATATCCTCGCCGTCCACCGTCCAATCCGCCTTCAGGTCGTAGAAGTTGCGGATACCCGAGCCGCCCTGGTCGCCATTGATCGCGCCCCATTCTTCCGGACCGGCTGTATCGGACAGGAACTTCGAGAAGGTGTAGGAAGCGGTGAAGATCAGGCCCGCTCCGAAGCGGTGCTTGAAGCTTGCCTGCAGCGCGTTGTAGTTGTTCATGCCGACCGGTTCGCCCGAGGCTGTAACGCTGCCGCAGTACTCCGGATATGGCGTCAGGGATTGAGCTACGTTATAGGGGCAGCTCGGGGCGGTCAGTCCCAGATAGCTCAGTGCGTCTGCATACGGATTGTCGGGCAATGCAGTTTTGAGCGCCGAGCCCATGGACAGGTAGCTTGGATTCAGTTGGTCGTAGTTGAATCCTCCGAGGGTAATGCGCCTTCCGCGGCTCCCCACGTAGTTCACGTCCAGAACGTCGTTGGGACTGAAGGCGTATTGGAATCCAAAGCTGAACTGCTGGGTGTAAGGATCGGGACGATGCCGATCGACCACGCTGGGGTTCTGACCCACGCTGGTCAGGCCTCCCAGGGAATTGCCGGTCACCGGCACGAGCCCCGTTTGGAACGCATCGACTAGGGGCGAAGTCACGGTGACTCCGTCGGAGGATGAGGTCCATACCCCCGACGTCGAATATCCCGGGTCCGGGCCATTGCCGCCGTAGAAGTTCCTGGCGTAATAGATGCCGTAACCGCCGCGGAGAACGAGCTTTGGCATCACTGCATAGGCGAAGCCAAGGCGGGGCGCAAAGTCATCGTAATTCGGGGTCCAGAGGAAGCGGTCTCCAGGAGTGTTGTAGACGATCTCCCCGAAAACCGGAATCCCCGTCGTCACGCTGATCGGATTGAGGGCGTGCAAATCGAAATAGGCCTGCTCGTTGTGACGAGCCGTCGTAGGCACCTGAATTTCATACCGGACGCCCAGGTTCAGAGTGAGCTTTTGCGTCGCCTTCCAGTCGTCCTGAACGTACATTCCGTGCATGAAATACGTTGGCGCAGGATATGCGGAAAAGCCCGTACCGCCGGCCGAACCGATCCCAGGATCGCCGGCGCCGGTCATAAAGGAAGCGAGCGCATCTCCGGTGGTGTCGCTCGCAAGGTTTGATGGGTCGGGGCCTGCAGTCATCTGGTTATTGAAGCTGACTACCGTCGGTGTGAGCCGGCCGCCGTCGTCGGTCTGCCTGACGCCCAGGTACCCCACCGAGATAGATTGTGTCTTTAGGGATTTGTTGATGTCTACGTTCAGGCTTTCATTCGTCTTCGGGAAGGTGGCTTCGCCGGAGTTTTGCGTCGCTCCCAGAGGCGCATAGTAGCCGCTCCCGCTGAAGGTATTCCCAAACTCAACCTGCGGGAACTGAGGAGTCCAGGAATCGAGTTGGCCCGGCAGCCCCAGCGAAGAGGGCTTGAACGGGTAGCCCTGAACAACGTTTCCCCCTGGATTGCGGATGAAAAACAGGTTGCTGCTCAGGATCAGAGTCGGGCTGAAGACGTGCGTGTAACCCATGACCCCAAACAGGCGGTTATTCGGGTCAAACACGTAGGGCCCGGCAACGTCGGTCGGCCCATAAAAGGCGCCGGTTTGGACCTTTCCCTCGTGCTTGTTCGAGTATTGCCCATAGATCCGATTATTCGCATTGATGTTGTGATCGATGCGAATTCCCCACTCGTTCGAAGTGGTCGGCGCGCTCACCGTGGTGTTGAAGTTGTATAAACTGCTCGGATTTTTGGGCGCCGGCCAGTAGTTGCCCGTGGCAAGCTTGCTCGCCAGGGGATCGATGTTCGTGATGATATTTCCCTCGTAGGGGTCACGAACCACTCCACCTCCCGGGCAGTTCTCAAGCGAGTAAGGATTGTAGATTTGACCCTGATAGATCGTCCGGCCCAGGCAATCCGTACCCAATGATGTGGTCGTGAGCAGCTGCGAGAAGTTGCCCGACAGCTCATTTGTGGAAGGCACCTGCGCGCTGTAGGAGAGGCCTCCGTTGAGCCGCAGCCCTTCATAGTTGGCGAAGAAGAAAGTCTTGTCGCGCTGCTTGTAAATGCCGGGGATATACAGCGGTCCGCCGCCGGCGATTCCGAACTGATTGCGATGGTCGTCAGGCCTGGCTTGGTGAGACAGATTGTTGAAGTAAAGGTTGGAGTCCAGGTCCTGGTTGCGGATGTATTCGTCGGCGACAAAATGGTAGTCGTGGGTGCCGGCCTTGGTGGTCATGCTGATCACGTTGCCGGTGCTGAATCCGTATTCAGCTGAAAACGAGTAGCTGGTTACCTTGACCTGGTCAGTGTCTTCCGGGGCCGGCACATAGAGGACTCCTCCCCAGTCTTGGGAGGTATCGTAGCCGCCCTCCAGAAGGAACAGGTTGGTCCCGAAGTAACCGCCTCCGAAATTCAGGAAGGAGTAATCCTGGTCGGCCGTATCTTCGCTGCCGCCCGCCGCCAGTAACTGCCGGTCGCCCTGCACGTTCACCGCCGAATCGAGCGTGACAAAACTAAGTACATTTCTGAGGTTGAGGGGAAGCTCCTCAATCTGTTTGCTGGCGAGTTCGGTGCTGATGTTTGAGTCCTGGGTTTGAAGCAGCGGTCCACTCGCGTTGACCGTGACCTGCTCGGTAGCGCCGACCGTCAGCTTCACATCCATGTTCAGGGTATCTCCCGGGGTCAGGACGATCCCCGTTTGCCGCGTGGTCCTGAATCCCGCGGCGCTCGCCTCCAGGACGTAGGTCCCCTCGGGCAGAAAGGCGAAGGTGAACTCCCCGGTCGCAGTCGAGGTGTCGGTACGGATAATTCCAAGTTCCGGATTGGTCAGCTTCACGGATGCCTTCGGGACCCGGGCCCCTGACGGGTCGGTAACCGTACCGGAGAGCGAGGCTGTGATGCTCTTTCCTTGCGCGTGGAGCTTCGTAAGGAAAGGCAGTCCGATGGTGGCCATCAACACTGCCAAAACGATGAAACGTAGCTTGGTCATTTTGCCTCCTGAGATTCTTCTACCTTCGCTTTTGATTCGCCAAAGTCCTTCTGAGAAAGGTGCTAGGCCTTCGTGGACCGATTACTCCGGGTGGTGGCTATCCACACGAGACCCCGAAAATTATCCCTTTTCACGGCGGCAGCCAGTAAGCGATAACTTAACGGTTGTCTGCAAGGTGCTGTCTGGTACTGTACGTCGCTCTTTCCAACAAAACGTGGAGCTTGTCATCCTTACTCTGAGGGAGTAGAGTACCGGGCAGGTGAGTCAATGAATTTCGGGGTTCGCGATGGCGCGCGCAGTTGAATCTGACGAACAGGCGTCAGCTCCTCATGAAATCCTCGCGTTACGGATTCAAGCGGCGCTCGCAGAGATGCTGCTCAGTAGTCCTTTTCGCTCGAGCAAGCAGTCTCAGGAGCTTCTGCGATATATCGTTGATAAAAGCCTGTCAGGGCACGCCGAAGAATTGAAAGAAAGAGTGATAGGAGTCGAAGTCTTCGGTAGGCGTCCCGATTATGACACGAACGCGGATCCGATCGTTCGGGCGCGGGTTGCCGAGGTCAGGAAGCGCCTTGCGCTCTACTATCAGACTGAACACGGGAAAGACGTCCGGATCAGCGTGCCGATCGGGTCCTTCAGGGCCATCTTCGAACAAATTGAGAGTCCTGTTCAGTTGCCGTCCGCTCAACCCGAGACAGTGGAGCTGGGCCAACTTCCAGGACATCCCTCGATTTCAGGAATTTCTCCCGAGCTCGCCAGTCAAAGCCTCAGCCCATCTCCGAGAAAGCTCCGAGTTCGCGGATGGTGGATCGTTGGTGTTGCCGCGGCACTGATTTCCATCTTAGCGATCCTAATTAATTTCCCATCGTCCGAGTCGCGCGCCCTCAATCATTTCTGGTCTCCCATATTGGACAGTCCGCATACCGCTTTGATTTACATCGGCGGCAATGCTGTCTATCAGTTGTCTCCCTCTTATATGGAGTCGTACTACAAGGAACACATCCCAAGCCAAACTGAGGAGATGGGATACGAATCCTATATCCAGTGGCCCCCAGGCACTAAGATTGATGCGCAGGATCTTTTTCCCGCGAAAGACACGTTTGTCACAATCGGTGATGTGGCTGCGATCACGAAGATTGAATCCCTCCTGCTGCGCCGCAACCGACAGTTCGATATCCGATTTGGCGGCGATGTGACCTACGGCGACATTCGTCAAAGCCCCACCATCCTGATCGGCGCGCATAACAACTCCTGGACCCTGGTCATGACAGGGAATTTGCGTTATGTCTTCGCCGGGCGGAACGCCATTGTGGACAGCTTGGACCCCCAAAAGCGCTGGTCCACTAGTGATTTCCTTACGGACGACTACGCGATCATCTCCAGAGTCTTGAACCCCAAGACCGGCACGAGAGTGATCGCTGTCGCCGGGGTGGGCTACGCGGGCACGCAGGCCGCAGCCGAATTTCTCACTAATCCCCAGTCCATAGCGGCACTGGTTAAGACCCTTCCCAATGGTTGGGAGAAAAAGAACTTACAAATTGTCTTGCATACGAGTGTCACGAACCAGCACCCCGGCACCGCTGACGTCGTCGCCAGCTCTTGCTGGTAGCGACCTTCGTCAGTCCTCTTCGTGCCTGCAGATGAAACGTGAGTGACTCTCCAGGCCCATTCCCTTATCTCAAAAGTGTATGGAAACCCCGCCCATGATCACTTTGTCTGCTCTCGCAACAATTGGGAAAAGGACTGCAAGACTTCGACGATGCTGTTCCGAACCAATCCCCCGTCGATGAGTTCCTCCATCTTGCGCTATGCGCGCATGGTACTTCTCTGACTCGAAATCTTTCCGTAAGCGATAACTGAAACGACTAGACCGAACTGAGATAGAATCGTCCTTGTCAATGCCCGGTTTTGAGGAGCTGACGAAAGGCTCACGGGCATCCGCAAACCGCGACCCTCGAAGTCGGGCGTTGGGCTGGGAGTATATTCAGCGAATGGCAATCCGATTGATCGATATTGCAAACGAATTGGGTCTTTCGATTGTGACTGTATCGAAGGTGTTGCGAGACCACCCGGATATTGGGGCCGAGACACGTAAACGCGTTTTGAAGCGGATGCGTGAGCTCAATTACCAACCCAACCTCGCTGCTCGCTCGCTGGTCTCAGGAAAGACCTGGACATTAGGGCTAGTCGTTCCCGACTTGTTACATCCATTCTTTGCCGACATCGCAAAGTCCATTTCCGCTGTGGGACAAAAACGGGGATACAGTCTCTTGATTTCGTCTTCTGACGAAGACCCGGACCTGGAAGAGCGTGAGATCAAGCAACTCTTGGCGAGGCGAGTTGATGTCATCATTGTGGCTTCAGCGCAAAATTCGGTCGATTGCTTTCGTCTTATCGAAGAACAAAAGACGCCCTACATCCTAATCGACCGGCAGTTGCGGGGACTAGACGCCAATTTCGTGGGCGTAGATGATGAAGCGGTCGGCGCACTGGCTACGTCTCACCTCATCGAACAGGGTTGTAGGCGCGTCGCGCATATCCGCGGCCCCGAAGTCAGTACTGCAGCCGGACGTCTGGACGGTTACAAGCAAGTACTGCGCTCCTACGGCCTAACGCCGCTGCCAGGGCACATTGTTTCCCTCGGCGCCTCCGGAGACCACAGAGGTGAGAAAGGCGGGTATGAAGCAGCTCAAAAGCTGCTTTCAGCTAAGCCCCGACCTGACGGAATCTTTTGTTTCAACGATCCGTCGGCTTTGGGAGCGATGCGCGCAATCCTGGATGCGGGATTGCGCATACCGCAGGATATTGCCGTAATTGGCTGCGGAAACATCTCCTACTCGGATTTCCTGCGTGTTCCATTGTCTTCTGTGGATCAGGGAAGCGAGAGCATTGGAAAGTGCGCGGGCGATCTTGCGCTTACCTTGGCAAACAGAAAGACCAAATCAAAACCGAAAACCGAACTCATTACTCCTCGCGTCGTTGTCCGCGCATCAAGCCAACGAGTCCCGGTCGAGTCGGGAAATTCTCCTGGCTAGGGAAATCTCGATTGAAACTCGGCAGACGCGCTTTGGGTCATTCCGTTCTCGATGCAATCAGTTCATTTTGTCAGTAAGCGAACTGGGTGTTGGGGAAGCGGCTGGAGCAGCGCCCGCTTGAACGAGAGCTGGCCATTCATACCCGGCTGCCACAATCACACATCGCGATCAGTGGACTTGAGATCTTGCGGACGCTGGTTATCAGTGAAGCTTCAACCTTCCAAGCTAGAAAGCTAACCCCTAACCTGAGGTCGACCAAGCGCCATAGGCACGGAAAGAAGCTGACGATGCTCCGTAAGTGTAGCTTAAGGTGCGAAGAATACGTTAAAGTAGTCGTTATCTGTCTCGATGACTGAATCACTTCCCTCTTTCAGGTAGCCGAGGGCCACCGACGAGGCCGCTATTGGCGCTGACGGTGTGTGGAAGAAGAATTGCATTCCGGGCATGAATCGGAAGTCCGATCATTCGAGAGATGCGCATCGAGGTAGTGGAGGATTGAATCGATGAACCGAAGGATACTCCTGACAAGCGGGATATCGATGATCGCGCTATCTCGGATGGCGAATGCGATTGAAGCAAAGACATTTCAATTGCAAGCCGCCGAACCGATCGGTGGAGCGTCGAAGATAGCTGATCATGAGTCTTCCGAAGGCTATCTGGTCAGTTTGACCCAGCCCGGCCATGGCGTCACATTCACTCGTCTGCCGGCCGGCAATAAATTGGCGATTCGCTACGCATCGCTGTCGGTGGGCACCATCAGCGTCGCGATCGATGACGGGCCGGCTGGCAAGGTGAATGTTCATTCTTCGGGAGCACTCACCAGCTCCTATCTCAATGCCATCGTCGATCTGGCGATTCCGGACAATGCGACGGTGACGATCAGCCTGGAGCCTGACGATGTCGGGGTGAACATTGATCGGGTCACCGTTGGCGGGGATCTCGGATTGCCGTCCGACATCTGGAATCTGCCGCCGTTGCCGGTTGCGGATGGTCCTTATGCCCCTGACTGGAAAGCCCTCGGCCGGGCCTACACCGTTCCGGCTTGGTGGCGTGAGGCCAAGTTTGGCGCATGGGCGCACTGGGATCCGCAATCCATGCCTGAGCAGGGCGATTGGTACGCACGAGGAATGTATATGGAGGGTAGGCCGCAATATGAGTTCCATCTCAAGCACTTCGGCCATCCTTCCGAATATGGCTACAAGGATATTTGCCACAACTGGGTCGTCGACCGATGGAATCCTGAAGAGTTGATGAGTCTGTATGTCCAGATGGGCGCCCGTTACTTCATGGCAATGGGCTGTCATCACGACAACTTCGACTGCTTCGATTCGAAATACCAGCCGTGGAATTCGGTGCATGTCGGGCCTAAGATGGACATCGTCGGCACATGGGAGAAGGTGGCGCGCCGGCATGGGATGCGCTTCGGCATCGGTTTTCATGACACTCCGCCTCGCACCTGGGGCCAATTTATGCCCGTGCGTTACACCAGCGACAAGACGGGGCCAATGAAAGGCGTACCATACGATGCGCTCCAAACGGTTTTGGACGGAAAAGGAGAATGGTGGGAAGGGATTGATCCGGTGAACCTCTATGGACCGGTCCACACTGCGCAGGATCCGTTGCATTCACCGTTCGCGAATCAGTTCATGTGGCGAATCGATGACGCCATCACCAAGTACCATCCCGACGTCATTTATTTCGACGAGCACGCAGGCGATTCGCAGGTGGATCTAGGTGTGCAGATGGGGCTGGGGTTTCTCGCTCCGCAACTGGTCGCGAATTACTACAACAAGTCCTTGGATTGGAACCATGGAAAGATGGAGGCGGTCGTCAATCTCAAGGGTGTCGGTGGACGTTACAACAGCTTCCAGGACCACCCTGAATTCCTCTCATACGTTGACCGCTCTCTAGTCAAGAGCACCGAAGCAATCATCGAGCCGGAAATCATGGCTTATCCATTCCAGACTGAAACCAGCATCTCGGACTGGCACTACAGAACCGGTCAGAAATATATGGATGCCGCAGGCATCATCCGGTTGTTGATGGAGAACGTGTGCCGCAACGGAACCATGTTGCTCAATCTCACACAGCACGGTCGCGGTGATCTTGACCCTGAAGTGATTCGCATTGCCAAAGACGTTGGCGCATGGCTGAAGGTAGACGGCGAAGCGGTCTACGGCTCCCGTCCGTTTGAAGTCTATGGCGAGAGTGAGATTCGCTATACACGCAACAAGGGCAATGTCTATGCCACGCTCCTTGATTGGAATGGCGGCCCGGTCACTCTCAAGGCTCTTCACTCCGGCGGCGCGACGCTCGGCAAGGTCTCTAAAGTTGAACTACTCGGTTCGAACGTTCCGCTGACATTTGTTCAAGATGATCAGGGCTTGATGGTCACGCCCGGCGGACCTGTGCACCCCCTGCCTGAGATTACCAACGAATTGCTGGCATCCGCGTGCCGGGTTCTGTGTATCTCGCATGACAGGGCTTGGATCAACGATGACGATCTCGACGTGGTGGCGCATGGATGGATTCGCCGCTGCAATCTGGGGAGCGGCGACTACAACAATGATCTCGCCATCAGCGAGACGCCCGGTGACATCTGGAGTTGTACCTTCACTGGCAGCAGCATCTCGGTTATCGCACCGAAAGAAGCCGGGGCCGGAAATATCGAGGTTCGGATTGACGGCCAAATCCGTGCGACCGCGGACCTGTCAACGACTGGCGCGCGTCAAGCTCAGCAAACAGTTTGTAGCGTTACAGGCCTCACTCCCGGCAGACACTCAATCACCATTGCCAACAGGGGTCCGGGACCTGTGGCTGTGGATGCCCTGGTCGTCGGGTGACTCAGCGAAGCTGTGACTGAACAAATATACCTTGCTCTGTCCAATGTCTCGGAGTCATAAGGGTCACAGACTGAGTGCTCAAAACGAAATCGCCGTGGCGGGCTGCGCGGCCACGCTATCAGGGAAAACTAGTTTCCTGATACCTGGCTGACAGTGCAGACCGAAAGGCACGAGCTCTAGGACCACCAGCGCACCAATCTAGAAGATCACGGGGAGTGTCTGGAGCATTCTGGAGTTGGGCTTATGTCGATCCCAGACTGGCTTGTCGCTCGCCAGCCGAATATCCGGCAGTCGGTCCATGATGGCCTTGAAGACTTCCTGAGCCTCCGTTCGAGCCAGTCCCGCACCCAGACAAAAATGAATGCCCATGCCAAAGGCGATGTGTTTGTTGTTTGCGCGCTCGATGTTGAAGGTGTCGGGATCGGTGAAGTAGGCAGGATCGCGATTGGCAGCATTCAGCATTTGAAAGGCGACCTGTCCGTTGAGCAGTTTCTTTCCGCCTAATTCCACGTCGTCTTTGATCACACGAGGCTGGCGGGCGACCGGGCTTTCGTAGCGCAGCATTTCTTCGATCGCGGAACCCAACAATGAAGGATTCTGCCGCACCTTCTGCCATTGTTCCGGGTGGCTGAGGATTGTGAAAAGCCCGTTGCCGATGAGCGAGGTTGTGGTTTCGTGCCCGGCGCCCATAATCGTGACGCAGGTGTAGACGAGTTCCTGCTCGGTGAGCCGATTACCCTCGGCTTCAGCCGCAACCAGTTGGCTGATTACGTCGTCGCCCGGATTACGCCGCTTCTCGCTAACAAGCTCGAAGAGAAAGGAGCGCATGGCAAGCAGCGCGGCCTGCGAGCGCTCAAGAAGTTCGACCGGCGGGCGATTCACTCCCTGGAAGAGCAATATCTCATCCGCCCAATGCTTGATTTCGTCCTGACGTTTGTCGGGCAGGCCCATGATGGTTCCCAAGACGCTGAAGGGCAAGGGATAGGCAAGATCGCGGATCACATCCATTCGGCCGCGCGGCTCGACCGAGTCAATGACGTCACTAACAATCTTCCTGATTTTCGGCCGCATCGCTTCGACGTTGATCGCGTTGAAGGGCTTCGTCATGAGCGTGCGAAGCCGGGTGTGATCGGGCGAGTCCGATTGAAGAAGGCTCTTCTGACGATAGTGAGTCTCGAACGGCGCTAATTTCTGGCGATGCTGGGGCGGCAGGTATTCGACTGTCTTGGCGAATCTTCCATAGTTGGAGAAATGAGCGACATCGCGGAAGGTGGGGACGATGTCGTCGTAACGCGTGACGATCCACCCACCGATAGACTCGCTCCAATAGACAGGGTCCTCTTTCTGGAGTTGGCGGAGGAGCGGATAGGGGTCGTCGAGAAACTCGTCAGAGATGAGCTTCTCATCAATTTCGTTCAGCGAAGTGCTCGGCATGAAGGGACTCCACAGGGATATGGAAAATGGAAGATGGCAGAGTTACGAAACGCGTAACGTCCGATCACGACATCGGCTGAGTCATAATTCTGAGGCGATCATTCCGATATTCAAAACTGATGAGGGTCATTTGTCAATGGGATTCCGTCGATTGTATACAGAATCCGAACGCGGTATACTCCGGACAGTGCGCGGCACGGCGGGAGTCCGGGATAACGGGAGACTGGGAAAGGTGGCCCGAGCCGGGGAAATCCCCAGGACGATGGATGAACCATCCGGTAAGTCTAAAGAAAAGAATGGCTTTCTTCCCTCACAAGCCGAAAGCCGAATGGGTAGGTCGGAATTTGCACTAGCGATGCATCGAATCTGGCTCTTGGGGGATCGCGTTACCAGGCTCGCCTTGGCCCGTCGGCAGCTCTGCGACAAGCTCCAGATGGAGCCCGGAGCCGTTGCCATTCAACAGGTGCGAGGCGGCTTCGAAGGGCCCTTGAGAACTGTGCTTGAACATGATCTCCCGAATCTCGCGCGCGTTGGAGATCGAGCGGGTTTCGGCAGTTTGCAGGTTATCACTGCGGAGCGCCTGGAGAAGGCTGCCGTGCATGCTGACCCAAAAATCGCGCTGCAGGTAGTCGTGCGCCTCGGTTACGTAAAGCACGCAAGGCAGAATCAACCGCTCCATCAACTCGACCAGCCTGCGGTTGCCCGATGCGCGAGCGATGGTCAGATGAAAATCGGCGTCGCGCTGAATCTGTTTGCGATCTGCCTCAAGGCCTTCATCGGTCGCTTGTTTTGCTTCCTCAACGATCTTTTCGAGCTGGGAGAAATCATTTTCAGTAAGGCGACCAAAACTCAGTTGAACAGCCAGCAGATTCAATGCATCGATCAGGGCAAGAACCTCGGCATGGTCTTCGTTACTCCAGGTACGGACATAGAGGCCGCGGGGCGGACGGCGCTCGACGACTCCGAGTTGCTCGAGGCGGTGAAGCGCGTCACGAACAGGCGCCCGGCTCACTTCGAATCGGCGCGCGAGATCTTCTTCGCTGAGCCGCTGGTCGGGGACAAATTCGCCCCTCTTCACTCCATCGAGGATTTTGAGGACAACCCAATCGGTAAGTGCACGGTAGACGGGTTTCGGAGAGAGCCCAGATGCATCGTATAGCAGACTTAATGGCATGTCAGTCGACAGTATACCATTCCGGCTGGTGAAATTCCATTGGTTGAAAAAGCGCTCCGGCTAACAAGTTCAGGATTTCAAAAATCTGCAAGGGAGGAAGTATGTCAGGGAAATTGAGCGGCAAAGTTGCAATCGTTACAGGGGGCGCCTCTGGTATTGGGCGGGCAGCCTGCCTTCGGCTCGCCACTGAGGGATGTGACGTTGCGGTCATTGATATTGATGAAAAAGGCGCGCAGAGCGTTGCTGCGGAATGTGCTAAGAGCGGCGCAGAAACGCAGGCGCTGAAGGCGGATGTCTCGGACGAGAAGGATACTGAAACCGCCGTCGAGAAGGTGCTAGCCCGCTTTAAGAAGCTGGATTACCTGGTTTCCAATGCCGGTATCGAGGGCGCGATGAAAGATTTTGGCGAAACCTCGGCGGCCGAATGGGACCGGGTGATGGCGGTGAATGTGCGCGGGGCATTCCTAACGGTGCGAGCGTGCTTGCCTGCCATGCGCGCTCAGAAGTGGGGCGCGATTGTGCTGACGGCTTCGAATTATGGATTCGTGGCGACTCCGCACACAACGGTGTATTGCACGTCGAAGGGGGCGGTGAACTCGCTGGGGCGGGCGTTGGCCGTCGAGCTTGTCCCGGATGGCATTCGCGTGAATTGCATCTGCCCTGGAAATGTCGACACGCCGATGTACGATCGAGCGCTCGCCATGCAAGTGGGTGATCCCGCCATGGTGAAGGCTGCGATGGGCCGGATGGCGAAGCCTGAAGAGATCGCCGGCGTGATTGCCTTTCTGCTTTCCGACGACGCCTCCTATATGACCGGAGCTCAGGTCATGATCGATTATGGTGAGACTTGCCGGCCTGGCCCGGTGTGGCCGAGCCCGCAGTGGTGAACCTGAGGTTCGCGCCTGAAGATTCTGTGAGCCCTCTTTGAGCATTTGGCCACTTCTGGTTGGATAGCTGGATCTTCTGGTGGCCAAGTTCTCTCTATTCACTTTCCGCGAACGTGTGAATCGCTCCAAGCGGAAGGCATGAGCCTCACGAAAGGAAACTTTCAATGATTCAACTGCGGCCTCTGTGGGTTTGTCTCTGCGCCATGACTCTGGCCTCATTCTCGCTTTCTCAAACCCCTGCCGGTGCTCGGGAAAAAGTGATCATTGATACGGATATTGGAGACGGCGTTGATGACGCTTTTGCGGTCGCCTTGGCCCTGAAAAGTCCCGAATTAGAGATCCTGGGGTTCACCACAACACACGGCGACACAAACCTTCGCGCAGATCTTCTGGATCGATTGTTGTTCGAAGTTGGAAGGCAGGATATGCCGGTTGCTGCAGGCAAGCCAACTCATCCGCCGGTGTCAGGGCTTTTCACTGAAGATGCGGCAGTGTCCTTCTCTCAGTCGCTCTATGCGAAAGGCGGTACCGCTCCGCATAGGAATCATGCCGACGCTGTGGAGCTGCTGGAATTGACCGGGACAGCCGCAAAAGTGGAGATCGAGTCTGTTTCTCGATTCAACATAGTGTTATGCTCCTGAACTTCTGCGCATTCGAAAGGAACGCGCTAAGACGGCCCTGGACTCTTCAGTCTGTCGACTCGCGGAAAAATTGTGAGGCGCAATCTCGCGCAACCGTAGGGTATGAGCGTGACGAGCTCGGTCTCCGCCGCCAGTCGAATTCCAGAATTCGATTTCGCGGGAAGCTGCGGGGTGAAAACGAAATCTCCCTTTCGCGACCAGCTAGGGTCATCGTATTTTGTGTCGTACTCCTCCGGCGCCAGGCCAGGATCGTCGATCCCGCCTTCGAGAATGATTTCGCTCGGTCGATCCAGATCCCAACCGACAATGCGCCGGGCTGGAACCTGAAGCTGAATTGGGGGCTCGCTCGAGCTCCAGGGTGCGTCCTCGCGCCACTCATTTTGGGTGACGCGAATCTTGCCTGCCGCATTTTTGTTGTCGATGTCGAGAGCGTAATTCCATGGGCTCTTTGGGTAGACGTTGTGTCCGAGTAAGCCCGGGTAGCGGGAGCGAAGATTATAGACGCCAAGAACTCCGACAGCAGACTCCAACAATTTCTCCGGCGATTCCCATTCTTCATCGATCTTGAGGGAGTAAACCAGCGGGCCTCGTTCGAGCGCGATTCCGTCGGAGGGCCAGTCCGTCGTTTTGATCTCCTGCGGAAGGATCACGACAATTTCGTCGCCGTCATGAAAGGTTCGACTGATTCGGACAAAGGTTCCTGATTGCAACTGCTGGCCGAGCGGCTGATCGTTCACCATCACGCTTGCCCTGTCACACCACACGGGGATTCGCACCGTGAACGGGAACTCGCAATCTTCCTTCATATTCATGGTGAAAACAATGCGATCGGAGAAAGGATAGCGGGTCTTTTCGGTGATAGTGACTTCCTGTTGCTGCTTGCCGACGCGATGCTTCACCTGCGACGGTGCGTAGAGCGCGGCGACGAGTCCGTTGCATTTGTCCTTCATCCAAAGGCGCGATGCAAAGTTGGGGATGATGCGATTGACATTGCCAGAACAGCACGCGGCGATATGGGCAGTAGCAAATGCCATGGTGCGATCGCCGCGGAAGTAGACATTGTGATTTGTGTTGTGCGCGGCGACGACCTGGTTGGGGCATGAGAAATATTGGAGCAAATTGAAATCTTCACTCACCGCGCCCGGAGCGGCATTGAAGCAGGCGCGCTCGATTTTGTCGGCGTAATCGGCTTTACCGGTAGCCATCAGCAAGTAGCCCACGGTCCATGTGTAATCGGCGATATCGCATGTCTCATGCGAGGCGAGAGGATCTAGTGTGCGCAGTTCCTCGCTCGAAACGTTTACTCCGTCAACCAGCATGTGGAAGGCATCGAGCTTTCGATATGCCTGAACGGAGACGTTTAGAAATTCCTCCCTGCCGGTTTGCATGTAGAGCATTGCGCCGAGTTTTGCCATTTCGTTATAGCTGACGCCATGCGCATCGCTTGGCTTGCCGTCGCAGTACGCGGCAGAAGAAACGCCGTTGAGCTTGAACGATGACTCGAACTTTCGCCAGCTGTCCTCTGCCAGGTTCAAAAGGCCTGAATCGCGTTCGCGCTCATAAGCCCAAAGAATGGCTTCGATGCTGCATGCCTCCCGGCTGAGGGTGTAGGGATAAGGCGAGGAGAGAAAATGTCGCTTGACTGCCAAAGGGATACGTCGATCGCGGGTCGCGGACCAGTGCGCGAAAAGGGCGCGGAAGAAGACCACATGCGGCCAACGCGATTTAGTCTTAAGGATGAGCGGGCCGAGGTAGCCATCGCTGTCGGGGTGCTCAAGCACGTAGTTGATATGTCGCGCGGCCTTCTCGATCAGCTTGTCATCCCGGATCAGGTAACCGCACCGGATCATGCCGTCAATCCAGTAGCCGGTCTGCTCATAAGTATAGGGATTGTGCGAGATATCTGAGATTTCAGGTGCGGCCCATCCATCCGTGTCGAAGGGAAAGCCGCCCGTTTTATCAAGGTGGCCAGTCAGGCCATCCCGCTGTTTCTCCAGATACGCTTTCAGCCAGCCCTGAGGCTGTATCGAGCGGATCGGAAGCTCGCTGAATTCCGCGAAGGGGGAGTGCGGAGCTAAGTTGGAGTTTGCTTCAGGCTGCGAAGCCGGCTTGTCTGGCTGGATCGGTTGGACGCCATCGACAGTGCTGGCGAGCGCGTTTTGCAAAGTCAGAAGCGAAGTGCTGCCTGCGATCGCGTTGAGAATGAACCCGCGACGTGAAAGATCTTTCTTACTCATAACATCTCCCGCTAGTGCGCGAATCATTCGCGTTCCTAACTCATCTGGATCGTCGCCATGAGTCTTATGTCTTCCGACGAGGAGCCGATCAACAAATCGACTGCGCCCTTCGCCGGCACAAATGTCCGGGTGGCTTCATCCCAGAAGTGCAAAGATCGCTCGGAGTGAGGCAAATCGAGTTTCACAATCCTCGTTTCGCCTGGTTCTAAATAAACTCTTTCGAAGTTCACCAGCTGTTTCGTGGGCAACGCTAAGCCATTTGTTTCACTCGACGCGCGAACGTACAGTTGCACGACCTCGTCACCGGCGCGAGAGCCCGTATTGGTCACGCTGAGGCTGGCGGCGAGAGTTTCCCCGTGTCTCAGTGTCTTCGCACTTAGTTGGAGTGCGCCATACTGAAACGTTGTGTAACTGAGGCCGTGACCGAATGGATAAAGCGGCGTGCCTTTGAAGTACATGTAGGTCCGGCCGCTCATCAACTTGTAATCGTGAAGGTCCGGAAGGTCGCTGGTTCTGGTATACCAGGTTGTGCTCAGCTTTCCGCCAGGGTTGTATTCGCCAAAGAGCGCTTCAGCGAGGGCGCGGCCCTGCTCCTGCCCGAGAAAAAGACCGCCGACGACCGCCGGAAGTTTGTCCTGCTGGTCCCAGGCGACGGCTACGGGACAATTTGATGAGATGACGAGTACAGTTCTGGGATTTGCAGCGTAGACAGCGCGAACCAACTCGCTCTGCGCTCCGGGAAGATCAATCGACTCACGGTCATGGCCTTCGACGCTTACCTGCTCGTCGGCGCCGACAAATACCAGTGCCACGTCTGCGGCGCCGGCGGCGTTTGTGGCTTTCAGAAATTCTCCTGGATCGCGGTCGCCAACCACGGCGCAGCCCTGCGCGTAGACGACTTCAATCGGGCCGGCGGCGAGCGGCGCGATCGGTGACGCGGGCGTCAATTCAAAGTACTGAATGCCGAACAGGGGCCCAGGCTCGCCGAGAAAGAGCAAGTAGACCGTGTGCACGCCATTGATTGTGCCGATCGGAGCCGAGACGTTGGTCCACTTCTGGAAGTCGCCTGTATTTGGAATCTTGATCTGGCAAAGAACCGGCCCGTTGAGGTCGTCGAGGCGCACTTCCATCGTGGCCACGTCCGAAGTGGTTGCGACCCGGGCATGGAATTCGGTGGCGCCATCAAATTGAACTCCGCCGTATGCAGCCCAGGCTTTGATGCGGCCGGGAATTTTGACCCAGTTCTGACCCCACCAGCCTTGCGTGCCGTCAGTATCGTAGCTCAGGTCGTGTCCGCCTTCCTTGCACGCCTCCAGTTGGAGCGGGCCGTCGTATATTGCATAGTCGTTTGCACGCTTCTTATAGGCCGGCGGCTGCGCAAGGCCGAGATACTCCCTGATTCCGCGCAGCGGAGAAATAAGATTGAACGACGTACCGCAGTAGTCTCCAAGATTGCAAACGTCGCCCATAGGACCAATGACGGCAATTTTCTTGATCTTCGTCCGGTCGAGCGGCAGTAGGTTTCCGTTGTTCCGGAACAATACGATGGATTGCCGGGCGGCTTCGAGTGCGAGCTCACGATGAGCATCGCTCTCAAGGCAGGACACCGGGATCTTGCTGTATGGGTTCTGCTCGGGAGGATCGTACATGCCCAACAACACTCGACCCGTGAAGGACCGGACTGCCGCCTGATCGATGGCCGATTCACTGATCAACATTTGATCGGCAGCTTTCGCCAAGTGATCCTGGTAGGTGGTGCCGCAGTTGATGTCGCATCCGGCGTTGACGGCCAGGGCAGCAGCCTCTTCCAGTGTCGGAACAAACTTGTGCGTCTTCGAGATATCTTCGACCGCATCGCAATCGGAGACGACATAGCCCTGGAACCCCCAGAGATTGCGCAGAACGTCGGTGAGCAGAAAACGGCTGCAGGACGTGGGAATCCCATTGAGGGAGTTATAGGAACTCATCACGGTGAAGAAGCGCGCCTGCTTCACAGCTGTCTCAAAGACGCGCGCATAGTATTCCCAGAAGCTTCTTGGATCGACCGTGGCTGAGATGGTGTGCCGGTCGGAGTCGGTTTCGTTGCCGATGTAGTGCTTGGCGCAAGCAATGGTCTTGAGATAACGCGGATCGTTTCCCTGCATGCCCGCAGCGGTGGCGATAGCCATCTGTTCAACGAGATAGGGATCTTCGCTGTAGTTTTCTCCTACGCGACCCCAACGCGGATCGCGAGCACCCATGTTGACTGTGGCCGGTGAGAACATCGCGAGATCCATTCCGTTCTTCTTGTGCCACGCCCAGGCTTCATCGGAAACGACGCCGAATACCTCGAAGATCAGCGAGCGATTCCACGTGCATCCGAGCGCCAGCGGCAGCGGAAAGCACGTGACAGGTCCCCTGCCGTTCAGGCCGTGGAGAGCTTCGTTGGCGTAGTAGTTGAAGGTCGGCAGTCCCAGGCGCTCGACCCCCGGCGCGAAGCAGCCGAGCTGCGATATCTTTTCAGGGAGCGTGAGTTTGGCGACGATCTCTGCAGCGCGCCGCTTGGCTTCTTCAAGCCGCTGCGGCGTAATTCCGCCGGGAACGGGTTGAGCCTCTTCACCGGTTGCGATGGGGGCAGAAGCTCCTTCGATCACCGCACCGCGAGCATCGTCGGTAAGTACCCAGGCGGTGCCGGCAGCCGCAGCGAGAGACAAGAAGTTCCGCCTGCTGATGCATTTCTTGCAGCCATTCGTGCAATTTTTCATGCTAAGTCGCTTCCTTCAGTTTCCGATTCGCTCGTCACTTTCTGTCGTGGACGATTTGGCCGTTGCGGACGACCAAACGCGGGCTGAGAAGAACTTCAGGATCGGAAAGCGGGTCGCGGTCATACGCCACAAAATCAGCGACGGAGTTTTCAGCGAGCGGTTCACCGAGGCCAAGGTATCTCCATGCATCCACCGTTGCTGCACGGAGAGCTTGCTCTGGCGTGAGCCCTGCGCTGATGAACGCGAGGACTTCGAGGCCGATTTTGCCATGATCAATCGCGGCGTCGGAGCCGCACAGGATGACCACGCCTTCCGCGACGGCCTGGGGAAGCTGGCGCTCGATGGCCTCAACGGCTTCAGCGAAGGAGCGTTCAGGCATGCGTAATTGCCGTGACCGAATGCGCTCGAGAAAGATGCGAAATGCCGCTAGCGTTGGCGTCCAGGCGCGGCCGCGCGCAGCCATCTGCTTCAGGTGTTTTGGCTGAAGGTGCGAACCGTGTTCGACGGAATCGATATCCAGTGCGATAGCGAGCTCGACGGCGGCAGGGGTGGTGACGTGCATCGCGATGCGCGCGCCGGCTTTTCGAGCCGATTCAACTGCGGGGCGCAACTCATCCACGGTCCAGCCGACATCCGGATCGGTTCCGGGATGATCCCGGTGCGCGGAGTCGCCAATAAACTTGACCCAGCCACCGCCGAGAGCAGCTTCCTCGCTTGCCGCGACAGTAATATCGTCGCCGGAAACTTCGCGGGCCGTGTTGGGCAGGTAGCGGCCGGGCGGAGCGATGAACCTGCCTGCCGCCTGCAAATAGGGCAGTGATGGGTCCAGGTTTTTCATCACGTCTACCACGGTGGTGGTAGGAGCTCCGGCGTCGCGAACCGCGAGAACCCCGGCGTCTCTTTGCGCCAGCAGATGCATAAGCACTCGGCGAGTCAATTCTTCCGGGTCGGTTTGCCGCGCCTCTGTGTAACCGGGAACGCCAATCGATGGCGAAGTGATGAGATGGGCGTGAGCGTCGACGAGCCCGGGGAGAACGAATAATCCGTCGCCGCTCGACGGCATTCCATTTCGGGCGCGGCGGAATTGGATTCGTCCATTAATTACGAAGAGGTCATCGCCGGTTTGCCGGGCGAACAGAATGCGGGGAGCGCGAAGCAGGATATCCATTGACATTCAAATGAGGGCGTCGGCGCCCGAGAAGAGATATTGATCGAAACGACCGAATTTGCGTGAAGTGAGCAGGAGACGGACTTCGGTTACGCAGTTGATGCCTTGAGAGATCAGTGCACTCAGGCTTTCCCTCGCCTCTGCTGGGATTCGTATCTGCACGGGAGCCGATTGTTCCGCAGCGTAGATTTCCAGCGCCGCTGAGATGATCGGCGGAAGGAGATCCGGCCGCTCAACCGCCGCAGGCCCTAGAGCGCCATCGCGGTCAATATATATGTAGCCGACGGCGCGGTCGTTCTCAAATGCGAGATAGGGCGCCATGCTGGGAACCGTGGCCCAGCATTCGTGATCTTCGGGACGGGCCTCTCCGAGGACGAACTGATCGAGCCGATCGAAGCAATCCTTTGCAGCCGCTTGGCCGGCCCTGCTCAAGCGAACGCTTTTTTGCCCTAGCGGCCGCGGCTTTCCCTGAAATTGAATAATTGAAGCTTGGGGAACGAGGCCAAACCTGAAATACATACCTGTCGATACTGGATTGGCCGAATCGCTGGTGGTCAGAAGAACAGGACTGCCGTCGGCGGGGTCATTGCCGAGGCAAAACTGGACGAGCTTTCGACCAATCCCGTGACCCTGAAACTCAGGCAGAACATGCAAGGCGGCCAGATACCACAATGTGCGACGACGGGTGGCGAGGCCAAACCCGCCGATTCTGCCCCCGAAATCGGCCACCCAGAACCGTTCCGGGTCGTATCGAAGGGCGTTTCGACGAACCGCGAGGGCTCGGGCAGGCAGGGTATGTTTCTCAAGGTCGCTCTCGCGGCCCAAGCGCCGGTTAAGATCTTCGTTTGCATTCAGATATACTTTGTAGGTGTCCTGCAGGTCGGCTTCCCCTGCCAGGCGGAAATGTGGCCGCCGCCAATCCTGTTCTGAGGAGGCCCCGGCACTGCCCGTGGACTGCATGACGGAACTGTAGCACATAGGTTCGACTGTATACGATAGACGGTGCAAGGTCGACAAGCTAGACGGTTGCTCGACCATAGTATTCTGTATACAATCGACAAGCAAGAGCGAAGCCCTACCGATCACCTCTGGTCTCATTGGAAGGGCGAGAAGGGATGCTTCTCCAGGATCTGAGAGCTCGATGGAAAGAGGCTGCGATGAACAAGAGATTTTTTGGTGGTATTATTCCTCCGCTGATTACCCCGCTTACGCCCGAGGGTGAAGTCGATGTCGCGTCGCTGAAGCGGTTGACGCGGTACGCCGTCGACGGAGGGGTCGACGGGCTTTGGGTGCTCGGTGCGACAGGCCAATTTCATACGCTAACTGAACGGCAGCGGAGCCTGGTAACCGACACGGTGATCCAAGAAGTGAACGGCAGAGTGCCGGTCCTCATCGGGTCCATCGATTCGAGCCCCGAGAGGTGTATTGAGCGCGCGAAGCTGGCTAAGATTTCCGGCGCCGATGCGATCTTTGCCACGACTCCGATTTACGACAAAGTGACCCAGGTCGAAGTCTTCACGCATTTTCGCCGCATCCGCGAGTCGATTGATCTGCCGCTGCTCGCCTACGATGCATCGTATGCCACGCAGACTCCGATGGAGATCGCAACCGTTGTGGAACTGGCCGAAGAGGGTACTTTGGCCGGGATCAAAGACTCAGCCGACTTTGCCGACTTTCCGCACCTGCTCGCTCAGCTTCGTCATTTGCCGGAGTTTGCTGTGCTGACCGGCCACACTTGCCTGGCAGACGCCGCTTTTTATCTTGGGGCCGCCGGCTGTGTTCCGACATTGGGGAATTTGATTCCATCCACGTATGCGAAAATCAGGGCGGCGGCAAGACGTGGCGATTGGGCCGCGGCGAGAAAGTCGCAGGACGAAGCGGTCGCATTGCACAATATTCAGCGCTGCTGGCAGCCGGCTTCGATTTCGATCGTTGCGAAATCGTTGGGCCTGTGCAAAACAGTTCTCAAGCTGCTCGGAGTCATTGAGTGTTCCAACCCCGGTTTCCCGTACCCTAGCCCCACGCCGGAACAGGAAGAGCGGGTGCGAACTGAGTTGCAACGCCTGGGACTGTTGAAGCAGGAGTCGGCGGTCCTGGCCTGAGCGTATTCAAAATGACAGGCATTTTTGCAGATGCCGGCGGACCGATGGCTCCCGCAGCCGATTCGACAAAGATCTCCGCGACGGGTTCTTACGCCGAGGTTCTTGCGAATGAGGAAGCGTATCGCGTCCCCGGTGTCGAGCATATGCTCACTCCGGCATTAATCGTCGTCAGCGAGATAGTGGACGCAAACATTCGCACGGCGATCCAACATGCAGGCGGGGCGAACAGGCTTCGCCCGCACATCAAGACTGCCAAGCTCGAACGAGTCATTCGCCGTTACGTTGATTTCGGAATTCATCAATGCAAATGCGCGACCACGCGGGAGTTTGAGGCTGCCTGCGCGGCGGGTGTGCGCGACGTTCTGGTCGCTTACCCGATGATGGGCAGGAATGCGCAGCGTATCAGGGAATTGAGCGTCCGCTATCCGGATGTAAGCGCGTCAGCCTTGGTGGATCACCGCGAACAAATCCAGCAATGGGATCGCAATGTCGGGCTGTTTGTCGATGTCAATCCCGGCATGGACCGCACGGGTATCAGCGCAGAGCAGGGTGACCGAGCGCTTGAACTGGCGCGTGCCATCATCGATTCGGGAAGATCTTTTCGCGGGCTGCACTTTTACGATGGCCATCTGGGCTCTTTCGCCTTTGAAAAGCGGCGAGCGCTTGCGACCAGCGGATACGAACAGCTTGCCAAGCTTGCCGCGGATATTGAAAGCGCGGGCATCGATGTCGGCGAGGTGATTACGTCGGGCAGTGCAGTGTTCATGTTCGCCACTGCCTGTGCGCCGCTTGCCCAGGCAAAATGGCAGCTTCGCGTCTCCCCCGGAGCGGCGATTTACGGCGATACCAACATCATGCAGCAGATTCCAGCGGAGTATGGCTTTCGCCCTGCTGCCGTGGTTGCAACCCGGGTCGTCAGCCATCCGCGCCCGGATTTGTTGACCTGCGACGCCGGCCTAAAGGCTGTGGCGGGCTTTGCCGGCCTTCCTAATTGTGCTGTTCTCGGCTGGCCCGATCTGGCGACACAGAGAATGTCGGAAGAACATCTGACGCTGCAGGCTCCGCCGGGTGCAGCTCTTCCAGCTTTGGGATCGATCTTGTATCTCGTTCCGCGGCATGCGGGTTTGACGGTGAACAATTTTGATGTCGCACTTTTCAAGTCGCCGGACGGTACGATTAGCCTGGAGCGAGTTTCCGCACGAGGGCATGAGCCACCAAGGTGACGCGCTGTTTTTTCGAGGGAGGATACCGGACATGGTTGGATCCATAAGAAGTATGGGCCTTGTTGTTCTGGCTCTGGCTGCAGCCCCACTGTCGATGGGGTCCGGAGACGTGGATGCCACCGTGTGGAAAC
>Ga0187871_10000637_pt1 | contig 32925 bp, 29 predicted proteins | sample June2016WEW_16_1_FD_132988 | JGI IMG/M metagenome (GOLD analysis project Ga0187871, IMG submission 132988) | Peatland microbial communities from SPRUCE experiment site at the Marcell Experimental Forest, Minnesota, USA - June2016WEW_16_10 | ecosystem: Environmental > Terrestrial > Soil >...
ATGGGATCCTGGTGCGGCCAATAGTGTTCGGCCATGAACTCGTTGATCACCGCGACATGCTGTGAAGCGTCCGTGTCTGTGGCGTGAATGCCGCGGCCGCGAACGACCGGCGTGCCGATGGTACCGAAGTAGTGTTCATCGACGAAGTTGCAGAGTACGGACTCGCTCGCCTGGCCGTTGGGGAACTGATACCCCTCGGGCGCAATATTGTTCGTTGCGACGGACGCGCCATCGAATGGGACTGCCAACGCGAGGGCCGCATTTTCCGCGCCCGGCAACTGAAGTGCGCGGGCCGTGAGAGTTCGGTAGAAATCGCGTGTTTTTTCGGGAGAATAATGCACCAGCGACGGATCAAACGACATCATCATCAGGTGGTCGGTGCGGAATCCCGGATTCGAGTTAATGACCGCGCGTAGCGTTCTCACGAAAAGAGTAGCGGCTGACAGCAACACCAGGGACAACGCGACCTGCGCGATCACCAGTGCGTTCCGGCCCCAGGTCCGGCGATGAAAACCTGCGGTTTCTCCGGTCTTGAGAGCCGGCACGAGATCCGTTTTCACGCTACGGAGGGCGGGCGCAAGTCCAAAGAATACCGCACTTAGCACAGCCGCGATGAGGCTGAAGATCAATACCCGGCGGTCGAGCTGGACTACCAGTGAGACCGGTAGTTCGCTCGCCAGCGGCAGCTTATTGAAGTAGTCGGCGCCATATTGCGCCAGGAACAACCCCACGGCAGCACCGGCCAGCGACAGGATTAAGCTCTCGGTGAGCAACTGGCGGAGCAGCCGGCCGCGTGACGCGCCAATGGCCAGCCGGACCGCCATCTCGCGGGAGCGCGATTGCGCGCGGCTGAGCAGCAGGTTGGCCACATTTGCGCACGCGATGATTAACACTAAGCCGGCAACGGCCAGCAGCATGGCGGCGAACCGAGCGTTCAACGGATTTTGCGCCACCCGTGCCTGCACTTCCGTGCGGACCAGCGCTCCATGGCTGCGATTGGTTTCTGGATAGGACGCCGCCAGATTCTTGGCGATGGTAGCCATCTCAGCATTGGCTTGCGCCAGACTAACTCCCGGTTTCAACCGGCCTTTCAGCGTGAAGATCCGATAGTTACGATGTTCGAGCGGGTTTAGATGGGCGTCGGGCGAGATGCGCGGCAACATCATCGCTGGAAGATATAGATCCGGGTGCACCACGGGTTGGATGCCGTTGAACTCCTTAGACGCCACGCCGATGATGGTGAACTCAGTGTCGTTCAAACGGATGCTGCGGCCGATGGTGTTGCGATCCCCCGCGAATCTATTTTGCCAGGTGTCGTAGGAAAGAACCGCAACCGCGTCGCGGCCGGGGACGCGGTCCTCCTCGACGGAGAAAGTGCGGCCGAGCGCAGGTGCTATTTCGAGCGTCTGGAAAAAATTGCCGCTCACCGTGAGGGCCAGCCGCAACTGAGGCAGAGCATCTCTTTGCTCCGCCATGCCGACAAACGTGTAGGCTGCCGCGGCCAGTCCCGCGAAGGATTTATTCTTGTCTCGCAGATCGACGTAGTCAGGATAGGACAGGTAGCCCGACGGTGCGATGGCGAGATCGGGTGCGGAGTCGCTGACCGTGACGACCTGGCTTGGCCCCGGGACCGGCAACGGGCGGAACAGCAGTGCATCGGCAAGGGAAAACATCGCCGAGTTCGCCCCAATGCCGAGGGCCAGTGACAGCACGGCGATGGCGGTGAAGCCCGGAGTTTTTCGCAAGCCCCGGACTGCGTATTGGATGTCCGATAGCATGGCGCGCCCTCCCTTGAAACAGTGCACATTGCAACTCGATTGCCAGCTATCTAAGCGCGGCAAGCAATAAAGTTAGCACCAATCCGGGATATGGCATTGTCCGAAACTGGGATTGATTGGGCGCTGTTTGTGCAATACTCGGGATTAGTGAACCGGCGGGCAACATCCTGGATACTTGCGGCGCTGATGGCATTGTGCGCCGCGCAGGCGGTGCCCGTTTCGAACGTCGCGCGAACCGCGGCGAACTGCCCGATTGTTTGGGTGGCGCGAGCTCGCTCTGAACAGCCTGCCGCCATACGAATGCTGGTGCGGCGTTCGCGCGTGCCGTTGGTTATCGCGCTGGCGGACGATCCACGCGTCAACAGCGCCGCTTTTTCAAAATCCCTCTATCAACGTCCTCCGCCCGCTCTTCTTTCTTAACTCGGTTCGAAGAGAGAAAGGAGGGCGTAATCAATGCGCCGTTTATGGAAGCGTTTATTTCAATATTTATTTCCTGATCCAGCTCGGCCTCGGTCAGAGATTCAACCAATTAACTTGAGACGTGCGGAGCTTCGCCGGATGAGCGACGACGAATTGAAAACGGCCGGACGGTGCGCTACGAGCTTGGTGGAAATTGTTGCCGTGACGGCGGTGGTAGCTGCGCGCGTGCTGGGACTCGAAATGTTCGATGTCCAATTGCAGGGCGCGCTGGCGATGGCCAACGGACGGATCGCCGAGATGCAGACCGGCGAAGGGAAGACACTGGCCGCGGTACCTGCGGTGATCTGGTACGCGAGGCAATGCCGCGGGGTCCACGTGATGACCGTGAACGATTACCTGGCACGCCGCGATTCCCAATGGATGGGCGGCATCTACGAATTTCTGGGATTCTCAGTGGGTTGCGTCCAGCAGGGAATGTCGAGTGAGGAGCGGCGGCGGGCTTATGCATGCGACATTACCTACGCTACGCCGAACGAAATCGGATTCGATCTTTTGCGCGACGGGCTGGCGCTTTATCCGGCTGATCAGGTTCACCGGCCCTTCGCGGCCGCGGTGATCGATGAAGTGGATTCCATTCTGATAGACGAGGCGCGCATTCCGTTAGTGATTGCCGGAGGCGCAGTGGTGGAAGAACCGCTGGCTGTTCGCATCGATCGCCTGACACGGTTTTTCCGGCGCGGGCAGCATTTCACGCTGGACGAGTACGGCAGGAACATCGCGCTGACCGATGCGGGGATTCATGCGGTTGAGAGCTCATTTGGATGCGGAAATCTGTTTGATGAGGCGAATCTCGCGTTGCTGACTGCCGCGCAGGATTCCATTCACTCGCACGCGCTACTGCGGCGCGATGTGGATTATCTGGTAAAAGACGGCGCCATTGAATCCGTGGACGAATTCAAGGGGCGCATCGCGCAGGATCGCCGCTGGCCGGCGGGGCTGCACACGGCCATCGAAGCGAAGGAAGGCGTGGCGCTCAAAGCCCAGGGCCGGATTTTGGGATCCATCACGCTGCAGAATCTGATCGCTCTGTATCCCGAAGCTTGCGGGATGACCGGGACCGCGGCCACGCAGGCCGAGGAGTTTCGCGTGGTCTATGGAATGGATGTGGAAGTGATTCCTCCTAATAGGCCGGTGATTCGCGTAGACTATCCGGACGTGATTTTCCCGACCAAGCGGGATAAGGAGCGCGCGGTAATCGAAGAAATCCGGCGCGTGCACCTGACCGGGCGTCCCGTAGTGGTTGGGACGCGTAGCGTGGAGGAATCCGAACGGCTGAGCTCTCGGATTCGCGGCATCGCGCATCAGGTTTTAAACGCGCGGCACGAAGAGCAGGAGGCGCAGATGATCGCGCGCGCTGGGGAGTTAGAGGCGGTGACGATTTCGACCAACATGGCCGGCCGCGGGACCGATATCAAGCTGGGCGAAGGCGTAGCCGAGCTCGGAGGCTTGCACATTATCGGAACGAATCGGCACGAGAGCCGGCGCGTTGACAATCAGCTTCGTGGTCGCGCCGGACGGCAGGGCGATCCGGGCAGTTCGCGATTTTTCGTGTCGCTGGAAGATGATCTGTTTGTGAAATACAGCGCTGAAACGGATTCATTCGACCGCGATCCCGAGGGCATGCAGCGCACAGTGGAGGGGCAAAATCTGGAGATCCGGATGTTCCTACGCAAGTACGAGGGAGTGCTGGAGGGGCAACGGCAAGCCATCCAGCGGCGGAGGCTTGATATTTTGATTGGCCCTGCTCCGGACCTGGAGCGCGTGATTTCGCTCACGACGATTGATGACCTGTGGTCCGAATATCTAGCCGGTGTCACGGACATGCGCGAGGGTGTCCAGTGGCTTTCGTGGGGCGGACGCGATCCGCTGCATGAGTATTTGACGGCTATGGATACGATGTTCCACGAGCTTGAGACGCGGATTGATGAGGAGATCCAAACGCGTGTGGCGGAAGCCGAGGCAGGCCATGGTCCGGATCCGACCGAGCGTGGCGCAACGTGGACGTATTTGACGACTGATCAGCCGTTCGGAACGGCGACCGAGCGGATCATGCGGGGGATTATGAGGAAGGTCCGGGCGGGGAGGGTTTGGGGATAGTCGTTTTCAATGCGAACCGAATTAGCCATAGTCTAATACTGTAGATGCGCGGATGAGCAAAACCGCCAAGAGCAAGCGTAAGCAAGTGGTTGGGCTTCCGGACGATCAAGACATCGACCTAGCGGATCTTCCAGAAGTGACGGACTGGAGCAAAGCCGTGATTGGAAAGTTCCACAGGCCCGTTAAGAAGTCGGTACCGGCTCGGCCTCCGAAATCCAGGAAGTAGCGCGTTTATGCCCATGAAGGTGGGAGGTGATCCAACTGCTTGAGAAGCACGGTTGGCGGGAGATGCGCTCGAAGGGCAGCCATCGGCACTTCAAACACGCCGAACAAGCGTACTTGGTTACTGTGCCGGGAAACGATGGTAAAGAACTGGCGCCGGGAACGTTAAACGCTATACTCAAGAAGGCAGGCTTGAAATGAGTCTAAGACGATATTCCCTGGTGATCGAACCAACTAGCACAGGCTACTCGGCTTTCTCGCCGGACGTTCCAGGATGCGCCGCAGTTGGGGACACGCTCGAAGAAACGCGGCGCAATTTCCAGGACGCACTTGTGGCTCATTTCGAGGTGATGCGTGAGATTGGGGAACCGATCCCGGAACCGCGCATTGCGGTCGATTACGTCGAAGTCGCGGCCTGATTCACCGTTTCGTAGTAACTTGAACCAAATGGGTAGGCCTCACCTTGCGTCGGTTTGTGCGCTTGTCGCACTTTCCCTGACGGGGTTCGGGCAACAGGCGGTTGGAACGTTCAGCCAAGAATATCCGACCGCGAGAGTTCGGGAGGAGCAACAAATCATTGTAGATGGGCTCATCGAGACCTGGCAGTTGAAGTGGACGTCGGCACCGAAGCCCCTGTGCGGCGCGGACGACTTTAGTAGCGCGATTACTTGTCCCTGCCAGGGATTCGCCTACGGTGAGGCTGGTGAATTATTTCTCTCAAGGCTCCGGGACGGCGTGGAAATCGATCGTCTGCGTCTCACGCCATTTTTCACCGACTGGCGCGGCGAGGCAGTTTTACAACGCTGGCCGTTCTACGACAAAGACCTTAAAGGTTATCAGCGTGCGGACTTTGCTGTCGCCGTCAGGAAGCGCACACCAGTGCAAGTGATGCATTTTGGCGACTATGACCACGATGGGAGGAGCCAGGAATTCTTCCTTCAAACCGAAGCGCTCCCCTTTGGAAAGAGTGCGGGAATTGTGGTTGGGCTGTCTCAAGCCAACCCTCGGCTTCATGTGTTCGGTACCGCCTCAAATCCACGCAAGCCGTTATCCATGCAGAAGCGAGAGTGGGAAGCGCTCCGCGATGCATCGGGCCCGGCGGACGTTCTGGACTGGGCCTGCGGCGATCATGGCGCTGACACGGAGACGAGACTGCGATTACGTTGGACCGCCGAGGGTATCATGGGGATTCGCCGCGAGTATAGCTGCCCTGCAGATGGTAAGTCTCAGCGTCGGCTGGTCCACCAACAGGCTTTGTGATTATCTGCTTTCGAACCGCCTCCCGGCCGCGCCTCCAATTTTGCAAGAATCAAGGCAACCGGCCCTCCGACTTTTTCGCCCCGGGGCCCGTCTTTGTGAATGGAGCCGAAGTTTGATATTTCGGGAGGTTGAGGACCGCGACCTGATCGCTAAGGCGCGACGGGGGCACGTGGACGCCTATAACGTACTCGTGTCTCGCTGGGAGAAACGTGTGTTCAACTACCTCCTGCGGTTGGTTTCGAATCGCGAAGATGCGATGGATCTCAGTCAGGACGTATTTTTGAAAGCCTATCAAAACTTGAAAAAGCTGGAAGATCCGGCCAAATTTCCGGGCTGGCTGTTTCGCATCGCGCACAATGAGGCCTTCTCGCTGCTGCGGAAGAATCGGCCGGAGGGTGAGATCGCGGGCGAGCTCAGGAGCGGGGAATCCAGTGGCCGCATGTTTCCCATCGAGCTGAACCTGGCTATCCAGAGCGCGCTCGGCCTGCTGTCGGACGACCAACGCGAAGCCGTCCTACTGAAGGTTTATCAGGGATTCAAGTTTGAGGAGATGGCGGAGATCCTGTCCTGCCCGGTCTCCACCGTGAAATCCCGGCTGTATACCGCGCTCGACCTTCTGAAGCAGACGTTAGCTCCTGTAAACATGGGAGGCGTGGAATGAGTTGCTCATCTGTGGATTTGAAAGGTTATTTTCTCGGCGAAGTGGCCCGGGCTGAGAAAAACTCGGTGGAAGATCACGTGCGTGCGTGCCAGAGTTGCCGCGAAGAGCTGGACCGTTTGAAGCTGACCGATGCCGCGCTGCGCTCGCTCGTCGAGGAAGAGGCGCCGCAACGGATCGCATTCGTATCGGACAAAGTTTTCGAGCCACGCTGGTATGAAACCATCTGGCGCTCGGGTCCGGCAATGGGTTTTGCGTCGGCGATGTTGCTGGCGGCGGCCATCCTGGTGCATGGGTTTTCTGTGAATGGGCCCGCGCGGCCGGTCGCGACGCCCACGGTGAACACCGCACAGATCGAGCAGCGGATCGAGCGCGAGGTGAACAATCGTCTGGATGCCGTGGTGGCCAAACAGCGTCAGCAGACGGCAGAAATGTTGGATGCAGCCGAGAAGCGCTTCGAATCGAAACGCCAGACCGATTTGGCTATTGTGCAGCAGGCTGCCCAGTACTACGAAAAACAAACGGCTCGGTTGATGGTGGCTGTGAACGACCAGCAGAAGGCCGGGCAATGAAACTGACCGCCGTTGTCCTTCTATTGTGTGCCCTCCCGTTCGGATCACTGGCGGATAAACCAAAAGTCGGCCACGCTATGATCCAAGCCATGCAGGACGGGGTGGATAATGAACTGCGGCGAATCTGGCCGGATGATCCGGTAGAGCTGCTCGGCGTTACGCAGGGCACCTACATTGGCGGATATGGCGCGGTATTCGTGAGCGAATTAAATCTGGCGCCCTCGGCCGGAATTAGCCCCTTTCACAAGACCATCACCCCCGATGAGTTCAAGCGCATTCACGAGAAGAAATTGTCGCGTCTTCCGAAACTGAAGAGCGCCATGCAGGAGGTGCTGCTCAACTCAGCCGGCTCGCTGGATTCGGTTCCGCCGGAGGAGCAAATCGCGCTGGGAGTAACTCTTTTCTACTGGCACGGCGAAAATACGGATGGCCTTCCGGCTCAGATTGTGATGCACGCGTCGAAGCGTGCACTATTGGACGTGAGAACCGGCCGGGCCGACAAGGCGACGCTCGCGAGCGCCCTCACCGTGCAAGAGTTCTGATCCATGCGTCTGGGCGAAATCCTGATTGAGCGTAAGCTGATCTCGGAAGAAGATCTGGAGCGCGCACTCGAGCTGCAGAAAGAGCGTGGAGATAAGATCGGCAAGACACTGGTCGACATGGGCTTTGTGGCCATGCGCGACGTACTGGCGGCGCTGGCGGATCAGTTGGGCGTGCCGCTGGTTGCGATCGAGGGTCCGCCCTCGGTTTCCCCCGAGACGGAAGCACTCTCTCCACGATTCCTGCGTCAGTCCCGCTGCCTTCCGGTGGGCCGCGATGACCATACGGTCACGCTCGCGATGGCCGATCCGCTGGATGTAGAAACTATCGCGGCGGTTCGCAACTGCACTGGCCTGAAGATCAGTACGGTGCTGGCGGCTGAGCAGGAAATCCTCGACGCCATCGACAAATATTACGGCCAGTCGGCGCGCGGGGAGACGGATCTGCTGGCCGACGGCGCGGAGGCATCCGAGGATCTGGAGCACCTGCGCGACATGGCGAGTGAAGCGCCCGTCATCCGCCAAGTGAACGCGATCATCGCTCAGGCGGTGGAAAAGCGTGCCAGCGATATTCATCTGGAGCCGTTCGAGAAGGAGTTCCGCATCCGTTACCGCGTGGATGGCATACTTTACAACCAGGATCCGCCGCCGCGCGAGATGAAGGCCGCCATGATTTCGCGCGTGAAGCTGATGGCCAAGCTCAATATCGCTGAGCGCAGGCTCCCGCAGGACGGACGCATCAAAATCAAGACGCTGGGCCGCGAAGTGGATCTGCGCGTTTCGACTTTGCCGACGCTTTACGGCGAGAGCGTGGTGATGCGCCTGCTGGACCGCTCAGCCGGAGATTTCTACGATCTGGGCCGGTTGGGCTTCGATCAACACATGTTCAGCCGCATGGAGCATTTCACGTCCATGCCGCACGGTATTTTTCTGGTCACCGGACCGACCGGCAGCGGCAAATCCACCACGCTCTACTCGGCGCTGAAGCGGATTAATTTAAGCGACAAGAAGATCATCACCATTGAGGACCCGGTGGAATACCAGATGGATGGGATTAACCAGATCCATGTGAACACGCAGATTGGGCTGACGTTTGCTTCCGGGTTGCGGCACATTGTGCGTCAGGATCCGGACGTGATTATGGTGGGCGAAATTCGCGACCGGGAGACGGCCGATATTGCCATTCGCGCGTCGCTCACCGGCCACTACGTATATTCGACGCTGCATACCAACGATGCGCCCAGTGCTGTTACGCGGCTCACCGATATGGGCGTGGAAAACTACCTCATCAGTTCATCTTTGGTAGCAGTGCTGGCGCAGCGGCTGGTCCGGCTGATCTGCGATCGTTGCAAGGCGCCGGACGGAACGCGCATCGCGCCGGATGGCGAGACGGTGCCGTGTTTCCGCGGCCGCGGTTGCGAGAACTGCTTCGGGTCAGGCTATACGGGGCGCGTGGGAATCTTCGAGCTGATGGAGTTGAATGATGAGATCCGCAAGCAGATCATGCGCGGCGACGACGCACTGGCGATCACGGCCGTGGCGCGCCGCAACGGAATGCGCAGCTTGCGGGAAGATGGCTGGCTGAAGATATCGCACGGCCTGACGACGCCGGATGAGGTAATGCGTGTCACGCAAGAACTGTAGCGCACGCACTCGTGCGTGCCGCGTTCACACTCGTGTGAACGCTGGGCGTGTGTTCGCAAGAGTGCGTGCGCTACGACAGCCGTTCACGCCATTTTGGGTTGGCGCTCGACCAGGGATAGTCCTCGATTTGTGCCACCAACCCCGCCTTTACAGGATTCCTCTCGATGTACCGCGCGATCCGGTTCCATTCACTTTCATCCCGCACCCAGCGATCGTACGATTCGCGCCTCCAGAACGGCTCTCCTGTGCGTCCCAACAACTTATTCGCTTCCCGCGCCGTAAATCCCTTGAGCGATTGAAGGAGCTTGCTCGGCGATATCAAAGGAAGCAGCAGCACGTGGACGTGGTTTGCCATGATCGCAAACGGTCCAAGCTGGTAATGACTGAGTTCCCTGCCTTTAAAGAGCGAATCGATTATCCTTTGCGCGATCGTGTCCTGCTTGAGGAACATGGGGCCGGAGCGAGTTTCGTCGAGGTAGCGGTCCATCCACACGAAGGCTTCGCCAGCAGTACTTTTGCCCGGCGGCGCGAACCGGGACGCTGGCAGGCTGCCGTGCAAGTGCCAAGTGACGAACAGCCAGCGGTTCTCTGGGTAGATGTGGGGAAGGCGGCGTTGAATTTCCACTTTACGATTAGTGCCATTTGGTCCCCAAAAATCTCCGTAGCGCACGCACTCGTGCGTGCCGTGTTCGCACACTTGCGAACAGAAGGACTTGGAAGACTTCACGACGTTCACACGAGTGTGAACGCGGCACGCACGAGTGCGTGCGCCACGATCCGCCATGAATAATTTCTACTTCAGGGCCGTGGCTTCGGACGGACAGCTTCGCACCGGGACTATTCATGCCGAGACTGAGCGCTGGGTGGCGCAGGAATTGCGCCGGCAGGGACTCACGCCCGTGTATGTCGGCAGCGAGCCGAAAAAGGGATTTGAGTTCAAGCTGCCGGGCTTCAAGGGCGGTAAGCGCAAGGACGTTCTTTTCTTCACGCAGGAATTATCGACGCTGCTGAATGCCGGCGTGCCGCTGGATCGCGCGCTCACAATCACGAGCGAGCTTACCGAGCGCGCCAGCTTTCGATTGTTGGTAGTGGATATTCTGCGCGTAGTAAAGGGCGGCAAGTCGCTGGCCGACAGCCTGGCAACCCATCCGGATTATTTCTCCGAACTGTTCATCAATATGGTGCGTGCGGGCGAGGCCAGCGGATCTCTCGCCGTGGTCTTTGAACGCTTATCGGAGTTCGAGCGCACGCGCGATGATTTGCGCAGCTACATTCTTTCTTCCCTGGCTTATCCGAGTTTGCTGGTGGTGGTGGGCATTTCTTCCATCCTGGTGCTCATGAATTTCGTGGTCCCGCGGTTTGCCATGGTGTTCGAGCAATCGCACATCCCGATCCCGGGCCCGACCAAGGTTCTGATCGACGTGAGTTACTTTTTGCGGAGCTATGGATGGATCGGCTTAACATTACTGATTCTCACTGCTATAGGCTTGTATGGCTTTGTCCGCACGCCTGGTGGCAGATTGTGGTGGGACACGCTGCGGCTGCGAATTCCAGTGCTGGGTGATGCACTGCGGAAAGCGGAAACGGCGCGTTTCGCCCGAGCTATGGGAACGTTGGTCTCGAACAGCGTTCCCTTGGTGCAATCCATCGGAATCGCGGGAGCGACATTGAACAACCAGAAAATCGCCAAATCTCTCGAAATCGTGGCGACTGGAGTGAAGCGCGGCGAAGGTATCGCGAGTCCTCTGAAACGCGCCGGGCAATTTCCGCCCCTGGCCGGTCATCTTCTGAGCGTAGGCGAAGAGACCGGGCGGCTGGACGCAATGTTCGTTCGAATGGCCGACATATACGATGCCGACACGCGCACGGCCATCCGCCGTTTTACGTCCTTGTTCGAGCCGCTGATCATTCTGACAATGGGATTGATCGTAGGCACATTGATCTTGAGTATTCTGGTTGCGATTGTCAGTATCAACGATGTTGCGGTGTAGCGGAGGTAGCAAATGAAGAGACGAAATCGACGAGAAGCGGGCGTAACGCTCATCGAAATGATGGTGGTGGTGGTGATCATCGCGCTGTTCGCGGCGCTGGTGCTGCCCAGGATGTTGGGGCAAGCGGACCGGGCCAAGGTAACGGCTGCGCGTGCGCAAATCAATGCTTACATGACAGCGTTGGGCTCCTACAAGCTGGATAACGGCGTGTACCCGACCACCGAGCAAGGCTTGCAAGCGCTACGGGAGAAGCCGGAGAACGCTACCAACTGGCAGGGACCGTATACGGACAAGGAGATCGGCAATGATCCCTGGCACAATCCGTACGTCTACCACTTTCCCGGAGAACACGGCGATGCCCCCGACATAATCTCTTACGGCGCCGACGGCCAGCCGGGCGGGGATGGAGTCAATGCCGACATTGTCAGTTGGAAAAACTAGAGCGCCGTTTCTCGTTTCTCGTTTCTCGTTTCTCGTTTCCGAACCAGAAACCAGAAACCAGAAACCAGAAACCGGGCTCACCCTCATCGAAATGATCGTAGTAGTCGGGATCATTTCCTTGATCGTTGGAGTCAGCTTGCCGGCGGTTACGTCCGGCATCGATTCGCTGCGCCTCAACGCGGCCACCACCAGCGTGGTTAGCTTCGTGAATTCGGGACTCAATCGCGCGGAGCGGCGCCAGCAGGCTGTGGAGATCACTATTTCGAAGAGCGAAAACGCGCTCACCATGCGCTCCACCGAGCCAGGCTTCTTCCGCAAACTCGAACTGCCCGAGGGCGTCTCCATTACGCATATTCTTCCGGAGTTGCCAGAGAATCCCGATGCGCCGCGAGTATTTATGCTCTATCCCGGTGGCGCGCCACCACGCTTCGGAGTCCAGCTCATAAACCGCAAGAATGTGGAACGGATCGTGCGCGTGGACCCCATCACAGGTGTTCCGCGCGTGGAGCAGCCGCAATGAAGCAGCGCGGATTCACGCTGCTGGAAGTGCTGGTGGCTACGCTCGTCCTGGCGATAGCGGTGAGTGGACTGATGTCGGCTCTCTCAACATCTATGGCGAACGCCGCACGTCTCACCGATTACGACCGCGCCGCGCTGCTGGGCCGCCAGAAGATGGACGAGTTGCTGATCGCGAGCAAGTTGCCGAAGCTGACGCCCTTTGAAGGAATCTGGGGTCCTGAGGTAGCAGGCGACCTGAAGGCTGGATGGCGTGCGCGCCTCTCTCCGTTCGAAATGCCTCCCACGGCGGGACCAGGCACGCCCTATCTCGAGCGCGTGGAGCTGGAGATCTGGTGGATGAACGGCGAGAAACGCCGGACGCTCAACCTGGAAGCTTTTCGGAGATCAGTAATCACGCTGGAGGATCGGGCGGCGGGGATCGGGCGATGAGGAAAATCGTTGCTGGTGGCTGGTGGCTGGTGGCTGGTTCGGAACGAGAAACGAGAAACGAGAAACGAGAAACGGGTTTTACTTTACTCGAGTTACTGATCGCTATTACTTTATTCAGCTTGCTCTCGGTCGCAATAGTCATCTCGTTGCGCGTGGCCCTGAGCGCGATGAACAAAGTGGACACCCGGCTGATGAGCAACCGGCGCGTGGCCGGGGTGGAGCGCATCCTCGAACAGCAGGTGGCTGGGATTATGCCGGTCACCGCGGATTGCCAGAGCGGCGGCGAGGGACCTTCGGCGCGCATTGCATTTTTTCAGGGCGAGCCGCAGGCCATGCGATTGGTTTCCAGTTACTCCCTGCAGGAAGGTTCGCGGGGGTTGCCGATGATTCTGGAATACCTGGTGATTCCCGGCGAAAATGACGTAGGCGTGCGGCTGGTGGTGAACGAACATTGGTACACCGGACCGCGCGGCGCCGGCCAATTCTGCGCGCCGGGTGGTCCTGGCGCGGTATTTATTCCCATTCAGACAGGACCCACTTCTTTTGTGCTGGCCGATAAGCTGGCCTATTGCCGCTTCAGCTTTCGCGAGCTACTGCCGCCGCCTGAATCCGCTCGCTGGGAGCCGCTCTGGACCAACCAACAGTACCTTCCGAATGCCGTTCGCATCGAGATGGCGCCACTCGATCCCAGCGCGGCGCGGTTGGAGCCGGTGACGCTCAGCATGCCGATTCATGTCACGCGTCTGCCTATGGAGGAGTATGCGTATTGACCGGCGGGGCAGCGCATTATTGGCCGTGCTCTGGCTCACGGCAGCCTTGGCCGCAATCGCTTTCTCAGTGGCCAGCACGGTGCGAGCGGAGACCGAACGCACCTCCACGGCGGTGGACTCCCTCCACGCCTATTACCTGGCGACCGGCGCCATCAGCCGGGCGATGCTTCGGATCGAGTGGGGGCCGGCCTTCCGAAATCCGGACGGTACGTCGATGTTCGACGGATCACGCCCGGTAGTCGCAATGCGATTCGAATTTCCTACTGGCGCGGCAGTGGTGAAGCTGATTCCGGAGACGGCCAAGCTGAACGTGAACCAGGCGCCGGCCGAGCAGTTGATGAACCTGCTGATGGCGCTGGGGACCACGCCCGCGCAGGCGCAGGCCATCACCCTCGGCATCCTGGACTGGCGGTCCGGCTCGCCCGGCGGGTCCTTCACCGAGTTCGACCAATATTATCTGACGCTCACGCCGTCTTTTCGGGCCCGGCATGCGTCTTTTCAGGAGATTGAAGAATTACTGCTGGTGCGCGGGGTAACACGGGACTTGTTTTACGGAAGCTACATACACGATCCACAAGGGAACCTGGTGCGCCGCGCGGGGCTCCGGGATTGTCTTTCGGTTTACGGATCGTCGGCCATGATCGACGTGAACACGGCTGAACCGGCGGTGATGCAGGCCATTGGAGTGAGTGCCGGAGCGGTGGCTGCCATCGTGGCGCTGCGAAAGACTACGCCGATTGCGTCGTCCGATCAAATCTCCGGATTCTCGGATGGCTCAACGGGATTCTCACGGCTGCAGCGAACCCAGACGACCATGGCCACTCTCCGCGCCACGGCCAGAGTGCGCCTGGCCGACGGGCAATACTCCGATTTGAGCCGATCTGTTGAGGCGCTGGTGAAATTTCTCGGACCCGAATGGAATCCACCATTCCACATCATGCGCTGGTATGACCAGGTTTGGTCAGATCAGGTTTGGTCAGATCAGGTTTGGTCAGATCAGGTTTTATCAAATCAGGCGGCTGCCTCGCAATGACGATTACCGACTTCAAGAAGTGGCTCGCCATCGGGACGGGCATCGGGATCGAGATCAGCGGTGATAGCCTGACGGTCACCGTGGTTCGCGTGCGGCCGTCCGGAGTAAGAGTGCTGGGCGAGTTGGCGATTACGCGATTCTCCGAACAGCCCGCCAGCGAGTGGGGCGCCACCTACGCAAATTTCTTGAAGAAATTGGGAGTGGCGCATCTTTCGGCCGGGGTGTTGTTGCCGCGCGATGAAGTGATCGTGCGGCAGATAATGCTTCCGGGCGTTTCGGATAAGGATCTAGCTGCCGCCATCCGATTCGAGATTGATTCACTCAATCCGTATTCTGAAGAAGAAGCGGTTTTTGACTGGGCGCGGATTGGTAAGAGTTCGTCCATCCTGGTGGGCATCACGCGGCGCGCGGTATTGGAACGCTACGGCACGCGGTTTGCTGAGGCAGGTGTGAAAGTGGCATCTTTCACTTTTTCGGCGCCGTCCATCTATACCGCGGTGCGGATATTTTCCAATCCGCCTTCCCAGGGATTTCTGGTATTGGAAGAATCGGGCGATGAGCTGGAGGTTTATGGCGAGAGTCCGGCGCGTCCGATATTTTCAGCGCGGGTAGACCGGTCGGCCGCGAGCGCGTGTACGCTGGCCATAGCGGAGCTGCGGCTTCCTCCTGAAACTGAACCCGCGGCTCTGCACGACAAACTTCCTCAACCGCTGGCCGCGCCCGCGGACTACGATCTTCCTCGTTCTGCGCTGGCCTATGCCACGGCGCTGGCTGGTGCATGCGTGCTGCGCCCCCTGGCCGTGAATCTGCTGCCCCAGGAGCAGCGGCAATCCACTTCGCGGCTGCGTTTCGTGCCGGCCATCGCGCTCGCGAGCATCGCATTGTTGCTGCTCGGAGCAGTGCTGGCGTATCCGAAATATGCCAACGGGCAATATCTGGAGCTGTTGCGCGCCCAAATCCACAAGCTGGAACCGCAAGCCCGCAAGGCGGTGGATCTGGACCGGAAAATCGCCATTGCGCGCAATCGTGCTCAGACCCTGGACACGTTCCGCGCCCGCACCAAAGAGGACTTGGATGGCTTGAGTGAAGTAACCAAACTGCTCGCGCCGCCCACCTGGCTCACTTCGCTGCAATTATCGCGCGATTCTCTGACGATTTCGGGCGAGGCGGAACAGGCCGCCGCATTACTAAAGGTAATGGACAGCTCTCGACAGTTTCGCGGTTCCGCGTTTGTGGTTCCGATCGCGCGTGGCCAAAACGGCGACCTGTTCAGCATCCGGGCCGCGCGTCAAGGAGTGGCGCCATGACGCTGCAGGATCGCGACAAGCGGGCATTGTTAATCCTGGCCGTGGTGCTGCCGGTTGCGGCGCTGATCTATTGGGCAAGCGGTTCCTCATCCAGCAGCGTCAGCGGCGTCGGTAAGGTGGTAGCGCCGGCGGAGACCCCGGAGCGGGACGAAAAGCGCATCGCCATTCTGAGAAAAGCGCTAGCCACCGTGGATGGCAAGGAAGCCGTTCTGAAGCAAGTTTCGACTGAGCTGGCCGAGCGCGAGAGGGGTTTGATTCCGGGCGACACCGCCGAACAGGCCCAGGCGCAACTGCTGCAGATCATGCGCCGCCTGGCCAAAGCCCAAATCCCTCCGCTCGACATCCGGCAATCCGAACTGGGGCAGCCGCGATCGTACGGGGAATCTTACGCCAAGGTCACGGTTTCGGTGAGCCTGGACTGCCGCATTGACGATCTCCTGAATCTGCTGGCGGCCTTGAGCGCGCAGCCAGAGATCATCGCTACCGATGAGATACGCTGCGGGGCGGCGAATCCGAAATCGAAATCCATGCCGGTACGGTTGACGGTTTCCGGGCTGGTTCCACGCCGGCTGGTTCCGGAAAAGAAGGGAATGCCCGCGCTGTGACACGCAAGCTGATGCTGCTGGATCTGGCGCTGGCCGCGCTGGTTTGCTTCCTGGTTTTCCAGATGCGCCGCGAGTGGGTGGAAGCGCATGCCCGGGCGCAAGCGTTTTTGTCGCAAAAGATCACGCCCGTACCGGCCCCGCGTCTGGCTCCGCTGCCTAAAGTTGCGCCGCTGGCGGCTGTTTTGTACGCCGAAGTTGCGCAGTTGGATCTGTTTTCGAAGGACCGCAATCCGCAGGTGATCATCGACGTGGTGCCGCCGAAAGAGAAGCCTGTTCCGGCGTTTCCGGTGGCGCGTGGGGTTTTATTGTGGCCCGGCACGCCGGCGGCAGTGGTGCTGAGTGTGCGCAGGGGTGCCCCGCAGAGGGCATACCGCGTGGATGACCAGGCAGGCGATTGGAAAATCGTCTCTGTGGACAATCAATACGTCGTCCTGGAATGGGACGGCAAGGAATTCAAGAAACGGATCGACGAGCTGATGGACCGATCCGCGCAAGGGCCAGAAACCGCCCAGGTGCCGGCAGCGTCAGCCGCCCCGGCCGTCAACGCCGCGCCCAAGCCTCAGGCGCAAAGTTTGTCGGATTCGTCCAAATCGGACCGTTGGATTGAGGTAGGCGCCACCGATATGAAAGGTTGCAAGCCGGGTGAAGATTCGGCTGTGGGAACCGTGGCGGACGGATTCAAGAAAGTAGTTAGCGCAACACCCTTCGGCAGTGCCTGCCGTTGGGAGCAGGTGAAATGAGAGGACAACCGAAATTATGAAGACCATTGCACTGCTCGGGATCTGCGCGGCGCTTGCGCTCGCGATGCAGTCAGACGATAAAAAAGCCCAGGACGACAAGAAAGCTGTGGGCTCAAAGGCCCCAACTCCCGCGGCTGCGCCGGCGAAGCCAGTGCATACAGCGGTTGCGGGGTCCAGCCAGTCAGCAAAACGTAACCTGCATCAGCCCACCAGCGCGCCGGCCGAGGTCAAGCTGACGCCTGAACAGCAAGCTGGGGCTGCTTTGCCAACTGTTCCTCCTGGAGCGAAGGAAGCGGGCCCCAATTTGTTCCGCTACACCGACCCGCAAGGCAAGCGCTGGATGTACCGCAAGACGCCGTTTGGCGTCAGCAAGTGGGAAGAAAAACCGGAGGATCAGGAGCCTCACGCGGAAACTCCATCGTCAGTCCAAACGACTGTGACGGATCTGGGCGACAGCGTTCGGTTTCAGCGCCCGACACCTTTCGGTCCGCAAACCTGGACCCGGAAAAAGTCGGAAATGACCGATGACGAGAAGGCTGCCTTCGCCACCCGCGACAAGCCGGCCGATGCCGCGAAACCTCCGGAGCAACACTAAGTGCGCGCCTCTAAGGAACTCGGGCAAAACGGAGCGCGGCGCGGGCCAGTTCCTGGTCCGTTTTGCGGTGCGCGCCGCGCCCTTTGCGCTTCTTGCTGGTATCGATGTGGGTTGCTGGCGTTAGTCCTGTCGGCCGCCGCCTTTCCGCAGATTCCGAGATCGCATCCCACTCCGGAGGTGCCACCCGTTAATCCCAACCAGCAGCAACCGGCCCCTTCTTCAACAACTCCACCGGGGCCATTGCCCGCCCTGAGCGGGCCGCCGACAAACTACGGTGGCGTGAATCTCAATAACGTACAGTTGACGGAAGTCATCGACATGCTGGCCCGCCAGCTGAAGATAAACTACATTCTCGATCCGCGTGTAAAGGGTGGCGTGATTCTGAATACCTACGGCGAAACCAAGAACATTGAGCCAAAATCGCTACTCGAAGCCATTCTCCGCATCAACGGCGCCGGCATGGTGAAGGAGGGTGAGCTGTATCGCATTCTGCCTCTGGCCGATATTTCACATCACGCCCTGAAGCCTGAAAAAGCCACCGATTCCAGCAACGTCCCCGATGACGACCAGATCATGCTGAATCTGATGTTTCTCAAGTTTGTCACTTCGAGCGAGCTGATGAAGGTGCTGACGCCCTTCATCGGCGAGAACGCATCCATTTATGAGTACCCGCCCGCCAATCTATTGCTGATATTGGACAGCCGGAGGAACATGCGCCGGCTGATGGATCTGGTGGCCATGTTCGACAGCGATCAACTGGCCAATCAACGAGTTCATGTTTTCGAAGTAAAGAACGGCCGACCTTCGGATCTCGCCAAGGAATTGGAAGCCATTGTCAAATCGATCTCGTTGTCCGAGAAATCGTCCCCCATTAAATTTCTTCCGATCGACCGCATTAATACCATCATGGCAGTGGCTCCGAATCCTGGAGCGTTCATCGAAGTTGGGAAATGGCTCGATAAGTTGGACGTTCCGGTGAAATCGCGCGCGGGGGCTGTCCAAAGCTATGTCTATCGGGTTCGCTACGGCGACGCTCAGTCCATTGGATGTTCCATCAATGCGCTTTACACCCAGTTCGCGACACCGGGACAAGCATACGGCGGCGGCATGGCCACTTGCATGGCGCAGAGCGGAATGGGCGGCATGTACGGCGGTGGGATGGGCGGCGGTGGTGGCATGGGTGGTGGGATGTACGGCGGTGGGATGGGCGGTGGTGGACAATACGGCCAGTATGGCGGTGGCATGTACGGTAGTGGTGGACAATACGGCGGCGGATACGGTGCGGGCGGGAATTACGGCAGCGGTGCGTACGGCGGTGGCTATCAGCAATATCCTAACGCCACCGGACAAACCGCCAGTGGTGTGACAATACCAGGCGCTCCAAACGCTCCGGCAACCGGGATCCCTGGCGCGCCCGACCTCACCGGCAATTATCTGGGGAACGCACAGTATCCAGGCGCGATGTTGGCTCACATGCCACGCGTGGTGGCAAATCCATTCAACAACACCCTGCTGATCCAGGCCACTCCTCAGGAATACGACAATATTTTGACCCTGCTAAAAGATCTGGATATTCCACCGCGCCAGGTCTTGATCGAAGCGAAGATATACTCGGTTGACTTGACGCACGCGTTCTCGAGCGACGTCTCCGCCATGCTGCAGCAAATATCCGGAAGCACCTCGCACAGTTTCCTGGCAAACTTCGGCGCCGGCGTGACTAATCTTTCGGGAGCGGCCCTGGTGGGAAAAAGCCGCGAACTGCTGGCTGCCGTGCAGTTGCAGGAATCTGAGAGCCGCGCCAAAGTGCTTTCAGCTCCTTCCGTGATTGCCACCGACAGCATCGCGGCCAGCATCAACGTCGGCACGGAGGTTCCCACGCTTTCGGCGCAGGCCGTGACCGGAGTCCAGTCCGGAGGCAATTCCCTGTTTGCCAACTCCATATCGAATGTGAGTACGGGAGTTACGTTGAATGTACTCGCGCGCGTGACCCCGACCGGCGTCGTTACCATGGTGATCAATCAGCAAGTGAGCGACCCAACGCCAACTACTACCAGCGGGATTCAATCCCCGTCCTTCGACAACAAATCGATTCAGACTCAAATCACAGTACAGGACGGCGACACTATCGCGATTGGGGGCATCATTTCAGAAACCAACACTCTGAATAGCTCCGGCATCCCGCTGCTGCACCGGATCCCGTATCTGGGCGTGCTCTTCGGGACTCACTCTTATTCCAAATCGCGTTCCGAGCTGATCATATTTATGACTCCCCGGGTGATCTATGACAGCAACCAGATGTCCGACGCCACCGATGAGCTAAAAAGCCGGCTGAAGGATCTGAAGAAGTCCGTCAAAGAATGACCTTAAGAGGCGTTGCTGGCGCCCACCCTAGTTTGGGGGTAAGTGGCAGTACGTACCGGTAACACCTTTCTGGACGCCATTCAAGCGCTTGGCTTTACCATTGGCTGTAAAGTATTGACTTGACATGGCAAGCTATGGTTAAATCATGTGCTAGGCCGTTTTTGAGTTCGGGAGTAGATTGAATAGTCCAATAGTACTTTACGCTTGACTTACCTTGCGTAGTAGTGTTATGAATGATTTGACTGCATCCGGACGGTTTGGCGGCATTCATCTTTGACGCATGAATCCCGCGAGCACAGATATTACGAGAAGTTTAAGAAAACAAGTTGAGCCCAAATGAAGACGATGAAACGAAATCGGGTAGGCAAGGCAGGAAAGGCAGTGCAGAGCCACTTCGCGCCAGGTCTGGTCGGGTGAAATTCGAAATCTTCATGACGGTTGTTGACTCGAGGCTCAGGTTGAAGAAGAGAACTTCCATCAATTCAATTTCAATTTTCACAAGGAGAAGGAAATGGCAGATTTTCGCAAATGGTTCTTAGCGTTTGCTGTAGTAGCCCTTCTGCTCGGTATGGGCGGCACGGCGAACGCGCAAATTGGCCTGGGGCCTTCGTTTCAATGTACTGCAAACGCGGCCACCCCAACAATCGTGCGTGCGGAAGGCTTGACGGAGCTGGTAGGCGATTTGCTCCTGAACTGCAGCGGCGGAACTCCGACACTTTTGGGTGTGGCGATTCCGTTGTCGAACGTCACGGTTTTTTTGAATACTAACATCACCAGCCGGCTTGTCTCGGGAAATATCTCGGAAGCCACGCTGTTGATCGACGATCCGCATCCGGCTGCCCCGATACCGACCAACGCGGTACCGGAGGCTGGTTCGCCCCCGCAGATCCTGGCCACCCCGCAGGGTCTCTCACATGCTGAAACCGGAACCTTCGCCGGGGTACCCTCCCCGAGTCCCTATCAAACGCAGGCGAACGTGTTTTCCGGGCAGCAGAACAGCGCCAGCTCGATTGTGTTTTTGGGCGTGCCGATTGACGCGCCTGGAACCACTGGCGTACGCGTGATTCGTGTTACTAACGTTCGCGCCAACGCGTTCCAGCTCGGCGTATCTTCCACGCTGATTCCGACCCAGATCACGATGTACATCGCGATCAACGGTTCGCAACAGGTCACCATCAACAATCCGACTCAGACCGTGGCTTTGATTCAGATTGGCCTCATAGCGAAGGCCACTCCGTTTAATGGGCTACAGTGCACCAGCAACAACCCTGATCTTCTAGGGAGTAGCGTCGCGCCTGACGATAGTGGAGATGTCTTCATTACGGTCAAGGAGGGATTTGCTTCATCCTTCAAGAGGCGCAATTACGCCTTGTCCCAAGACACGGCGCATGGTTTGACTTCGCCTACGCCTGAAGATCAGAACGTGCCGGGTTACCCGTATAACACGGAATCCGGCTTCTATGTGCCTGAGCTATTCACAAGTACTCCGATTGTCGGCTTGGCCGATTTCGGAACGCGCTTACTGATCCGGTTCAACAATCTAGGAGCCGGCGTGCATATCTTCCTGGCAACTACAGCGCCGCTGCTCAATCCTAGCGGTACTCCGACAACGCCTCCGCAGCCCTTGGATGGGCACCCCGGATTCGCAACCGGCCAAATCGACTTGGTTTCGGCTGACGTAAATGGTAACTCCGGAGCCGGCTTCACGGCCGTAGCCGGAACTGGTGGTGTTGCTGAAGTTACTTACAGCGGAACCACTGGCGCTGCCACATACGAAGTTATAAACTCTGATCCGAACGTACCGGAGAGCGCGAGCATCACGGTATTTGTCGCGTTTATCTCTAACACCGCGCAGAATCTGCCGGCGCCCGGCGCTGGCACGGTGAACGTGAGTTTTGCACCACTCAGTAACGTGGGCACTGCTACCGCCACCGACCCGATTCCACGCTTTGGCGACACTTCCACACCGCTCGCCGCGTTCGACATCAATCTGTGTACCTGCGACTTGCTCTTCCCGTTCGTGACCAACCAGTCCGGGTTTGACACGGGCATCGCAATCGCGAACACTTCGCTTGACCCATTTGGCACCGGACCGCAACAGGGCACGGTGAAACTCTACTACTTCGGCAGCACAGTCGGAGGAGGTGTAGCACCTCCGCCGTTTGTAACTCAAACGGTGCCGGCTGGCCAGGAGCTGATCTTCAACCTGTCGGGTGGTGGTAACTTCGGAGTGCCGGCGGTGCCGGGCTTCGAGGGTTACATCATCTCGGTAGCCAACTTCCAATACTGTCACGCATTCGCCTTCATCAGCGATGTGGGTGCGCAGCATGTGGCGGAAGGTTATCTCGCCATCCAGCTGGACCTCCCCTTCAACTTGAACGGGGTTGCTCCTGCCACCAACAGCAGGACAGGTGTCCTCGGCGAGAACGAAGGTCACTAACCGAAACTGTTGTCGCATTAACCAAAAAGGGGGAGCTTCGGCTCCCCCTTTTTTTTGTGGTGTAGGCACTTGACTTTCGACACTTTGTGGTACGCTTGTAAAGTTAGTTCCCCGCGTCCCAGCTACATCCTACGGAAAGGTTCTTGTATAAAAATGTCTAGAAGGCTAGCCTTGTTCCTTGCAGCCTGCACTGGGTTGTTCGTTTCCAATCTCCAGGCCGATGATATCGCGGCATTGCCTGGATTCAATTCGCTGGGGTCGAATGTCGCGGTGTTTGGTGTAAATCCACTGACATCGTTCGGTAATTTCACCGCCGGAGACAGCACGTTTCTGATTCTGCCCAAGCCCGATGGGTCGAAGTATTACGTCATCGCGAAATCCACTAACAGTTCAGTTACGACAGTTGACACCAATTTCCAAAATCCCACATCGATCGCCAGCTTCGTAACAACTCCCACTACAGGAGCGATTACATCCGACGGCTCAGAAGTGGTAGTGGCAGCCGGCACTCTTCATATTTTTGAAACCACCAAGGATCAGGAATTAGTGCCGGGGGGTGTGAACACCGGAGTCACTATTTTTGACGTGGCCCTGAGTCTGGATGGGAAGACAGCGTATGCCTTGGGCACCAGCTCAACAGGCGGAAGCCAGGTGAACGATATCAACCTGACCACCAATACCAAGGGTACACACCAGTACGGATTTCTGGGCAACGCAACGGGAATTGCGGTCGGCCCGAATGGACGTGTATATGTCAGCAATCAAAATCAGATACTGGAGCTGGATCCCACCACGCTGCAGCCCACTACTGGTGGAGTAATCGGAGTAAACGCTCGTCCTGGAAAAGTGGTTTTCACACCGGACGGCAAATATGCGCTGGCAGTGAATCAGACCCCGGTTACCGGCCAAGCCATCCTCCTGATCGATCTCACTGCGAAAGTTGTCGTAAATTTTGTCCCCAACCTGAGTGTTGTGTTTGACACGCTGCTGGTGGGCGGCCAGACTGGCAGCACCTCAACAGTATTCGCATACTCGAGCGAAACGGAAGGTCTGTATCAGGTGAGTGTCGGCACGGGCGGCTCCATCAGCATCGCGGGTGCATCCATTGCCGGTGCTCCCACCACCTTTGTGCAGGGCATAGCGGTCTCCAATGAAGTCCCCTTCACCGGCCGGACCACGCCGCAATACCTTTTTGTGGCGGCAGCCAACGTCCTATACAGAGTTAATCTCACCGTGGATCAACTCACCGCACAATTAACGCTTCCGAATCAGTCGTTCGGCGCCCTGGAATACCTGGCTCCGGAAACCACTGGGAGTCCTGCTGCATTGCTGGCATACGGGGACAAGCAAACCCTCGCACCCAATGCAACGAGTGAGCCGCTGGTGGTTCTGGCAGTGGATGTCAACGGCAAGCCATTGAGTGGGGTGACCGTCACCTTCTCGACGAACCTCGGCAGCGTTTTACCCACGTCAGTCACCACCGAATCGAATGGATACGCGTCCACCATCTTGACAGCGCCGCCGTCGAACGGAACCGTCACCGTTATTGCCACCGCTGGCAAGCTCCAAAACGCATTCACCGTCACAGTGGGGTCCGCCACAACACCGAACGCGGGCGCTCTCGCCATCCTCGCCGGACAAGGTCAACTCGTGACCGAGAATATCAATACATCCCTGGCGGGCTTTGGTTCTCCGTTGGAAGTGCTGGTTACGGACCTGAACGGAAAGCCGGTGAGCGACGCCGCAGTTGCATTCACTATCGTAACCGGCCCAGGGACTTTGTTTGGGGGCACTCAGACCTCCACCGGGGCAACGGCCAACTCCAACGCCCAAGGCGTGGCATCCGTGGGCTTCCTCAGCAGCTCGGTGCCTCTTGGTCTTGGCTCAGTCGGCACCCAGATCTCCGCGAAGGCCGCCGGCACGAATTCCGTCACGTTCTACGAGACAACTTACCCCTTTAACTCGGGTTTGGTGCCATACCCAACGATCCAGCTTCTTACACCGGAAGAGGGACAAACCTTGACCGGACAGGCGGGAACTATCATCCCCGGCGCTTTTACGGCTGAGATCGTTGATGGCAAGGGGTTTCCCATCCCGAACGTGAGCGTTTTCGCCTGTGTGCCTCAGGCCCCGACGGGGCCCGACCAGCCCAGTGTGTGCTCCATACCTCCAGTTAACTCCGTACCCTTCGGTACTTGCAACGATCCGTCAGGAAACGGCGTGCTCTCCGCTGCGAACGGCAAGATATCCTGCGATCTCCAACTGGACGGCGTGGTTGGAACGGCCCTGATCGGTGCTCAATACGGGTACGCCTTCGATACCGCCGCGTTCACACTAAAAATTACCCCCGGCCCTCCCGGAACAATAACGCTGGTGCAGGGGAATAACCAGACCGGCAAACCTGGGGCGCAGCTGCCAAATGCCCTCGTCGTGCAAATCACCGACTCATTCGGGAACCTCTTGACGGACTACTCGCCCATTACTTGGACCGTGCTCTCCAGCGGAGTGCCGGCTACGCTACAGAACGCAAGCACCGGCACTAATCAAGCTGGCACCGCCTCCACCCAGGTCACTCTCGGCAGCACGGTGGGAACCGTGATCGTACAAGTGACCGCGGGCAACACATCGGCCTCGTTCTCGCTCACGGTTGCCAGCACAGCGGCGGCTATCCAGCAGGTTTCCGGTAACAATCAGACGGCCCTGGTGAACGCAGCCTTCGCTGCGCCCTTACTTGTTAAGGTGGTGGACAACCAAGGAAACGGTGTTCCCGGCGCTCCCGTGACGTTTGCGGTGTCGAGCGGCAGCGCTATTGTTGCGACGCCCAGCACCACTACTGATCCCACCGGTGTGGCCTCTACTACGGTCACCGCCGGCGCAACGGCCGGGAATATCTCCATTGTGGCCACCTCTGCCACTTTCACTACAACATTCACTCTGATTGCGGGACTTCCAGGACCACAGAATATCGTGTTTCTGAACGGCACTTTCTTCCAGCTCCAAAATGGCTGCCAGCCGCCGGGTTGCGTGGCGCCGGGAGAGATCGTCACCATCGAGGGCGCGGGATTTGCACAGGGCGTTCAGGGCGTGGTTAGCGGCCTCAGCATCCTTGGCCCGCTTCCTGTCACTCTGGCCGGCGTCAGCATCACATTTAACGGCGTGCCGGCGCCCATCTTCTATGTCGCCAATCAAAATGGCGTCCAGTCGATGACTATTCAGGTACCTTTTGAAACACAACCCGGTAGCACGTCGGTTATGCTCACCCCTGCAGGTGGCGGCCCGGCGGCCCCGTTGACCGTTACCACCCAGCCCTATGCGCCAGGTGTCTTCACCAACGTTTACGGTAACCAGACCATCGCAGTCGCAGTGCGGAGCGACGGCAGTTACGTGAGTCCCACTAATCCCGCACATCGCGGCGAGACCATTTATGTATTTGCAACCGGCCTTGGCCAGGTCACACCGGCAGCGGCGACCAACGAACCCGGCGCTGGCCAACTTGTAACAGCGACCATTGTGACCGGCCTGAACAACAAGGGCGTGGGGCATACAACAGTTGATTATGCGCCAGGACTAGTTGGGGTCTATATTATTGGCGTTGAGGTGCCCGCAACAACCACGCCAGGTCCCGGACAGCCGTTCGGCCTGATACTAGTGGATGCGTCGGGAAACAAGTACTTCGCCAATTCCACGGTCATTCCGATCGAATAAAGGGTGGGCAAGTCTCTGACTTGCCCTATTCCGCTTACGCAACTTGAATGGACCCGCTGGGCGGCTGAGTGGGATCATATTGGATAATTCCGCCACCCGTTATGCCCGGAGCTGCGCTCACCGGCTGCTGCAACGCTGAAGGAACCCACGTATAGCCGTACGATTCTCTGGCCGCAGTTACCTTAGCCGGGTCCCATCCCCACACCATAATGGGGACATCGATTGAGTAACCCTCGTTCGCCAGCTGTGTCGCGAGTTGTTGTCGTTGGTCCATATCCTGGATTCCACGAAGTTGCTGAACGGCTGCCGGCTGGTTAGACCAGTAGATATCGTCAGCAGTTTCGGTGCTGGAAGCCGCCGCAGGCGCGGAGGCAGGGATATTTGGCGCGGCTGGGGGAGCGACAACCGCAGGGGTGGGGGCTACCACGGCCGGTATTACGGTTGCCAGATTCCCAGTAGCGGCGGGCGCTTGACTAACACTCGCATTTTGCCCCCCGGTCGCATTTTGCCCCCCGGCGGGAGTCTGAGTCGCGGCAGGAGTTTGACTCGTGGCAGGAGTTTGGCTCGGCGTGTCCTCAATAGTGAGATTAATGCTGTTTGGATTGATTCCGAGCTTCGATAGCGTTTCCGACAGCGCCTCCGAGAGGAGCGCCGTAAACGATTGAGCCGAAGCCGATGAAAGTTGAGTCGTCTGGGTTGAGCTGGCGGCAGCTCCACTGGTGGTCCCGGTGCTGCCCAAAGTCACATCGATGTTAATCATTCCGTGTAAAGCCTCTACACCTTGGCTAGGCACGGGAAATGCCAATCGGGCAGTTACTGCTTCGGTGCCGACGGCCTCAGTTCTTTGGGCAATTGCTTTTCAACCTCAGGCGGAATCCCAAAGGTTATTCTCACCGCAAAAACCTGCGCGGTGGGTTCGACGCGGATGTAAGCTGTGAGCCTTGGTTTGGGCAGTTTGTAGCATTCGCCACATTGCTTCTTAGCTTCTTCAGCATCGTAATCGAAGGCGATGGTGGAAGTTTCCGTCGGGCCAATGTCGGGATTGCCCTGTTTGACATGGAATCCAGGAAGAAGGGCGCAGTTGATTCGAATTGAAACCGTCCCGGGCATGGTGTTTATAATGTGCACTTCATCCCGGGAGGTCTCGTAACCCAGCAGGTGGATTTCCTTTTTGTCGATCTTGATCTGACCTAGAATAGCGTTGGCCACGGATGCGGGATCCTTCACTACGGCCTCGATCTTGGTGTCCACCGTTGATGATCCAGGAACTTTCGGCGCGTCCGGACTCGCCGTGGAGAGTCCCCACGGGGTCATCATCTCGGTAGGTTTTAAATAATACCAAAACCATTGCCCGTCCACCAGCTTCCACATGCTCGTCAAAGGAATGGTAGCGGCGAGATGGCTATTGTGCCAGGTGTACTCGCCGTGGCAGTTCTCCCGCACGGTGGCCTTGGCGAAGTTATCCGTATAAGAGATTTTTATGGTGTCGCAACGGTCGTAGGGTTCCTTGGAAGCCGCCAGATACTCGTTTTGCATGTCATCGGCAACCACCTGAAAAGCATCACGCCATTTTCCGCTGACGTTCGCCGAGTAGAATTGGGTCACCCGGGCGCGCAGAGCCTTATCCACTTCAGGGGGCGCATTTTCGGAGGGGACAGCGTCTTGGCTGAAGGCAGCCAGACACCACAGCGGAAGCAGGCAAAGCTTTAAAGACTTCATAGCGTGATTGGCTGGGAGGCAGGGACTCGAACCCCGATACGCAGATCCAGAGTCTGCAGTCTTACCATTAGACGACCTCCCAAGACTAGCCTCTATTTTAGCATCGCTTGACTCGAAATCTTTGCGGTTTTAACAGCCGGCCGCACCGCGATCCTGTAGCCCAGCAGAAGGGCTAGAATCCCTCCGTAGAGTAGCGGCAGCCGCACATCCGATTTAACCAGCCAGTAATAATGAATCACTCCGGCCAGCGCGCTGAAATAGACCAGCCGGTGCAGCCGCTGCCAGCCCACGAAGCCCAGGCGCCGGACCCATCCCGCGGTGGAGGTGATGGCGAGTGGAATCAGCAAAACGAACCCAGTCATGCCCACCGTGATGAAGCGGCGCTTCACGACATCTTTCCACATTTCGTGGACGTCGAAAAACTTATCCAGCCACACCCATGTTGTCAGGTGGAGGCAGCCGTAGAAAAATGCAAAAAGGCCCAGCATCCGCCGGAAGCGCGCCAGTTTGGGCTGATTTAGAAGCTTTCGAAAGGGTGTGACGCACAGGGTAATCAGCAGGAAACGGAGGGTCCAGTCACCGGTTTTGTGGGTGATGTACTCGATGGGGTTGGCGCCCAGCTTGTCATGAAAGTAACCCCACAGCAGAAAGACCAAAGGTGCGAGACACAGCAGGAATAGGCTCGCTTTGGTCCAGCGGCTGGAGAGGAGCCTGTTCATGCCCCTTAGTAATACTTGCGAACCAGATCCATCCCTGTGTACAAGCTGGCCACCTGATCGCCGTAGCCGTTGAACTTGATGGTATCGCGCATGCGGAATTCGCCGAGCCGGCGCTCCTTTGCCTGGCTCCAGCGCGGATGATCCCGCTCCGGATTGACGTTGGAATAGAAGCCGTACTCATTCGGGCCAGCCAGGTTCCAGGTGGTGGATGGCTCCTTTTCGACTAGCTTTATTTTGACAATCGACTTTATGCTCTTGAAGCCGTACTTCCACGGCACCACTAATCGGAAAGGCGCGCCGTCCTGGTTGGGAAGGCTCTCGCCGTACAGGCCGACGGCGAGCAATGTGAGAGGATGCATGGCTTCATCCATCCGCAGGCCTTCGATATAGGGAAACTGGATGCCGGCGTACTGGGAATTCAACATGGTCTTGGAATCATAGACGCTTTCGAAAGCTACGAACTTGGCTTTCGATGTTGGTTCCACGCGTTTCAGCAGGGCGCTTAAGGGGAAACCAATCCATGGAATGACCATGGACCAGCGCTCCACACAGCGATGCCGGTAGATGCGTTCTTCGAGCGGAGCGAGTTTGAAAATGGCGTCCAGATCGAGCACAGTTGACTTCGAAACCGCACCCTCCACTTTCACCGACCACGGTGAGGTGCGAAGTTTGTAAGCGTTCTTGGATGGGTCTTCTTTATCGGTGCCGAACTCGTAAAAGTTGTTGTAATGCGTGATGGCTTCGAGCGGTGTTGGCGGCTCGCTGGTGCTGAAGGGGCTCTTGGCTGCTGTGAGTTTGGAGCCTGTTGTCGCAGCGGGCAACCCTCGGAGCGCTCCGAGAGCGACGGATCCGGCGGCGAGAAAACGCCGGCGATTTATATAAGTTGTCCGTGGAGTGACTTGAGAATAACGAAGATCCGGGGATTTGCGAATGACCATACGTTTACCTTTATGGTAACCCGTCCAAACAGCTACGGTTCTGGGACAACTCAATCTTCTTAGTCTTCGGATATTTAGCAGTGGCACTTACGGTCGCGGCTCGGCAACTGGAACGCCGATTCTGAGCCGCGACCGTAAGGGAGTCGGTGCTTTTCTACAGTTCCAATAAAAGGAGTAAACCAAAATGGATCCTACGGCGAACGATTGGGCGTCTTCCGATCCCACTCAGAACATCACCTTGGCCGATGCGGATCAATTCAAGAACCAGCTCGCGGGGGCACTCGTAGTGCAATTCGCCGACCGGTTCGTGAAAACCGCAGTGAAACCGAGCTACGGCGCAATCCCCTCCCAGTCGCGCCGGTGAATCTGTGGGGCACGCTAGTGGGTGTCGGCGCAGCGCAGGTAAACGGCGCAGATGCGAGCGGCGGTCCGCGGCGCCACGCAAGGCAACAACCCGTCCGGCGATCTACAGACCATCTTGCAGCAAGCCCTTCCGAAGTCCGATGTCAAGGAGATGATATTACGCGTCCCGTCGGTGATGGTGGCCATCGCGACGGCGATCACTCAGATCTCCTAGGATAAGCCTCCGGCCTTGTCAGCGGGGCAAGCCGGAGGCTTGCCCTACGAGATACGCCTTCCAACGCGGTAGTTGTCCGTCGGTGTCGAATGCTGCCCACTGCTCGCGAAATTCCTTAAGTTGTTTTTGGGTGGCGCGATCGATTTTCGCTTCGAGAGCCTTGTCCCCTCTGAGCAACGTCCGGATGCTGTGATAGTCGCTCAGTTTGCCAAGCGCGGCTTGCAATCCGCTTAAGGCGCTAAGCTTCCGATCGAGGCTTGCGCCATACAGGGGCCGGAACAACTCCAAGGAATATCGAAACTGCTTGGTGGCCAGTCGAAATCCGTGCAACTTCTTCGGGGATGTTTCTCCCTTCGCGGCTTTGCGTCCGGCCTTGAAATACTTCTCCAGCAGCTTAGGCAATAACGCCTTGGCATTCTCGGACGCGCTTCGTGTAGGTTTCAATTTCATGTATTTCAAAGAGACAGGCCATTGCGCCACTTCGAGGAAAAATCCCTCGTATTCCAACGGCGGACCATTTGAGCAAACTCCTTCTGCAATGCCAGCCGTTTCTTCACCAGGCCCGCGCGGTGCCGGGTTTGTTTCAAGCCAGCCAGGAAGTCGAGAGCAATGTCGCGGTCGCGTATTTGGGAAGTCAATTTCAGCATGCGCTTCAATCGGCGCTTGATCTTCTTAACTTCCCGGAGTGGAAACAAATCTTCGAACAGTTCCAGGCACTGCGAGAAACGGCGGATGCTCACGCGTACGTCGTGGATCTCATCCGGCACTGGAACTTTCGCCGCCCGATGAATTTGGAACACCAGCCGGGTGAGCAGATGATGCATCTGGTCCAGAGCGTAATCGCACAGGCTGGTTGTCGCGGTCATGCTTTTACCTTGGTCATGGCGAGCTGCATCTGATAAGTTTCACGAAACGTGTCGGCGATGCGCTCCACGGCCCATAACTCGAGATCCAGATCCATCGCGGATTGGAGCGACACCAGCATCGATCCGTTGCGGAGCTGTACATCGATTCCGGCCACGCGCTGTTCATGGCTGCGATCCAGGCTGTCGGCGATTCTGAGCAGCGGCGTCAGCAGCGTAATGGCGCGGCGCGAATCGGCGTCGAAGGTTTGAAACGGCGCGTGGCGGGCCGCGGGCATGGATTTTCTGTGATAGCGGCACAACAGTGCGATAATCTGGCGCTCGTTATCGGTAAATTCCGGCAGATCCGAGTGCGCCACCAGGTAATAGGAATGCTTGTGGTGGGCGGTGTCGCTGACGTAATGCCCGATGTCGTGCAGATACGCGGACGCTTCCAGCAGTTTGCCGAACGCCGGCGGCAGGTGATGCACGGGCTGCAGCGCTTCGAAAAGCCCGTGCGCCAAATCGGCGACCTTGCGGGCGTGTTGGATATCCACTCCGTAGTGGCGCGCCATCTGTTCCACCACGCGGCGCTGGTCGCGGTTGAGCATGCTGAGCTCGCGGCCCACGCCGCGCGCCGTGAGATCCGCGATGATTCCATCCCGCACGCCGGCCGCTGAATAATGCAGCGCGGGTTGTTGGAACAGCTCCAGCACCTTCAGAAAAACGGCGGCGCCGGAAATAATCAACTCCGCGCGGCGTGGTCCGATGCCCTGTATCTTGCGGCGCCCGGCCAAATCGAGCTGCGACACCTGACGATAGAATTTGCGAATTTCGGCCACCGAAGCTTTGAGGCGATCCGCTTCCTCGCGGCGCGACCTTCCCACCCGGTTCACCGCGCAAACGATGGCCGCGGCGGTGGCCGACGTGGCGATCACTCGGTCGCACGGGGCTTTGCCGATGCGCCGCAACGGCGCGGCCAGCTTTTCTTCGATGGATTCGTTCATGCGGTGCAATTCCAGCGGCGCCGGCGGGTCGCTTTTCAGAAACACCTCCGTGAGACGCACGGCTCCGAGCGGCTTCGAAAACGCTTCCGCGAGTGCGCCATCTTCGCTCAAAATAAGCTCCGCGCTTCCGCCGCCGACATCCACGATCAGAACCCGTTTACCCGGCTGCGGCCAACTGGCCTGCACCCCAAGGTGAATTAGCCGCGCCTCTTCTGGTCCCGAGATGATCTCCACCGGCGTGCCCAAGGCGCTGGATGCCTTCTCGACGAACTCATGCTGGTTGTTGGCATCACGCACCGCGCTGGTGGCCACTGCGCGTACGCCGATCACTTCCAGCCTGCGATAGACTTGCGCCATGCGCGCCAGATTTTCGCAAACAAACTGCATGGTCTCGGCCGGGATCCGTCCGTCTTGAAACACGCCGGCGCCCAAGCGCGTCACCTGGCGTTCCGCTGCCAGAATTGTGGTGGGTACGCCTGGGCCCGTCTCAGCGGCGAGCATGCGGACTGAGTTGCTGCCGATATCGAAGGCAGCGTAGCGGGGCATACTGTCCATGGTAAACGTTCCGGCGCTCTCAACGTGACGAAATTGTTAGTACCGAGTTAGCGCAACGTGATGGTACCTGTAACCGGATGTTTTTGTATAAGGCTGCGCGAGAACGCATCTTACTTACATCGAACAGGCCCACATCGAACAGGAGGAAAGAATGCGGCTTCGCACTATATCGGTCTTGGCTATAAGTTCGGCGGTAGCGCTTGTTTTAATTCCAACGCAAGCGCATGCGGATCTGCTTTTAGATACAGGTTCTGTCACGAGCAACGCCACGGAACGCGATCCGGGCTCGATCGGTTTTGGCCAGGGTGTTTCGGTTACGGCCACTACTGACCTCACGCAATTCGCGATGTTCCTCGAGTCGCCCACCGGCGGGAACGTGAAG
>Ga0187871_10000638_pt1 | contig 32905 bp, 36 predicted proteins | sample June2016WEW_16_1_FD_132988 | JGI IMG/M metagenome (GOLD analysis project Ga0187871, IMG submission 132988) | Peatland microbial communities from SPRUCE experiment site at the Marcell Experimental Forest, Minnesota, USA - June2016WEW_16_10 | ecosystem: Environmental > Terrestrial > Soil >...
CAGACCACGCTCAGCCTCGACGAATGGCAGGACCTGCGCGAGTACGCCGAGGTGAAGTTCCCGGAGATCTGGATGCCCAATCGCAGTGACCTCTGTTTCGCCACGACGAATCGTCAGGCCGCGCTTCGCACGATCGCCGCCGCGGCCGACGCGGTCGTCGTCATCGGCTCAGCGAACTCCTCGAACACCGTGGCGCTCACGAAGGTGGCCGCGGCCGCGGGGTGTCCGCGCGTCCTTCGCGTGAACGGCGCCTTCGAACTGCCCGAGGACCTCGAAGGGACCGTGGCGCTCACGGCGGGCGCCTCGGCTCCCGAGTCGCTCGTGAACGAGGTGCTCGAGGCGCTCAATCCCACCAACGGAGTGACCGTGACGTCGGTGACGGTCGAGGACGAGTACTTCCCGCCACCGCCGGAACTGCGCGAGATGCTGAAGGCGCTCTCGGCCCTGTTGGACCTGTCGCTTCAGACGCCGTCCACGTCGAGTTTCGACGGCGAGGCCGATCGTCGGTTCACGGCGGCCGAAGTGCTGTCCGCGTCGAAGCGATAGAAACTCGTTTAGACGGGCGCGGATTAGAATGGCGAGTCGGCTTTCCACTCGCGCTAGCCGGACCGAAGGAGAACGATGGTCAACGATGATCTAGAGCACCGTCGTTCGACGCGTCTTCGCGCCTACGCCATCTCTCAGGCCCTGGCCCGACTCGAGACCGAACGGCCCGGTTTCGTCCCCGAAGCGATCGTCGCGTCGATCTGCGCCTACGAGGAAGAAGGCAACATCGCCCACGTGCTCGAGAAGATGCCCGCGAGCGTCAACGGCGAGCCCTACACGACGCTGGTGGTGGTCGACGGCGGCGACGACCGCACCGCGGAGATCGCGCGCTCCTTCCCGGGCGTCGTGGTCATCGAGTTCCCGGTCAACCTCGGTCACGGCGTCGCCCTGCAGGTCACCTACCGCTACTGCGTGCGCAACAACGTGAAGTACGTCGTCACGCTCGACGCCGACGGGCAGAACGACCCTTCCGAGATCCCCCAGATCCTGGCGCCGTTGATCGCCGACACGTCGGACTTCGTGCTCGGCAGTCGCGTGCTCGGCGTCGACAAGACGTCCGACAAGGTCCGCAAACTCGGCGTGCGGTTCTTCTCGTTCATCATGAACCGGATGACGAATTCGAACATCACCGACACCTCGACCGGCTACCGGGCGCTGCGCGTCACGATGCTGGCCGACGTCGTCGACCGACTGACCCAGCAGCAGTACCAGACCTCGGAGCTACTCATCACCTGCCTGAAGCGGGGCTGGCGCGTCAGCGAGGTGCCGACCGAGTGGTACCCACGCGTGTCGGGTGAGACGAAAAAGGGCGCGACCTGGTCGTACGGATTCCGCTACGCCCGTGTCGTCTTCGGCACCTGGTGGCGCGAGCGCTAGTTCGAGCCTGACTCGGGCTCCGTCTTCGGAACCGTGAAACTCTTGCGCGGAGCCTCTTCGAAGACCCGCGGCGGCGTCTTCACTTTGGCCTTCTTCGGCTTCTTGGCTTCTCTTCCTTGCGGATTCTTCATGGTCGAATCCTAGGTCGCGTCCGTTGGGTCGTGACGCAACCTCACTCGTGCAGACTCTCGAGGTACACCGTCTCCAACGCCGCGCGCAGCTCGTCACTCTTGGCCTTCAGGACCGAGCGAGAGACGCGACCCTCGGACGTCGGCGGATCGAGCGGCGGTCCCACGACGATCGTGACCTTCGACGGTCGCGGCAGTTTGGCCCCCTTTGGCATCGCCCGGTCACTCCCGCCGATACCGACCGGCACGATCGTGGCGCCCGTGCGCGCGGCGACGAACATCGCACCGTCCTGCAGTGGCCCGACCGTTCGACCCTCTTTTCGCGTGCCCTCCGGGAACAGCACCAGGGCGTGACCCTGTCGCAGCACGGCCTCGGAGTATGCGAGGGACTCCCGATCGGCCGACCCGCGTTGAACCGGAAAGGCGCCGAGGTGCGTGATCAACGGCCCGAGGAGCGGTACGCGGAACAGCGAGTCCTTGGCCATGAAGAAGGCCTTGCGCTTCGAGATGAACAGCGTCAGGGCGAAGTCCACGTTGGAACGGTGGATCGGGGCGATCAGCACCGGTCCTTCGAGCGGGATGTTCTCGGCCCCGATGACGGTGGGGCGAAAAAATAGCTTGGCCAGTCCCGACACCAGCGCCGCGCACACGCGATAGGTGAACGTGCGTCGTTCGCTCAGTTGGAGAGGTTGTGCTTCAGCCATTGAACTATCTCCTGAGCGACGTCCTCGACGTCTCGACCAGTCGTGTCTAGCACGAGGGCGTCGTCGGCCTGTCGCAGCGGCGAGGCGTCGCGCGTGGAATCGGCCTCGTCTCGTCGAGCGACGGAGTCCTCCCCCTCGTCGCCCCGGCGGCGAGCGCGCTCTTCCAGCGTCGCCGTAAGGAAGATCTTCGCCGACGCGTGGGGAAAGACGACCGTGGTGATGTCGCGCCCCTCGACCACCGTGCCGAGGGGCTGGGCGGCCGCGAAGTCGCGTTGGCGCTCGACCATCGCCGCGCGGACCTCGGGGTTGGCCGCGACGACCGACACCGCGACGTTGATGTCATCGTTTCGAATCTCGTCCTCGACGTCGCGTCCATTCACCGTGACCCGTGGCAGGGTCGTCAAGGCCGCCTGTTCGGCGACGGCCGCGACGGCGGCGCGGTCGTGGACGTCGACACCTCGATAGCGGGCTTCGCTGGTCACCGCCCGATACATCGCGCCGGTGTCGAGGAACGACCAGCCGAGGAGCGCGGCGACGGCGCGCGCGACGGTGGACTTGCCCGAGCCGGCCGGGCCGTCGATGGCGATGACCAGTTCGCTCACCCGAGACGGTCCAGGTCGACGAAGAAGTCCGGGTAGCTCGACGAGACGGTCTCCGCGCCCTCGATCGCGCAGCCGGCGCCGGCGCAGCCCGCCACCGCGCTCGCCATCACCATTCGGTGATCGAGTCCGGCGTCGATCTCGAACGCCGCGAAGCGGGTGGCGCTGCCGAGCCCTTCGACGAAGAGGTCGTCGCCCTCAGACCACGCGCGACAGCCCAGTTTCGCGGCCAGGCTCAGCGAACCCTCGAAGCGGTCGGACTCCTTGACGCGCAGCTCTCCGACGTCGCGAAAGACGCTGCGACCCTCGGCCGCCGCCGCCGCGACGACGAGCACCGGGACCTCGTCGAGCGATGGAATCTCGCTGGCGAGCACTTCGGTGGCCGTCAGCTGAGAACTGCGCACCGTGAAGGACGTCATCGATTCGCCGCGCAACGTCAACGTGGCCCCCATCCGCCGCAGGACGCCGAGGAAACCGACGCGCTCAGGTGCGCTGTCGATGTCGAGGACCTCGATGTCGGCATTGGCGTGGACGCACCCGAGCACGGCGAAGAACGCGGCCTGCGACGGATCACCGGGTACCTGCCAGTTCCTCGCGAGCGGTCGGCCCGGCCGAATCGTGACGCTGCGACCGAGGCCGCTCTCGATACTTACGAGCCCGACGCCGGCGCGCGTGAGCATCTCTTCGGTCGTCGGTCGAGTTCGCACGTGCTCCACAACGGTCGTGGGCGAACTGGCCCCGAGCGCGGCGAAGAGGATCGCGGACTTCACCTGTGCGCTCGCCATCGGCACGGCGTAGTCGATACCCCGAAGCGCGTGGGTGCCGGTGACGCGCAGCGGCGCGTGCAGGCGATCGCCCTGGCCCTGGACGCGCGAACCCATCAACGTCAGTGGCTCGGCGACGCGGTCCATGGGGCGCTGCGACAGTGAGGTGTCCCCGACCAGTTGATGCGTTCCCGGCACGCCACTGACGACTCCGGCGAGCAGGCGCATCGTGGTTCCCGAGTTGCCGCAGTCGAGCACCGCGTCACTCGCGCGTAGACCGTCGGACGGACCGCTGGCACTGACCACGTCGTCCGCTTCACTGAAGGTCGCACCGAGTTGTTGCATTATCTGGGCGGTCGCCGCCACGTCGCGACCTGGCGACAGTCCCCGTATGGTGCTCTCACCGTTCGCCAGAGCGCTGACCATGAGCGCGCGGTGCGACGTGCTCTTGTCCCCCGGGACGCGCACGTCGCCGCGCAAGCGCTTGAACGCTTCTACGCGGGCCGTGCTCACTGTTCGTGCGCCACTTGAAATCCCAGTGCGGAGAGCGCCTCACCGAACATCTGTGACTGCTGGGCGTCCACGGCGAGGAGCAGGGTGCCGCCGATGCCCTCGATGCCGTGCGCGATCTCGATGTCGTAGATGTTGACCGTCAGATCCGACGCGGTCCGGGTGACGCGCGCCAACACGCCCGGTTCGTCGCTGACCTTGACGCGCAGGTAGGCCAGGTCCTCGGTACTGAGTGCCCGACCGGGCAGCTGTCGACGAGCGCTCGCCGCGCTGAGCAGGCTCTCCAGGATGACGTCGCGACCGTCGTCGATCAGCGCCTCGCGAAGGGTCTTCAGTCGAGCCTCGAGGGCCTCGAGGCTCTGGACCACGGCGTCACGGTTCTCGAACAAGATGTCCGGCCAGATCCCCGGGTCGCCGGCGGCGATCCTGGTCATGTCACGAAAGCCCCCGGCGGCGAGCTGCAACAAGACGGCGTCCTCTTCGGCGACTTGACTGGCCTCGTTCATCAGAGAGCCGGCCAGCAGGTGCGGCACGTGGCTCGCGATGGCCACCAGGCGGTCGTGGTCGTCGGCGCTGACGGCCACCACGTTCGCGCCGATCTCGCGCAGGATTCCGTGCAGCGTGCTGTAGGTGCTCGGCGAGGTTCGATCGGTCGGGGTCAGGACCCACGTCGTCCCCTGGAAGAGGTCGAAACGCGCTCCCGAGAGACCGCGCAGCTCCGAACCGGCCATGGGGTGACCACCGAGGAATCGCTCGTCGACGACCCGAGCCACGATCGATCCCTTCACGCCGGCGACGTCGGTCACGATCACGTCGGGGTTCGCCAGTTGGGACAGGACGTCGAGGGCGAGTTCGGCGACGACGCCCGCCGGGGTGGCGATCACGACCAGGTCCACGTCGCTCGGCATCTCGGTGCCGGTGATCACGCCGCTCTCGAGCGCCGCCGTCGCCGTCGCCGCGTCGCGGTCGACGCCGCTCACCGACCAGCCACTGTTCTTGAGCGCCAGGGCCACCGACGCGCCGATCAGACCGAGACCGACGACGTGGGCGTGGCGACTATTCGGGGAGGTCATCACGCAGGCCCTGAGCGTTTCGAAGGTACACGTGTCGAAGTTCGCTTCGGGACCTGGTCGTATAGACGTGCAGCAGGATGCGGATGCACATCGGCATCGAACCCGGCACGTCGATCTCGCTCGCACAGAGCAGCGGGATGTCACCGAACCCGATGCCTCGTGCCACCGTCGCCGGGAACGTCGAGGTTAGGTCCCGCGTCGTGGTGAAGATGACGCTCACCACGTCGTCGTGGGCCAACTCGTTGCGGTCCATCAGCGCCCGCAGGAGCTCCTGGGTCGCGTCTTCGATGGCCGCGGGTGTGTCGACCTCACACGTCGTGGCGCCTCGAAGACCCCGTAACTGCGCCGATCTCATGTAGGCATCGTAGAGGCGATCGCTTCACTCATCCCAACGGCCTCCATCAGGCGGCGCACCTCGGCCAGGGAGAGTTGTCGTGACGAGCCCGGCGACAGCGTGGCGTCCTGGATCGGACCGATGCGCGTTCGCACCAATCGAGTGACGTCGTGTCCGACCGCGGCGCACATGCGACGGACCTGACGATTGCGTCCCTCGTGGATCACGATCCGCAGGAGGCCCTCGCTCACGCGACTGACCTGGGCCGGACTGGTGAGACCGTCCTCGAGTTCGACGCCGTCGCGCAGACGACGGATCGCCGCCGGCGACGGGTCGCCCTCGACACGGGCCAGGTACTCCTTGGGGATGCCCGAACTCGGGTGGGTGAGCAGGTGCGCCAGTCGACCGTCGTTGGTGAGGATCAACAGACCTTCGGTGTTCATGTCGAGGCGGCCCACGGGAAAGATCCGCACCGGGCTCTCGACCAGTTCGAGGACGGTCGTGCGACCGTGTGGGTCCGAGGCCGTCGTGACCACACCGTCGGGCTTGTTCAAGAGGAAGTAGACCGTGTTCTGGGCCGTGGGCGCGAGGGACCCGTCGACGCAGATCACCTGGACGTCCGGGTCGACGCGATTCCCGAGTTCTGCGACGCGCCCGTCGATGGTCACGCGACCCTCACTGATGAGGATCTCACAGGACCTGCGCGATCCGAAACCCGCGCGCGCGAGGGTCTTCTGCAGGCGCTCGCCGTCGTCCAACTACGAGACCTCGGAGCTTTCGTCGAGGTCGAAGCCCATCTCCTCGACCAGTCGGTTGGCCGTCTCGATGGGCGGCATGAACTCCTCGATCGGTGGGAGGTCGTCGAGTGAGGCCAGGGCCATGCGGTCGAGGAACAACTCGGTCGTACCGTAGAGGATGGGCTGGCCCGGGCCCCCGGCGCGACCGACCTCCTCGATGTACTGGCGCTGTTCGAGCAGTCGACAGACGCCGTCGACGTTCACGCCGCGAAGCGCGGTGATCTGCGCGCGCGAGATCGGCTGGCGATACGCGATGATGGCGAGCGTCTCGAGGGCCGCGGAGCTGAGCCGGTGCGACACGTCACGACTGGCGAACTTGGCGACGAAGGGGGCCACGTCGGGTGAGGACTGCATCACCCAGCCGCTCGCGAGTTCGGCGAGTTGGAACCCACGCCGTTCCTCGAGATACTCGTCGCGGAGCCGTCGCAGTACCACCGTGACTTCGTAGACGTCGATCTCGAGCACGTCGGCGAGCTCTTCGGCCGAGATCGGCTCGAGGGCGACCGTCAACATCGCCTCGAGTTTCTGCTCCAGCGAGAACTCATCCCTCATAGAGGTCCACCCTTCCGATGTCGAGGTCCGAACCTTCGTCGATCCAGGCGATCCGCACGTCGCCGAAGGTCGAACCCTGTCCGAGTTCGACCAGACCGAGTTTGCACAGCTCGAGGAGCGCCAGGAAGTGGACGATGATCTCGATGCGACTGCCCAGGCCGTCGGTCAAGTCACGAAAGGAGAGCGTGCCCATCGACGGCAGGCGCTGGGAGAGCGAGACGACGGTCTCGGCGACCGACACCGCGTCGACGGTGACGTGGTTGAGTCGAAGGACCGGTACGGGCTTTTCCTCGATGCCGCGCAGGTAGGCGCCGGCGAGGAGCGCCGTGGTGACGCCCGCGAGGAGGTCCGGCGGTTCGACGACGACGCCGTCGTCGATGCCGCGAAGACGCGGGTAGGCGCGCGCCGCGCGCTCGAGGAGCGATACGAAGGCGTCGGACAGCGCGGCGTAGGTCCGTAGCTCGAGGAGCCGGGCCAACAGGACGTCGCGTTCCTCCCACCCGACGAACTCCTCATCCGGCTCGAGGTCGTCGCGTCCGGGCAAGAGGCTGCGACTCTTCATCTCCAGCAGGATCGCCGCGATGAGCAAGAACTCCGACAGGTCCTCGACGTCGATCGTGACCATGTCGTCGCGCAGTGCGGCGACGAAGGCGTCGACGATGGGACCGAGTGGGACATCGAGCACGTCGACGTCGTGACTGGATATCAATTGGAGGAGCAGCTCCACGGGGCCGCTGAAAGACGGCGTCGTCACGACGAAGGTCACGCACAGACACTAGTTCTTGGTCGCGAATGCCCTTCACGTAGAATCATGCGATGAGAGTTCTCTCGGGCATGCAGCCGTCGGGCACGTTGCACATCGGCAACTACCTGGGCGCGTTGAAACACTGGGTGGAGGCCCAGAGCTCGGACGCGTTCTACTGCGTCGTCGATCTGCACGCGCTCACGCTCGAGATCGAGCCGGCGATACTGCGCGCCCAGTCCTATGAGCTCATCGCCTCGTTCCTCGCGGCAGGACTGGACCCCGAGGTCTGCACGATCTTCTTGCAGAGTGAGGTCCCGTACCACGCGCAGATGAACTGGCTTCTGGAGTGCGTCGCCACGTACGGGGAACTAAGCCGCATGACCCAGTTCAAGGAGAAGTCGTCTCGCAAGACGGGCTATCGCGTCGGACTCTTGACCTACCCGGTCCTGATGGCCGGCGATATCTTGCTCTACGAGACGGCCGAGGTCCCGGTCGGTGACGACCAGCGCCAGCATCTCGAGTTGGCGCGCGTCCTCGCCGAGCGTTTCAACAACCGCTACGGCGAGACCTTCGTGGTGCCGGTCGGTGTGCAGCCCAAGGTCGCGGCCCGCGTCATGGACCTGCAGGAACCGACGCGAAAGATGTCCAAGTCGATCTCCAGTCCGTTGGGATCGATCTACGTGACTGACAGCGCCACCGATATTGAGAAGAAGATCAAGAAGGCGGTCACCGACACTGACGACGACGTGCGTTACGACTGGGAGAAGAAGCCGGGCGTGACCAACCTGCTCGAGATCTACTCGAGCTTCACCAGCGAGTCGCCGCAGGCGATCGCTTCGCGCTACACGCGCTACGGCGATTTGAAGAACGACCTCTCGGCGGTCGTCGTCGAAGCGCTCGCGCCCATCGCGAAGCGCTACGACGAACTGATGGCCGAACCCGACGCCCTACGCGCCGTGGCGTCGCGCGGTGCCGTCAAGGCGAGCGAGGTGGCCGGCGCGGTCTACCGACGCGCGGCGAACGCGGTCGGCCTCATCTGATCAGCCCGATCCACCAGTTCTCCAGGTCACCCAACGCATTCGAACCGAAGTGAAAGACGTACTCGCTCAAGAAGACGAAGAGTAGGACGAGCGGCAGCGCTCGGGCCCGGTAGTGGTAGTACGCACCGAGGTGTTTGTTCGGCACGAACCGTTCGATCACGGCCGAACCGTCGAGCGGCGGGATCGGGAGCAGGTTGAACGCGGCGAGCAGGAGGTTGGCGAGACCCAACGCGAAGCCGATGTTGAACAGGAAGGTGTTCGAGATCAACACTTGGCCGTCGAACGTCGTCACGGCCTGGTCACATATCACCAAGCCGATCCCCGAGAGGATGATGTTCACCAACGGCCCGGCGAGCGATACGTAGAGCGACTGCTGCCGGGGTTTGCGAAGTCGCGAGACGTTCACCGGCACGGGCTTCGCGTAGCCGAAGGGCGGGAAGTGCAGGGCGACCAGCAACCCGGGCAACAGGATCGTGCCGAAGGGGTCGATGTGGGCGAAGGGATTGAGGGTCAGTCGCTTCGCGTCTTTGGCCGTAGTGTCGCCGCAGCGATACGCCACCCAGCCGTGGCTGACTTCGTGGAGGATGATCGAAGGCAGCAGGGCTATATAGAGGTAGTACGAGTGGAACATCGCCGCTTTCGATTTAGTCGTGCGCCCGAGGGTGCGCGTTGTGGTATTCGCGTTTCAGTGACGTTATCGCTACCGCGGTGTAGATCTGCGTCGTCGAGATCGAGACGTGCCCCAGGAGCTCTTGCACCACGCGAATATCGGCACCGTGGGCCAACATGTGCGTCGCGCAACTGTGGCGAAAGACGTGCGCGCTGATGCGCGAGCGCTCGATGCCCACCGTCAGTGCGCGCTTGTCGATGATGAGGTCCACGCCCTGTCGACTGAGCGGCCCCCCGCGGGCGTTCAAGAAGAGCCGGGTGTCCTTGCGCGCGTCGGGGAACGCGCCGCGCCCGCGCACGCCGAGATAGTCGCGCAACGCGCCCTTCAAGGCGGACCCCATCGGCACGAGTCGCTGCTTCGATCCCTTACCGGTCACCAGGATCAGTTCCTCGTCGAAGTCCAGGTCCCCCAGTCCGATGCCGACCACCTCGGAGACGCGTGCGCCGGTGCCGTAGAGGAGTTCGAGGAGGGCCCGGTCGCGCAGGTCCGCGGCCGTGGTGTCGGGGATCGAATCGAGCAGTGTCGTGATCTCGTCCTCGTCCAGCGGCTTGGGGAGTGAGCGTCCGCGACGGCCACCGCGCAGTCGCGCACTGGGATCACTGTCGAGGTGGCCCTCGATCACGAGGTACGCGAACCACCCCCGAATGGAGGCGACGGAGCGCGCGATCGAGGTCTCGGCTCGCCCCTGTCGACGGAGTTGGTTCCCGTATCGTTCGAGGTCACGTTCGCGCACGCCCTCGAGGTCCAGGCTCGCGTCCCTCATCCACTCGAGGAGCTTCGTCAGGTCACGTCGATAGGCCTCGATCGTCGCGCGGCTCCGACCCTTCTCGATGGTCAGCCACTGCAGATACTCCGTGAGGTAGCCCTCAGACGTCGTCAAAGAACGTCCCGTAGACCACTCCGAGCCCAACGACGGTGGTGTTGTCGACCGCGGGCTCACGACGGAGAGTCTCTCGTAGTTCGTCGCGCGAGAACCATCGCACAGTGGAACCGGCCTCTTCCGGTCCGGCCGGCTGACGCGAGGTCTCGGTGAGTCCACGCGCCTCGAAGATGGTCATCAGTTGGTTCGACCAGCCGGGTGACGTCATGAACGTTCCTAACTGTTTCCACCGTGAGGCGACACAACCGAGCTCCTCACCGAGCTCGCGTTGCGCGGCACCGAGGGGGTCCTCGCCGGGTACGTCCAGCGTGCCCGCCGGTAGCTCCCAACAGAAGCGGTCGAACGGTGTGCGGTACTGGCGGATCATGCCGATCTCATCGCGATCGTTGATGGCGAGTATCGCGACCGCGCCGAGGTGCGTCACGACGTCACGTTCGAAGGTGATATCACCGGCCGCCACGGTCCGCTGTTCAACGCCGAAGACGCGCGACTGCAGGAGCTTCTTCGTTCCCACGACGTGGAACTCGTCGCTCACAGCGTGGCGTCGACCGATTCCGGATCAATGATGTGCGGCTCACGTCCTTCGGCCCGGGCGGCCGCGGCCTTGATGAGGCCGAGGAAGAGCGGGTGCGGCCGATCGGGTCGCGACTTGAACTCCGGGTGCGCCTGCGTGCCGACGTAGAACGAATGATCGGCGAGTTCGGTGAACTCCACCAGGCGACCATCGGGCGACGTGCCCGAACAGCGCATGCCCGCCGCCTCGAACTGGGCACGGTAGCGCGAGTTGAACTCGTAGCGGTGGCGATGACGTTCGGACACGACCGTCGTGCCGTAGAGCTCGGCGACGACCGAGCCCTCGTCGAGCATCGCCGGGCAGGCGCCGAGACGCATCGTGCCACCGAGGTCCGTGACGTCCATCTGTTCGGCCATCAAAGCGATGACCGGTGCCGACGTACTGATGGAGATCTCGGTGGAGTGCGCGTCACTGAGTCCCAGGCAGTGTCGGGCGAACTCGACCACCATGACCTGCATTCCGAGGCAGAGTCCCAAATAGGGGATGTCGTGCTCGCGCGCGATGCGCGCCGCGGCGATCATGCCCTCCACACCGCGTTCGCCGAAGCCGCCCGGCACGATGATGCCGTCGAGCTGTCGGATGCGTTCGGAATCGATCTCGGTGGGCACGCGCTCGGCCTCGAGCCACTCGATGTTGGTCTTGGCGCCTACGGCGAAGCCGGCGTGACGGATCGACTCGCCGACCGAGAGGTACGCGTCGGGCATCGTCACGTACTTGCCGATGACGCCGATGCGCAGGGTCTTGGTGGTGCTGTGCACCCGACGCACGACGTCGCGCCACGCGCTGAGGTCGATCGGATTCTCTTCGAGGTCGATGCCGAGGGTCTTGCACACCATCGTGTCGAGGCCCTCTTCGTACATCGTGATCGGGATGTCGTAGATGCTCGGCGCGTCCACGGCCGAGATGACGGCCTGCATGGGCACGTCACAGAGCAGCGAGATCTTGCGCTTCAGCCCGTCCGAGAGCGGTTGATCGCTGCGACAGACGATGATGTCGGGCTGGATACCACGCGAGCGAAGCTCCGTCACCGAGTGCTGGGTCGGCTTGGTCTTCTGTTCACCGGACGGGGCGAGGTAGGGCACCAGCGTGAGGTGGACGTAACAGACGTTGTCGCGGCCGGCGTCGCGTCGGAACTGACGGATCGATTCGATGAACGGCACGATCTCGATGTCCCCGACGGTTCCGCCGATCTCGACGATCACGACGTCGGCCCCCAGGGTGCCGAGTCGTCGCACGCGTTCCTTGATCTCGTCGGTGATGTGCGGGATGACCTGGACCGTCTTTCCCAGGTAGTCACCGCGTCGTTCCTTGGCGATCACGTTGGAGTAGACCGATCCGGTCGTGGTGTTGGACATCTTGGAGAGCGACTCGTCGATGAACCGTTCGTAGTGTCCGAGGTCCAAGTCGGTCTCGCCACCGTCGTCGGTGACGAAGACCTCTCCGTGTTCACCGGGATTCATCGTGCCGGGGTCGACGTTCAGGTAGGGGTCCAACTTGCACATGGTGACCTTGAGGCCCCGAGATTTGAGGAGTCGACCCAACGACGAGGCGGTCAGTCCCTTGCCCAGGGAACTCGACACACCACCAGTTACAAAGACGAATTTGGTCATTCGTAAACCGCCGCTTCCACGGAACACCAGCATAGCGAAGCCCTGAGAGTTCTCCGAACTATTAACTCTCTGTTTCCAACATCTGACGGGCCAGTGCGCGTGATTCGGCCGTGATCTCATCACCGGCGAGCATCCGGGCAATCTCTTCGACGCGTTCTTCGCCACTGAGGGCTCGAAGTGCCGTACGCACCTCGTCACGCTCGACTCGCTTCTCGATGACGAAGTGGTGATCGGCCTTCGCCGCGACCGACGCCAGGTGCGTGATCGCGAGGACCTGTTGATGTTGACCCAACTCTCGAAGACACTCGCCGATCTGTTGGGCGACCTGACCTCCGACGCCGGCGTCGACTTCGTCGAAGACCGCGACCACGTCCTCGTGCGCCGACTCGAGCGAGAGGGCCAGGAGCACCCGACTCAACTCTCCCCCACTGGCCAGCGACTGCAACGGTCCCTCCGGATGACCCGGGTTCGGGGCGAAGAGTATCTGCACCTCCGAACCGTCCTCGCCGTCGACCACGAAACGCAAGGTGGCGTGTTCGAGCGCCACGCGACTCAGCTGACGCGCCACCCCGGCACTGAGCGAACTCGCGGCCGCCACGCGCTCACGGCGAGCGGCTTCCGCCAACGACGCCACTCGCGCGACGAGCGCTTCGATCTCCGTGTCGAGCGTCGCGGTCCTCGATGACGCGTCGTGCAGCGCCGTTCGACGATCGCGCAGTTCGTCCAGTGTCGTGAGCGCAACGTCCAAGGAGCCGTACTTTCTCACGAGTGCCTGCAGAGTGGTGGCGCGGTCCTCGAGTTCCTTCAACGCCGACGCGTCGAAGGACTCCGGATCCGAGAGCGTCGCGAGTTCACGGACCGCTTCGCGCGACTGGTCGAGCGCTACGCGCAGGAGTCTTCTCGCCCCGTCGTAGGCCTCACCGTTCGGCAGCCGATTGATCGCGCGGGCGAAACGCGCGAGCACGGCGTCCTCTTCGTCGGCGTCCAGTTCATCCAGCACGTCGACGAGCGCCGCCTGGCCGTCACGCAGTTCGGTGAGTCGCGTCAACTCCTCCAGCGTCTCGTCCAATTCGACGGCCGAGCGAATAGCGGCCGCCGACAGTTCCGCGATCTGGAACTCGACAAAGTCGAGTTCGCGCGCCCGCTCCTCGGCGTCACCCCCCAACGACGAGCGCTCAGCGTGGGCCGCGCGGAGCGCCCGGCGCGCGTGGGTCAGCTCCGCGACCGACACGCTGCCCTTCGCGTCGACGAGTCGCAGCACCTCGTCACGGTGTCGCAGCTTCAACGAGTCGTGTTGGCCGTGAATCACGATGAGTTGGTCGGCGAAGGCGCGCAACGTCTCGGCGCTGCTGGAGGCGCCGTCGACCGCGCTGCGCAGACGTCCCGAGACACCTGACTCACGCGTCAGGACCACCTCGCGCTCCCCGTTCAGGTCGAACACCGCGGCCGAGCGCATGTCCGCGGCGATGGCGGCGCGCGTCACCGATCCGTCGCCGCCCAGACAGAGATCGAGCGCGCCCAGGAGGAGCGTCTTTCCCGCGCCCGTCTCACCGGTGAGCACGTTGAACCCCGACCCGAACTCGAGTCGGGCATCTTGAATCACTCCAAGACCGTGGGCGTACAACTCCAGCAGCTGGGCCTTAGGCATGACCCTCTCGTAGGCCCTCGTGAAGACGCGACGCCAGGTCGAAGCTGCGCGTGGCGACGACCCGTACCGGCGACGGAGACTTTCGGACCTCGACGAACTGACCGGCCTCCAAGGACCCGATGTTCTGACCGTCGGCCACGATGATGGCCGGCTTGTCCGCGGCGACCATGCGGATCACCTTGTCATCGGCGACCACGATCGATCGGTCGATCGTGAAGTGCGGGGCGACCGGGGTGAGGATCATGACCGGCAGTGTCGCCTCGACGACCGGTCCCCCGGCCGAGAAGTTGTAGCCGGTGCTGCCCGTCGGGGTGGCGACCATGACGCCGTCGGCCGAATACGTGAGGTACTCGTCCTCGTCGACGAAGGTCTTCAGTCGAACCATGTGTCCGGCGTGCGCGCGTTCGACGACGACTTCATTGAGGGCGAACTCGTGGAGGTCGCCGTCCGAGACCGAGATCGACAGGGCCAGACGATCGGCGACGTCGACGCTCGATAAGAGGGCGGCCTTCGCGTCCGCGACCACTTCGTCGGAGGGGACGTTGAGGAGGAATCCCAGGCGACCGAGGTTGACCGCCAGGACTCGCGCGCCCAGGGCGTGGGCGAGACGGGCCGATTGGAGGAAGGTCCCGTCGCCCCCGAGGCTCACGACCAAGGTGGACGCGTCGACGTCGGGTTCGCCGTCGCCGTCGAGCAGGTGCAGACTCGACGAGATGCCGTCGTCTTCCAGTTGATGGCCCGCCTCTTTGGCGAGTTGAACCGCGTCAGCACGGTTGCTGAAGGCCGTAAAGAGCAACTGGGACACAATTCACCTCGCGGCTCAATGGTAGTAACAATGGTCGTCGTCACGGCCCGACCCGAGAACACCGAGACGTATGCTCGTAACCGACGACGCGTCGACATGAATCGTCGAGCCGTTCACGAGTGAAGAGAGGCCGGTCGGATGATCTACGTGATTGTGGTGGTTGTTCTGGTCGTTCTGATTCTCGGTGCGGTCCTCGTGCGTCGGCGCGGCACGAGTGCGGGAGTCTCGTACGCACCGGACTCGGATGCCGTCGAGCACTACATGTCGGGTGGCCCCATCGGCGCCGGCCCGTTGCCCGAAGTGGTGATCCCGAGTCCCGAGGTGAAGAGCGAGGAGATGGCCCACGACGCGTCGGTCAGTGACGAAACCGACGACCTGCTCGACCCGAGGAATCCCGGACACGCGCAGTGGCTGAAGGAGCATCCGGAGATGCGCAGCGACGAAGAGGCGGCGACGGAGGAGAATCCCTCGTAGCCGCGTGGTGACGGGATCGAATCGTCACTGTGCCATCATTCAAGTAATGGATTGCGCCGGGGTCGGTGCCCGATTTTGATGGGTGATCGATTGAGATGAGTGTTCCCGAGGAGTTGTCGATCTCGTGGCAGAGCCTCCTCGAGTCGCTACCGGACGGCTCGGCGCTGATCGACGGCCACGGGGTCATGCACTTCGTGAACGCCGAACTGGCCAACCTCACCGGCTACTCCCGCGAGGAACTCGTGGGACAGAACGTCGCGATGTTGATCCCGCCGGACCTGCGACCGCTGGAGGGTGAGGCCCGACGCCAGTACGCCCGCGACCCCGAAACCCGGATCATCTGGAACGACCGTGACCTCTCCGTCCTGCAAAAAGACGGCACCGTACGCTCCGTGGACTTCGCGTTGTCTCCGATCACGGTCAACGGGCGCCACTGGGCCGTCGGCTGTATCCGCGACAACAGCGCCCAGCGCGCCGCCGAGCAGGCGCGCATCGAAGCCGAACAGCACTTCCGCCTGGCCTTCGAGGACAACATGGCGCCGATGGTCTTCACCGACCTCCAGGACTGCATCATCGCGGCCAACGACGCTTTCTGCGCGATGATGGGGCGCACGCGGGCCGAACTGATCGGCTTCGACTCCAAGCCGTTCACCTACCCCGATGACGTCGGCATCACCGAAGCGTCCCACGCGCGATTCCTGCAAGACGAGATCCGACAGGTTCGTTACGTCAAGCGCTACCTCCACAAAGACGGCCGGATGATCGTCGCGGAGGTCTCCAAGTCGCCCGCGCGCGACAAGACCGGTAAGACGCTGTACTTCATCATCTCCGAGCGCGACATCACCGAAGAGCGCCAGCTCTCCGCCCAACTCTCGCACCAGGCGCTGCACGACCCGCTGACCGGTCTCGCGAATCGAGCGCTCCTGGACGACCGCCTCTCCCAGGCGCACTCGCGCATCGTGCGCCAGGGCGGCCACGGGGCACTGCTCCTGCTGGACCTCGATGACTTCAAGGGTGTGAACGACACCTACGGACACCTCGTCGGCGACCAACTCTTGGAGGCGGTCGCGCGTCGCCTCGAAGCCGTGACCCGAGAGACCGACACGCTGTGCCGCTTCGGGGGCGACGAGTTCCTCTACCTCGCCGAAGGGATCTCCGGACCGGCCGAGGCCGAGATGATCGCGGAACGCTTCTTGCGCTCACTCGATGAGCCCTTCGTGGTCGGTGACCTGAGCCTCGAGCAACGTGCCAGCCTCGGCATCGTCGTGTGGGACGCCACGCACACCGACGTCTCCGAGGTCGTGCGCGACGCCGACGTGGCGCTCTACGAGGCCAAGCGACTCGGCAAGGGCCGTCACTTCATCTACGTCCCCGGTATGCACCACCAGGCGATCAATCGCTTCTCCTTGGTCCAGGAGCTGCGCCAAGCGGTCGCGTCGCACGACCTCGCGATGTACTACCAGCCGATCGTGCGGCTCTCCACGAACGAGGTCGTCGGCTTCGAGGCGTTGATGCGCTGGAACCACGCCGAGCGGGGATTCGTCCCACCCGGCGTCTTCATTCCGCTGGCCGAGCAGAGCGATCTCATCTTGGAACTGGGCGCCTTCGCGCTGCACGAATCGATCGCGGCCGCCAGCGAATGGGGTCGCGCCAAGGAGTCGCTCGCCGAGCCCTACGTCTCGGTGAACCTCTCCGCGCGACAGTTCCACGACCCCGGACTCCTCGCCCTCGTGAAGCGCGAACTCGACGAGTGTGACCTGCCGGCCGACCGGCTCATCATCGAGATCACCGAGGGCGTCGCCCTGATGGAAGTGGCCGACACCCTCGCGATGATCGAAAAGTTGACCGACCTCGGCATCGGCGTGGCGCTCGATGACTTCGGCACCGGTTTCTCGTCGCTCTCGTACCTGGCACTACTGCACCCGATGATCATCAAGGTCGACCAGTCCTTCGTGCGGCCCCTCATCGAAACCAAGCACAGCGATCGTCTGCTCGAGACGATCGTCTCGCTCGGGCACAACCTGGGCATGACGATGCTCGCCGAAGGGATCGAGACGCAACACCAACTCGAGGGCCTTCGCGCGCTGCACTGTTCCCTCGGTCAGGGCTTCCTCTTCTCGCCCGCCGTCCCCTTCGACGTCGCGGCGTCGATGGTGGGAACGTCGTTCCCGCGCTGACCCAATCGACACGATGGTTGCGCGTGCGTCGTTCGCGGTAGTGCGGCCTGGTCTCGGCGGACCGGCACCACGACGCCAGTCGCGTCAGAGTGAGAACGTCGCTTCGCTCGAGTGGTCGATCCGCGCATCCTCGATGGGCCACGCGCCGTCCCCGAACCCGTTGTGGAGCCCGCGCCAGTCGGTGAATGAGCGACTGCACTCACCGTTCCAGGACCTCATTTTAGATTTTTTTTTTTAGTCTCGACCAATATTTCGACTTCCTCGTCCGGTTCGAGGGGCTCCTCAACGAAAAGATCGGGGCGCAACGCCATCGCCTCTTCGAGTTCAAAGAAGTGGCTCAACCAGTACTCGTCGAACCTCGCGTGCCAGCGTTCGGCACCCTCGGGGGTCGCGAACGCCTCACGCACGAGGGCCGGCGCCAACAGTGCCACGAAGCCCGGCACCTCGATCGCCAGGTAGCGCAGACGCAGGAAATCCAAGAACGCGATCGTCGGCGGCGCCGCGGTCACCGCGGTGATCGTCGGGAGGGCCTCGCGGACCCGATCGTCCTTCAAGAACGAGGAGGTCAAGAGCAGGGACAGCACCTGTTCCTCGGAGTTCTCGGCCATCGTTATCAGGCTCTTACCGACGTTGTCGCGGCCGTGACCCGATCCGCCGAAGACCTCTTGCACGATGCTCCCGACGTTGGAGATCAGACCGAGGAGTCGCAGCGCGACCGGCCGGGCGTTGGCGATCTCCTTGTCGTCGAGCGAGGCGACCAACTGGATGAAGGCCGTGTCCATACTGTTCTGCATCGCCTGGAGGGCCACTTCGCCGGCCCGCTTCGTCTCATCGGTGGTCGCGTCGGCGGCGGGCGCGTCGCGTTCGAAGAGACCGCTGTCGGTTCGCTCGAGCGACGAGAGGTCACCGTGCATCAGGTCGATGAGGAGCGCCGAGAACTCGGCGTAGAGCTCGGATCCCCGTCCAAGGCGCTTGCGCGCCGATACGATCGCCGGCCCGACCTTCAGGTGCTGGAAGAAGACCTCGTCGAGCACGTCGCGCTCGCCCTTTTCGTCTTCCTCCGTATCGGTGGCGACCGCGCGGATCTCTCGCAGTTGCTCGTCCCAACGTGTCGCGCGTTTGATCAGGTACGTGCGGATGAGGTCGGGCTCGACGTCGAAGCCCTCCCACCAGAGTCGCCACGCCAACTCATCGAGCTGCTTCGTGCTCGAACGGAGTTGGGAGATTCGAAGCATCCGCTCGGCCGTGCCCGCCGGATATCGCGCCAGAGAGTTACGTCCACCGCTCTGGTCGTGGAAGGGTTCGCCGATCAATCGTCGACGATGAAGGCGCGCCAACTGGTCCCGGGTGGTCTCCACGCCGGCGAAGCCTAAGAAATCGAGGATGTCCTGGGTCGGCTCCCAGGCCCTCGGCTCCTCGTTCCAGCTCACGCCTCGACCTTAGTTTTGCGTTCGGTGAAAACTGAGGATTCCCGCACCGCGCGATCGTCACCGCGACGTCGCGTTACGGTGGCTAGGAGCGCAACCCGTCCACGATCGCCTGACGCGCCTCGTCATCCAGGGCGTAGGGCGCGTAGATGCTGAAGCGACTGATGACGTCATTCAGTCGCTCGCGCACCACCGCACCGACATCACTCGGCGCCGCCACGACACTGAAGGCGTTCAAGACGTCGTCGTCGATCAGTTCGCCCATCCGCTCCCACTCCCCCGTCTTGGAGAGTGTGTTCAGTTCACTCTGTAGATCACCCCAGCCATGAAGTTCGAGGACGGGACGGTAGGCCGGCGTCGAACCGTAGAACGCGATCTGCGCGCGCACGCGCTTGACGGCGTCGGCCATCTCTTCTGCGGTCTCCCCGGTCGCGATGAGGCCCGAGAAGGAGATCGGGAAGTCCGCGAACTCGCGCCCGGAACGCTCCAGTCCACGACCGAGCGCCGGCAGGGTGACCTCGCGGATGTAGCGCTCGGTGGAGAAGGGGTGGACCAGGAGGCCGTCGGCGACCTCGCCGGCGACCTCGGTCATGAGCTCGCCGACCGCGGCCAGGTAGACCTTGGGCGCGCCGTAGGGGTTCGGACCGGGGTTGAAGAACGGCGACATCAACGTGTGGCGGTAGTACTCGCCGCGAAAGTTCATCGGCGTACCGTCGTTCCAACATCCCCAGATGGCCCGCATCGCCAGCACGTACTCGCGCATCCGCGGGGCCGGATGCGACCACGGCATGGAGTAGCGCTTCTCGATGTGCGGTTTGATCTGCGAGCCGAGACCGAGCAGGAGTCGGCCCCGCGAGAGCAGTTGCACGTCGTTGGCCATGGTGGCGGTGATCATCGGACTGCGCGCGAAGGCCACGACGATGCCCGTGCCGAGCTCCAACGTGGTCGTCGTGGTCGCGGCGCCGGCGACGATCAGCAGCGGGTCGTGCCCGGTCTCGGCCGACCAGGCGCCGTCGTAACCGGCCTTTTCGAGGGCTCGCGCGTCCGCACCCGGGTGTTCACCGCCAAAGGAGAGACCGCCGTCGACCAACATGGGCGAAGTCTAAACCGACGGCACGGGTCCGCTCATCGGTCCCGCGGCGTCAACGGGCGCTGAAACCGCGGTCGACCATCGCCTCGACCTCACCGTGGGGCACGGCCGGCGAGAAGAGGAAGCCCTGTCCAAGTTCACAGCCCAATCGTTGGAGTCGACTGAACTGCAACTCGGTTTCGATACCTTCGGCCAGCATGGTCATATCGAGTTTCTGGCCCAACGAGATAATGGTCTCGAGCAGAGTGTCGTTGCGCGAGGAGTCGTCCACCGGTCGCACGAACGACTGGTCGATCTTGATAATCCGCGGACTCAATTTGGCGAGATAGGACAGCGAGGAGAACCCCGTGCCGAAGTCATCGAGCGCAATTCCCACGCCAAGGTTGCTGAGTTGGTCGAGCACCTTCATCGTCTCGTCGATGTCGATCAACGCGACGCTCTCGGTGATCTCCAGGATGAGAAACTCCGGAGGCAGCGCGACCTCGCGCAGGAGTCGCTCGATCGTCGGCACGAGTCCGGGGTCGAGGAACTGGTGCGCCGAGAGATTCACCGTCACGTACGGACGCAGCATCCGGCTGCGCGCTGCCCAGCGGCTCGCTTCGAGAATCGATTCGCGCAACGCGAACGAACCCAACTCGAGTATCAGGTCACTCTGTTCGGCCAGCGGGATGAAGTCGTTCGGCGGGACCCAGCCACGCTCGGGATGAAACCACCGCATCAGCGCTTCGAAGCCGACCACCTCTTTGGACACGAGGTCGGCGATCGGCTGATAGTGCATCGCGAGGTCGCCGGCGTTGAACGCCTGCCGCAACTCTTGGACCAGAGAGAAGCGGCTCACGGCGTTCTGGTGCATCGTGGGCGTGAAGACCACGTGGTGGCCCCGGACGTTGCGCTTCGCCTCGTAGAGGGCGGAGTCCACGTTCTGGATCGTTTCGGAGAAGCTGGTGCACGTGGCGTCCCAGATCACGATGCCGATGCTGGCGCGCTGCTCGATTTGGAAGCCGGCCACGTTGTACGGCTCGGCGATCACGCTGATCAGACGCTCGGCAAGGACCTCGGCCTCTTTCGGGGAGTTGAGTCCTTCCGCGAGGTAGAGGAACTCGTCGCCGCCGAAGCGGCACAGCGTGTCGGCCGAACGAGTGATGAGTTGGAGGCGGTTGGCGATCGCCGTCAGCAGCTGGTCGCCGATGAAGTGACCGAACGAGTCATTGACGCCCTTGAAATCATCGAGGTCGATCAACAGCACGGCACCGATGCCGCCCTGTCGAACGACGCGCCCGTGGGCCTGGGCGAGTCGATCCTCGAAGAGGGCGCGATTGGCCAATCCGGTCAGCGGATCGTGAAGGGCCTGGTGCTTGAGCTGTGACGCCAGAGCTCGTTCCTCGGTGATGTCGCGCTCAGAGAACACAAAGTACAGGATCTTCCCGTCGGCGTCGCGCGCCGGTGAACGCGACACCTCGACGTCGATGACGCGACCGTCCTTGCGCAGGTAACGCTTGATGTAACGCTCCTGCTCCACCTCGCCCGAGAGGAGCCGCTGGTGGGTGCTCTCGGTGATGCCCACGTCGTCGGGGTAGGTGAAGGGCGTCGAGTCGCACCCGAGCAGCTCTTCTTTGGTGAATCCGACCATTTCACACATGGCGTCATTGACGGCGATGATCCGGTCGTTCGCGTCGGCGAAGGTCATCGGGGCCATGTTGTTCTCGAAGGCGACCCGGAAACGGAGTTCCGCATCGGCCCGAGCCGTTTCGATCGCGCGTTGCACACTCACGTCACGAATGGCGACGACGACCCACGAACCCTGGTCGAGCGCGAGGGGCGAGCGAGAGACTTCGGCCGGCACCTCACGACCGTCTCGGCACAGGACCACCAGGTCATCGGAGTTCCAGACGCTGGGCGCGTCGGGCATCCGAGCACGTTCTCGACGGGCGCGTGCCAGACGCAAGCGAAGTCGTTCGGGCACCAGAATCTGGATATCTTGACCAATAAGTTCCTCCGGCGCGTAGCCGGTGAGCGACGTGAGTAGGCCGTTCACGTAGTGGACGACGCCGCGGCCATCCAACAGAGCCGTCGCTTCGGGGAGGGACTCCAAGAGTCCGTTCCACGACGGCGGATGGGCCGAAAGGAACGTCGACGACGGCGTTTCGCCCGCGACGACGGCGGGCGGCGGGCGCAGCGGTCGGCTCTTTTTGACGCGGCTCGTGGCACGAGGACGCTCGGAGAGATCGGTCACGAACGAACGCTAGGTGGGTTGACCGATTTCCTTGTCAACAAGTTCTCAACAATGCGGCAAAAGTTCGACGACGGAGTTCGTCGTCGAACGTCGCGCGAAGGTCGTCGAGACGCCGGTCGTGCAAGTCCCATGATTAATTTGCGCCCTGGCAGATCCGACTCACCCTCGCAAAACCCTTCGTACGCCGCGTCCTGACGCGTATCGCTCAATTCGGACAGCCTTCGCACAGATTGTTGGCACTGTTGTGCACAGGGAAACAGGCACCCGTTTCGCTGAGAAAGGTGAAAAAGTGGTGCGCAGAACCTTGGGCGGCCTGCGTTACCGTTCAGAGAATGAAAAACGTGCCGGACCACGTCAAAGAGGTCCTACGACGACGCACCGAGCCTCGTCACCGTGAAAGGTTCGATATGCGATGAACGTCGGCGACCGCAGGTTGGCCCGACTTCTCGACGCCTTTCCTGAGATTGTCGTCGTCCTCGACGCCATGGGGAACGTGCTCTGGGCCAATCACCTGGCCGAGGTGTTGTTCGATCGAAGCCTCGAGGACGCCATCGGCATGTCGGGAATCGACCTCGTCCACCCCGACGACCTGGAAATCGTGCTCCGTTCATTAGAGACGGTCCAGTCCAAGAGCGTCGGAAGTCCCCTCGAGATCCGAGCCAAGGTCGGCGACGACTGGCGGCTGATCGAGCTCATCGGCACTCCGGTGCCGTGGTTTGAGAAGGGGGCCGTACTCTTCAGCATTCGCGACCTCACGGACCGGCGCCGTTTCGAATTGGCCCGCGACAACGTGGCCCGGTTCCGATCGCTGGTTCACAACGCGACGACGATCATGATGTTCGTCTCCCCCACCGGGGACGTCGAATCGGTGTCGGGGGCGATGACCCGGATGCTGGGGCACGACCCCGAGACCGTCGAACGTCAGCCCCTCGCGAATATCGTGGCACCGGCCGACCGCCCAGCCCTGCGCGTCGCGATTGAGACGGCGCTGCGCAGTTCGAGTGCGACCCAGCCGGTGGTGCAGGCGCTGCGCCTGCTCCGTCGCGGCGGCGACGAGATGATCTCCTACGAGCTGTCCATCGTCAGTCTCGTGGATGATCCGACGGTCGGCGGACTCGTCGTCACGGCGCACGATGTCTCGGCGCGCGTCACCGCCGAGATGGAACTACGCAATACGGTTCGCGAACTCCGTGAGACCTCGTCACTCCTCAACGCGACGCTGGAGTCGACGGCCGACGGGCTGCTCGTCGTCGGCACCGATCGCACCATCACGAGTTTCAACAGCCAGTTCGCCGAGATGTGGCGACTCCCGACGAATCTCGTCGCCGCCCGCGACGATCACCGACTGCTGGAGTACGTCGCCGGACAACTGGTCGACCCGGACGCCTTCATGAGCCGCGTCCTCGATCTCTACGCCCAACCCGAAGTCGAGAGTGACGACACGCTGGAGTTCATCGACGGACGGGTGTTCCAACGACTCTCCAAACCGCAGTACGTGTCGGGTGACGTCGTGGGTCGCGTGTGGAGCTTCAGTGACATCACTGAACAGAAGCGCCTCGAGAACGATCTCGCCCATCTGGCCTTTCACGACGCCCTCACCGGACTGGCGAATCGCGCGCTCTTCCACGACCGCGTCAACCAGGCCCTCGCTCGCGTCGAGCGAAGTGACAACTACGTGGCGGTACTCATCTTGGACCTCGACAACTTCAAGACGATCAACGACAGCCTCGGCCACTCGGCCGGGGACGAACTCCTCAACAACGTGGCGTCGACCCTCGTAGGCAGTCTGCGCAAGTCCGACACGGCCGCGCGGCTGGGCGGTGACGAGTTCGCGGTCCTCATCGAGGACGCGCCGAACCGCGATGAGATCATGAGAATGGCCGATCGACTTATGAAGACCCTCCGTGCCCCGGTGACCGTCGCCGGACAAGAACTCAACGTGACCGTGAGCATGGGCATCACCTTCGGCATCTCGGGCAACACCGGCGACCAACTCCTGCGCAACGCCGACCTGGCCATGTACCTCGCCAAGGCGCAGGGGAAGGATCGGATCGAGGAGTTCCAGGACCAGATGCACGTCGCGGTCGTGCAACGATTGGAACTCGAGAACGACTTACGCCGCGCGGTGCTCTCCGAAGAGTTGCGTGTTCACTACCAGCCGATCATCAACCTGGTCTCGGGCGTCATCGTCGGCTTCGAAGCACTCGTCCGGTGGCAGCACCCCACGCAAGGACTGTTGCAACCGAGGTCCTTCGTCCCCTTCGCCGAGGAGATCGGCTTCATCCAGAACATCGATCGATACGTGCTCACGGAGGCCTGCACCCAGGCGCGGCACTGGCAGAGCCTGGGCCTCGCGCCGGCGGGTCTCTTGATGAGCGTCAACCTCTCGGCGCGCGAGATCTCGGACAGCGCGATCCGAGAGAGCGTCAGCCTCTCGTTACTCGAAACGGGCTTCGAACCGAGGCACCTGATACTCGAGATCACCGAAAGCGCGCTGCTCCGTGACCTCGACGCCACGATCCGCAACCTCGAGTCACTGAAGTCCCTCGGGCTCAGCATCGCCGTCGACGACTTCGGGACCGGCTTCTCCTCCTTCTCGCATCTCGAACAGCTACCGATCGACATCTTGAAGGTCGATCGCTCGTTCGTCGCGAACATCACCACGCCCGACGGCCGACCGAGCCTGGCGCCGGCGATCGTTCAGTTGGCGCACACCCTCGGGCTCACCGCCATCGCCGAGGGCGTCGAATCGCCCGATCAGGTCACGCCGTTACGCGACATCGAGTGCATGCTCGCCCAGGGCTATCACCTCGGCGTACCCCTGTCCGCCTCGGAGACCGAGGGCTTACTGCGCTCTCGGGCCTCCTAGAGTGCACTGTGGCGGGGCGGTCGGCCTCGTCGGAGAAAGTAAAAGGAGAAAGTCGTGAGCGACGAAGCCGCAGACGCCACCAAGGCGGTCAACGATTGGAACGCGAATATCATCGCCGAGTTCCGATCCAACGAGGGCAAGGTCGGTGGCCAGTTCGAAGGTGCACCGGTCCTGTTGTTGCACACCAAGGGCGCCAAGTCCGGAAAGATGCGAATCAATCCGATGATGTACCTCGACTACGAGGGCAAGCGCTACATCTTCGCGTCCTATGCCGGCGCCCCGACGAACCCCGACTGGTACCACAACCTGGTGGCGCACCCCGAGGTCACAGTCGAAGTGGGCACGGAGAGCTTCGAAGCCATCGCCACGCCCGTGACCCTCGAAGAGCGAGACCGCGTCTACCCGATCCAGGCTGAGCGCTACGCCAACTTTGCGGAGTACGAGACGAAGACGACTCGCAAGATTCCAGTCGTCGAGTTGGTGCGCAAGTAGTTCTTCGGCCGGTCCGACTACTGCGAGTGACCGGTCTTCGGATCGACCCACTGATACTGCGAGGCCAGCGAGGTCTTCCTCGCCGACAGACGCTTCTTCGCTGCCTTACGCGTCGCGAGCAGGCCGAACAAGACCACCAACGCCCCGGCGGCCAACAAGACGAATCCCCCGAAGTAGGCGTAGACCACGTGCTGGCACTCAGCGCTCATGCCGAGGCCGACGAACTTACCCTCCGCCACGTTGCACGCGTTGTTCTTGGACTGTTCACTGATGACGAAGTAGAGCCCGGCCCCCATCGCCACGACACCCAGCAACTCGAAGAACCTCTTCACCATGGACTCAACTTACCCCCAGCGCCTCGCAATTGTGGTACTGAACACCTCGCCACTCACTCCCGCGCTCATCCCCACGTCGAGTACTTTTGGTGCATACTGACCTTTCCCCTCACGAGACGTCCGTGACTGAGACCTCCCCCGTCGCACATCCGAGCGACCGCATCGTGGCCCAAGGCCTGACGAAGTCCTACGGTGCGGTGCGCGCCGTTCGTGGCCTCGACCTCGAACTGCAGCGCGGTTCGACCGTCGCACTGCTCGGCCCCAACGGTGCCGGCAAGACCACCACGATCGACATGGTGATCGGACTTACCAAGCCCGACGCCGGCAGCGTGTCACTCTTCGGGCACTCGCCGACCGCAGCCGTGAAGGCCGGCATGATCGGCGCCATGACCCAGACCGGACAGCTGATCGAATACCTCTCGGTTCGTGAACTGGTCTCGATGATGGCGGCCATCTATCCGGCGCCGCTCGACGTCGATGAGGCGCTACGCATCTCGGGGGCTGACGACTTCGCCGATCGCCAGACCCGCAAGCTCTCCGGCGGCGAGACCCAGCGCGTCCGATTCGCCATCGCGCTGGTGGCCGACGCCGAACTACTGGTTCTCGACGAGCCGACCGTCGCGCTCGACGTCGAGGGCCGCCGTGACTTCTGGAGCGCGATGCGCGCCTTCGCCGCGCGCGGCAAGACCGTTATCTTCGCGACGCACTACCTCGACGAGGCCGACGCCTACGCCGACCGTATCGTGCTGATGTCCCACGGACGCATCGTGGCCGACGGGGCACCGACTGAGATCAAGGCCACCGTCGGCGGTCGGATCATTCGCGCCACGTTGCCCGACGTCGAACTCTCGGATCTCAGCGCCATGCGCGGGGTCACCGCCGTCGATCGAAAGGGCGACGCGATCACGCTCAACTGCTCGGACTCCGACGCGACCCTTCGTGACCTCTTCGCCAGCTTCCCGCTGATTCGCGACATCGAAGTCCGTGGCGCGGGGCTCGAGGAGGCGTTCCTGGAGTTGACGGTCGATGACGAGGCGACACCGTGATCGAACTGACCTATCTGCGCTACGAGGTGTTGCGCACCTGGCGTAATCGACGCTTCTTGTTGTTCTCCCTGATATTTCCCCTGGTCCTGTTTCTCACGGTGGCCGGAGCGCACCGGCACGCGGTGGTCGAGCACGTGTCGTTCCCCCTGTACTACATGACGGGAATGATCGCCTGGGGCTCGATGGTGGCGGTGATCTCGAGCGGCGCGCGCATCGCCGCCGAGCGTTCGGTCGGCTGGACCCGGCAGTTGCGCATCACGCCGCTGCCGACGTGGTCGTACTTCGCCGCCAAGGTCTTCTGCGGCTACATGATGGCGCTCTTGAGTATGGCCGTACTCTTCGGCGCCGGCTCGTTCATGGGCGTGCGCCTCGCCGCGACCCAGTGGTTCGTCATGATAGGGCTCCTGCTGGTCGGCCTGATCCCGTTCGCCGTGATGGGGATCATGTTCGGTCACCTCCTCAAGCTCGACTCCCTCGGTCCGGCGATCGGTGGTGTGACCGCGCTCTTCTCGCTCCTCGGTGGGGCCTACGGTCCGCTCATCACGGGCGGCTTCCTCTTCGGGGTCGTGAAGGTCTTGCCGTCGTACTGGCTCGTCCAGGCCGGCAAGACCGCCCTCGACGGCGGTGGCTGGCCGCTCGAGGCCTGGATCGTCGTCGCGGTCTGGTCGGTCATCTGCTCGGCGTTGGCCGTGCGGATCTATCAGCGCGACACCAAGCGGATCTGAGTCCTCGTGACCATCCCGACGGTGCTCAGGTTCTCGAACGAACGCTCGAGCGCGCTCGCGGCCATCGACGCCGTCGGGGACGGTCGCGGTTGGTGCAACGTCTCGCCCAACGTCGAAGACGAGGTCCCCGACATGAAGGTGAACTACTTCGGACTGCGCCTCAACAAGGGCGTCACGGTCGCCAGTTACGTCACGGCGCCACCGCGTCACGGGGTCGCCCAGCCCTCCACGCTGGGCGTCCTTCACTCGCGCAGTCGCCTCGGTACTGAACGCATCGCGATGATGCTCGCCGGTGCGCCCTTTGCGGTACGCCAGGACCACAACACGCGCGGACTGCTCTTGGACGTCCCGGTCGGCACGTCGGGCGCACTAGTCCTCACGGCGATGTGCAACCTCACCGAGTCGCTGTGCGACTACGACTTCACCGGTACGTGGACCCTGAGCCAGTTCCTCTCCTGACGCCCGCTAGGTCATCGCGTTCACGAAGGTGACGATCGAGCGGCTGAACTCGGGATCGCGCACGGCGCTCAGGTGGTTGCCGCGAAGCGTTCGAAAGGTGGCGCCGGGAATGCGCTGCGCGAGGGCTTCGCTGGATCCGGCCAACTGGTCCGCGTCGCCGACGAGCACCAACGTCGGCACGGTGATCGCTCCGACGTTGGTCGTTTCGCCCTGTCGTGAGCGCGAATTGGCGGCGAGGGCGAAGCGATCGGCCCCGGTGCTGTCGGCGAAGCGGCGAAAGGCCGCGGCGACCGGGTGGTCGATGCCCGCCGGATCCTCGGTCTCGAGCGCGTCGGCGATCGGCACGGTGTCCAGTGGACGTTGTTCGCCGCCCCACTCTCCGCCGACGCCACCGAGTACCAGGGAACGCACCCTCGGTTCGCGCGGCGCGAGACGTCCGGCCACGATGGCCCCCATGGAGTACCCCACGACGTCGACGGGACCCACCCCCACGTGGTCCATCAGCGCCTGCACGTCACGGGCCATCGCGTCATCGGCGTAGGCCGCTGCGTCGTGGGGCTTCGCGGAGGCCCCGTGGCCACGGGCGTCCGGCGCGAGCACGCGTCGTCCGGCCCCGACGAGATCGTCGACGACGCCCGTGGCGACCCAGTTCGAGAAGTGATCGGCGGCGAAGCCGTGGAGCAGGATGACCGGCTCGCCCTCGCCGGTGTCGAGGAACGCGAGATCCAGATCGTCGAACGAAGCGAAGTGTTCCATCGATACCTCCGATCTAGTAATCCATTCGTACTACCCGAACCGCGTTGCGGGCTGCCAATCCGCGACGAATCTGCCGGTTCGATGCTCACCTACCCCGATTCACCGCTTTGTCCCTGATCCTCGAGCCAACGCTGCGCCAATCGCGAAGGCGCTCTCGCCAGCCAGGCGTCGGATATGAGTTCGGAGAGCTCCTCGTGGTCGATCTCGGCCAGGGAGGGGATACGTAGCAATATCCAGGGATGGCCGTTGAAGTGATCGGTGGTGAAGAAGACCGACGGTCGTTCGGCGAGCCACATCGACTTCATCTCCTCGTCGGCGACGCGAATGGCCAAGACGTCGTCGAGCCGTTCACCGGTCGTGGCATCGACGACGTCGCGCCGTTGAGTGCGGTGGAAGCAGAAGAGTTTCTTGTCGACGACGAAGGCCGGGCGGTCGTCGCGGACCTCCTTTTGGGTCTCGGGCATCGACAGCGCCGCCTCTTCCACGTCTCGCATCGTCACCATGACAGAACATTCTTCGCGGGGGTGGTGAGGTTGTCAACCCTGGGTGCGAACAGTAAGTTGCTTCAGTTCGCCATACGAACGGAACCAGGGGGTTGGCGTGAGACGGATACTACGGACCATCGGCGTCGCGGTCGCCGCGTCGATCCTCATCCTGCCCGCGACGGCGAGCTCGGCCGGGACGATCTCGCAGAGGAAACTGACATCGGAACTGCTCACGACCAGTCAGATGCCAGCGGGCTGGACCGTCGCCAACCCCGGCTCGAGCGACGGCGTCGGTTGTGTGCACGAGTTGCTCGAACCCACGGGCGTCACGCAGACGCACAGCGCCGAGGTCTACTTTCTCGGCACCGTCGACAAACTGCCCCGATTCGACGAGAAGATCGCCACCTACTCGAACATCAAGCGCGCGTACGACAAGATCATCGCCCGGATCGACGCCTGTCACACCCTGACCGGTACCTTCGACGGATTGAAGGTCACCGGCACCGTCGTCCCCGCGGCCTTCTCGCGCTTCGGCAACGCCAGCGCGGCCTACGCGATGACGATCACAGACCTCCGTGGCACTCTGCGCTACTACTACCTCATCACCCGCAAGGACTCGGTCCTCGGCGCGTTTCTCGAGGGTAGCTACCCCGTGGTCATCCCGAAGGAGTTTCAGAGCCTGGTGAGCGCCGGCGTCAAAAAGTTGACGTGACCGTGGTCGGCGTACGAACGCGTCGTTAGGCCCAACCAAGTTCATCGAGTCGGGGATCGCTGATACCGAAGTGGTGCGCGATTTCGTGGATCACGGTCTTGCGAACCTGCGCCCGCACGTCGTCTTCGCTCGAACAGACCTGGCAGATGGTCGTCTGGTAGAGCGTGATCCGGTCGGGCATCACGCCGTTGTAACTAGAGAATCCGCGTCGGGTCAAGGGAATGCCCTCGTAGAGACCGAAGAGGTTACGGCCGCGGGCCTCGTCCTCCACGATGATCGCCACGTTGTCCATTCGCGACGCGAGCGACTCCGGCAGCGACGCCACGGCTTCGGCAGCGAGCTCCTCGAAGCGTTCGTTGGAGACCTGGAACATCATCGCAGCGTAACGGCCCATCACTCGGCGTCGTCAGGATTGAAACTCGCTACTCAGAATCGATGCGTCGTGTGGCTGAACGGTCCCTTGGCGAAGGCGAGCACTTTCGTCGGCGCCACGCGATAGACGTAGATCTCCTCCTCGAGGACGCCATCGCCGTCGCGATGGTGGAAGCAGTCGACGCCCACCGCGTAGTCCCAGGTATCACCGTCCCACTTGTGCGTCCACACTTCGGCGACGCGGAGTAGCACGTCGCGCGACGTCTCGCGGATCGCGTCACCCTCCACGACCACGTCCAGGCCGTGCTCCCATTCGTTGCAACCGGTGGTCAGGACCACGTGGGAGTTGCGCCCCAGGTTCACCGCCTTCTGTTCGTCGGCCCCGGTCGAGAAGAACAGTGCGTCATCGCACCACACGGCCACCAGTGGCGTGACGTGGGGTCGTCCGTCGGCGCGCACCGAGGTGACCCAGAAGAGCTGCGCCGCTTCGATCGCGGCGCGCGTGTCGTCCCACGAGGTCGGTCCGGCTCCGGCCTGGCCGAATCGTTCGTCAACCTTCGTAACCGGTTCGCGCATCGTGTCCTCCCGCAGTCGCGTGCCCCATCGCGGACACGTCATCGAAGAGTACGCGCCGTGGCCGGCGCCGCGCTGGGCATCGTGGCTGCGCTCGCAGCCGCGTCAGTTGGGGACGGGGACGACCGCCATGACACCATCGGGTCCGAGTGACCCGGCGCCGTTCCCGGCCGTGCCACCGGTCTCGATACGTCCATTCGCGTTCAACCGGACTCGTTCACGGTCAAAGAGGTAGAGAGTCCAGTGGTCGTACGTGACGTCGAACTCGTCTCGAGCGATCCGGTTGATCGAGATACGGGCGTGGTCCAGACCCGGTCCCAAGACCGGCATCGCACTCGTCAAGACCGGCGTCCACCGGTTCGCGCACGTCGGGGCGCACGAGTACGGACTCGACGTGCTGTCACCGGCGTAGAGCGTCACCTTTATCGGATCCACGTTGCCGTCCTCCACGACGGCCATGGCGTGCACCCCATTCGGGAGCGTCTCCGCTTCGATCGTCGCCACGCCGGGCGACGGCGCGCCGGTGCGCGCGGAGACCAGGTACCAGTAGCCGTGCCACGGTGGCAAGGGACTGACCGTCTCCATGAAGTTCTCACCCTGGGGCCGGAACGGCTGTGACGACGGGTCGAAGAGGTACAGCGGATGACCGGCGTAGGTGACTTGGTCGCCGATGCCCGGTCGGTCGATCCTCCCGAGCAGTTTGGCGTCGACGCCACGGCCGGCGATCGGGGCGACCTTCGACGTGAGCGCCGGCCAGTCGTCGGAGCTGACGTCGGCGAGCAGATCGCCTTCCGGTCCGGTACACGTGAGCGGCACGCTCTCCTTGGCGCCGAGGTCGTAGCCCACGGTCCTGGTCGTCCCGCAGCCCAGATGATCACCCACGTCCCCGCTGAACTCGTAGAGCGGGAACCCAGAGAGTCCGCGATTCGCGGTTCCGCCCACGACCAGAACCGTGCCGTATCGAGACGTGGTGATCGACGAGATGACGGTCGCCTTACGCACGATTGCCGATGAGAACGCTCCGAGCGAGGCAAGGATCAGCAGAATCACCGCGACCGACCACGTGATCAGTGACCGAATCCGAATCCCTTCACGACCAAGGATGCGCACCTCCTGAGACTAGGAGACGTCGAGGACGTGACCACGTGGAGTCAGTGCGCCACCTGGGCCGCGATGAAGGCCAGCGCCACGACGATGCACACGATGCGAAGGGTCCACATGCCGACGCGACTCTTCGGCCGCTTGCCCGTCGCGATCCAGATCTGCTGTGACATGCCCGCCGGGCTGAAGGGGTCGGCCACGAAGCCGCTGCCTTCACTGGGCCACATCACTGGCGGCGTTCGGTCGGTCGGCGGCCGACGCTCATCACTCTCACCCATGAACGAACTGTAGGTCCTCGCGAATCGCGTGTCGCCGTTTAGGGTGAGTCGATGGACGTTCCAACACCGACCGGACCCGTGATGACGCGTGAAGAGGTCTTCCTCACGTATCTCGACTACTTTCGCGGTCGCGTCATCGAGAAGGTCACCTCGCTTCCGCCGGACGCCTTGGTGGTGAGCGTCGTGCCGAGCGACTGGACCGCTCTGGAATTGCTGAAGCACCTCACGTTCGTCGAGATGCGCTGGCTCGAGTGGGGTTTCGAAGGTCAAACGGTCGAAGAGCCGTGGGGCGATCACGTGGGCGATCGTTGGTGCATTGCCCCGGATGACACCCTCGACTCGTTGGTCGCGACGATGCGGCGTCGCGGCGAGCGAACCGGTGAGATCGTGCGTCGTCACGAGCTCGTCGACGTCGGTGCACCGGGACCTCGATGGGATGGCAATGA
>Ga0187871_10000640_pt1 | contig 32764 bp, 23 predicted proteins | sample June2016WEW_16_1_FD_132988 | JGI IMG/M metagenome (GOLD analysis project Ga0187871, IMG submission 132988) | Peatland microbial communities from SPRUCE experiment site at the Marcell Experimental Forest, Minnesota, USA - June2016WEW_16_10 | ecosystem: Environmental > Terrestrial > Soil >...
CCGGTGGATTTCTGGGCGTTGCGGCGGTTGGAATCCGCCTGCTGTGGGGAAAGTTTCCGATCATGATGGCTTTTCATTGATTTGCGGGCGCGGGTATGGCCCTTCCTTTCGACTTCAGGGTAGCTTGGGGGATTTGGGATAAAGGGATATGATTTACGTAACTGGTTGAAAGGACGGGGGAAGAAATGTTTGGCTGGGCTGTCACCGCTGCCGGGCAAGAGCGGGACTTAAAAGTCCCGCCAGCACGCTGAAGCGTGCGCCACGGGGCTGCGGGCAGTCATCATGAGAAATAGGTCCGCACTCCAGGAAAGGCGTTACAATCGCACTTCATTCATGCGCACATCTGGTCTGGCTGCTCTTCTGATTTCGTTTGGCGTGCTGGCACAAGGCGCGCCACCGGAAATCTACAAACGCATCGGCCACGTCGTATGGCTGGTGCGAAGCATCGACGGGCCGCTGCACGGCTGGTCGAGCCTCGGCCTTTCGGATGTACATGACTTAGGGAAGATCCCATTCAAGGGCGAGTATCGCGGCCGGCCTATCGGCGGCCATGTACACATGGCCTGGGCACATTTAGGAAACCTGACGGTGGACATGCTGGAGCCGCAAGCCGGCAGCACAGCCTTCAACGCCTTTCTCGCAACACACGGAGACGGCATATTCTCCATCGTTTACGAGGTGTCGAGTGAGGATGCGGTGGCGAGCGAAGCCGCGCGCCTGGGCGCGTCGGGCGTGCATGTCCTGCAGCGTATGTCGGTGGCCACCGATCGCGGCCCGGCGGTGTTCACGTTTTTCGATACCGAGCCCAGGGGCAAATACGTACTCGGCCTGGTCGACTGGCCGGGCGTGGCGGCGCCGGACGCAGCGCCCGCCATGATCTCCCATATCGCGTTCGTCATTCGGGAGGCCAAGCCGGTGTCCGATTATTGGGAACAGATGGGCTTTCCGGCGATGACGGTGGCACACGCCAGCCCGCGCGAAGATTCCCGCTACCATGGCAAGCCCCTGCTGTTGCCGTTCGATGTGGGCTGGCACCGTTACACGCAGCCGACTTACGAGTGGATCATTCCACCGCAGGAGCCCGCTAATTGCTATGCCGATTTCTTGAAGACCCATGGCGAAGGCATTCACCACCTGGGCCTGCCCGTGGAGGATCTCGACGGCGCCATTGCCAGGTACAAAGGCTTGGGCTACGACGTAGTGCAATCGGGCGCATGGGGCGATGTTGGGAAGAAAGGTTCGGGGCGGTACGCCTACATGGGAACGGACTCGATCGGGGGCGTCACCGTGGAATTGATTCACCCGTATAACTGAGCGCAAGGCTAATCGATTCATTCAGCTTTGCTACAATGCGACGGGACGGGGACTCGCCTGGAACCAGGCTGGCCGGCAAAAGATGACAACGACCGCCCCGATGGGGAAGGGGTAAGCGACGCGTAGTCTTACACGCGGTCGTAAACCTCGCCGCGCGGAAGGACCTTCGCAATAATCAGTACACGATCCTCCTCTTTTATAGTGAAGATTACCCGGAAATCGCCGACCCTAAAAGAGCGGGCGGGCGAATGATTCACGATTGGCTTGGAGTTAGATAACGGATCTTTCTCTAAACTCTTAAGTTGTTTCTTAAATCTTTCCCTGGTGGGCTTATCTTGCTTGGCGGATGTACTTTGCTGCTTGTGTGGCGATCTGTGCTCGATAACCTGAAGGCGGGGGCGGGTTCACATGATTAGCCGAATTATAAAGAGTCTACACCAACGGTTTCGCCATGCCCGTACTCCTCTAATGCTTTGCCGATAGCTTCTGAAACGGTCGGGTCCAGGCTTAATCTGAAGCGTTCAATGCTATCCTTGAACTCTTCGTTTTGCTGGTCTAAACGTAGTATTGACAGACCGGTCAGAAGACGCTTTGTAAGCCCCTTAACATGCGCATCCCTCACCAGCTCCTTGATCCTGCAATGTAGTTCTTCGAGCCCCGCCATAACAGGTTCGATTTCGTCGCGTGGGGCCTCGGTTACTGAATCCATAACCGCGACAAACATCTCCAGATCATTGGCCGCGCGCCAAAAATCCTTGGCCAGCACCAGAATTGACACCCCGCGATTGAGCGCATCGCTAGCGGCCAATACCGCTGCCATTGTCCTATGGTAATCAATGCGCCATGCGGTGATGGGTATGGCTATTGTAGACATAAGTCAGACCTTTTTCCCTCGTTTGGCCAGTGATCGGATTCGTTAATTCTGTTGACGGATTCGGTCTCGGGAATCGATACAATCATCCGCGCGAACTTCTCGAAGGGTTCAAACGGGGTGAGGGATGGGGCGTCGCTCAACTCTGGAACGCTTGCGAGAAGGCACGAGCGCACCTTCAGCGCTCCTCTGCGCGACGGGCGCCATTGGCAAAGTTCGGATGCTCGTTTAGATTGCTAAAAACTATCATTTGAGACACCATTAAACTGGCTCCAGTCGAATGAAAAAATGAAAGTATTTCATCCCCTGCTTAATGACGCCACAGAGCCGAATCCCGTGGAAACAGTCGCCTTTCGACGCAATCGCTGGGTAGGCCCCGGATTAACCAGTATCGCCATTTTGGGCGGCGCTTGCAAGCGCAGGTGCGATCAACCCTCGAGGTTTGGGTTGCTCCAAAAGGAGAATCTTCTCGGAACGACCAGTCTTAGCATTAATGCACTTGCATCAGGTATGGAACGGACCATTCGGGCGAGTTATGTCGGGTTTCTGTACTAAGCGGGTCAGGTGGCCTGCAGCGCCGCGGCGATTTCCTTTTCCTCGATGGCGCCTTCACGTATGATCTTCCAGTAAGGCTCGGTGATATCCACAGTGGTGGCGCCCGCGCCGGTGCATGCGCCGCCATCGAGAACGAGGTCCACGCGGCCGTCCATGGTGCCGAATACTTCAATGCCGCTACGGCAAGTGGGCGAGCCGGAGATATTGGCGCTGGTCGAGATCAAGGGCTGATTCAGGGCCGCGATCAGGGCGGTGGCGATCTTGGAGCGCGGCTGGCGCAGCGCCAGGCGTCCGGTATTGCCGGTCACCTTAAGGGGCACGCGCGCGGAGGCCGGCACGATAATGGTCAAAGGACCCGGCCAGAAACGGCGCGCGAGGATTGAAAAGCGGTTATTCAGCTCGGAGGCGAGATCCTCGGCGGCAATGGCGTCCGCCACCAGGAGAGGTAGCGAGCGGTGGATTTCGCGTCCCTTGGCGCGGAACACACTGGACACCGCGCGCAAATTAAAGGGATCGGCCACCAGCGAGTAGAGGGCATCGGTAGGGATGGCCACCACCCTACCACGGCGAATCGCGGCGGCGGCGCGCTCGATCGCTTCCGGCTGCGGCTCTTCCGCGTCCACTTCCACAAGATCAGTTGCCATAAGCCCCGCGACCCCTAGCGCGGCCCAATCGCTTCCGCCACATCGATGGCCATCTGGTAGCGCCCGAAAGGAGCGCTCAATTGTACGCCCTGCACCATGCCGCGCACGCGCTCCACCATCTCGCGCGCGATGGCCACGCCTTCCTCGCGCGACTTTTCGGCGTTATCCACCTGCCGCATACGTTCCATGAAGGGCTCCGGCACCGGCACGCGCAGTTCGTTCACCATGAATTCGGCGTTGCGAAAGCTGGTCAGCGGCCAGATGCCGCAGATCACCGGAATTTTCACGTGTTCGATACGTTTCAAGAACTGTTCGAGCAAGCCGAGATCGAATACGGGCTGCGTGACGACGTATTCCGCGCCGGCCTGCACCTTCCACTCGAAGCGGCGGATCTCTTCGTCCATATTCAGGGCGCCCGGGTTGACGCCCACGCCGATGAGCAGCGCGGTTTGCGATCCCATCCCATTGCCGCCGATATCCAGCCCGTGATTCAGATTATTCGCGATATTCACCAGGCCGATGGCGTCCACGTCGAACACGGCGGTCGCGTCCGGATAGCTGCCCATGCGCGGCGGATCGCCCGTGATGCAGATCAGGTTGCGGACGCCGGCGCAATGCGCGCCCAGCAGTTCCGACTGGATGCTCAGAATGTTACGATCGCGGCAGCAGAAATGATTCACCGCTTCGATGCCGGCGTCGCGCTGGATAAGCTGGCAGGTGACTTGCGAACTCATGCGCGCACTGGCCCGCGGACCGTCCGGAACGTTGATGCAATCGATGCCCTGCGCGGCACACAGGCGGGCGCCGGCGATTTCCTTGGAGGCATCCACGCCGCGCGGCGGCAAAATCTCCACGAAGGCCACGAACTTCCCGGCCGCCAGCTTGGCGCCCAACTGCGATTTCTCCGCCACGGCCACTTTTGGCATGGCCTGCGCCTTGGCCTTGGGCTCCTCCACCGTGACGCCCAGCTTTTTCTGAACGGGCTGCAGCGAGCGCGCCTCGGAGTGGATCAGCTTGATGTGCTCGGGGGTGGTGCCGCAGCATCCGCCCACGATGCGCACGCCCGCCCACAACAGACGCCGCGCGTATTGCGCCATGTATTCCGGCGAGCACAGATAAAGGTTACGGCCCTCCACCCGCATCGGCACGCCCGCGTTGGGCATGGCGCTGATCGGCTTCGAAGTAAATGCCATCATGCGCTCGACGGTTTCGAGGGTGGTCTTGGGACCCACGGAACAATTCACCCCGATGACATCGGTAGGCCATTCGTCCAGGCTCCGGGTGTAGACTTCAGGTTCCGTGCCGCCGGGAAGGTTGCCGTTATCGTCGATGGTCACTTGAGCGACGATGATCATTTCGGGCCCGGCCGCTTCGCGCGCGGCGAACAGGGCTTCGCGCATTTCGTCGAGGTTGCCGAACGTTTCGAGGACCAGCAGATCCACGCCGGCGTCCAGCAGTTCGTCCACCTGTTCGCGAAAGATGGCGCGGGCTTCGGCGAACGAGGTGGGTCCGAGGGGCTCGATCCGGGCGCCCAGCGGGCCGATAGCGCCCGCCACGAAGGCGTGCTCGCGGGCCGCCTCGCGCGCCAGCCGGACACCCGCCTGGTTGATGGCGCGCAGCTTCTCGGCGAATCCGAACGCTCCCAGGCGCATGCGATTGGCGCCGAAGGTGTTGGTCTCCAGGATCTCGGCGCCGGCTTTCACGTACTCCTGGTGGATCTGGCGCACCATGTCCGGGGCGGACAGGTTCAGTTCGTCGAAGCAGCGATTGATGAACACGCCGCGCGAGTAGAGCATGGTTCCCATCGCCCCGTCGGCCACCATGGCGCGGCGGCCAAGCTGCTCTCGAAACTCTTCGGCGCGGGTTGTGGAGGCGATCGGCATGGTGAGGATATTCGGATCTGTATGGAGCGGGGCGGCAGATCCGGATACCGTGATTTTACCGCATGTGGGTGGAGACCGGTGCTGGGCGGCTGACTGGAGTTGGGGCGTGGGCCAGGAATCGATTCGTGCCAGGAAAGACCGCGGCCCGCGGCGTCCTACGGCAGGACCGTCAGGGTTGCCGTATGTACGCACTCGCCGGCATAGCTTCCGGTGATCGTCACGCTCGTTTTCGTCGAGACCTTGGCCGTCGTAATCGTGAAGTGTGCAGCCAAATCCCCGGGCGGTACCGTTACCGAGGCGGGCACGCGCGCGACCGCGCTTCCGCTGCTGAGAGAAATGGGTATGCCGCCTCCGCGATACACAAGGGTCAGTGTAACGGTATTGTTTGTGGTGGAGGCGCCACCGGCCACTTGAGTGGGAGACAGCGTGAGTGACGCCAGGCATGTCCCTTTGCCCTTGGTATCCGGGCTGTCGTCGCGCCCAGGACCCGCGACCGGCGTGGCCGTGGGATTCGCCGGACCGACGCTCGTGGACGCGGAAGCATCCGCGGCTGGGGTGGCGGCGCCGAGCGGCAAAGCCACGCAGGCGATCAGGGCCAGCATAGTGGCACTAGGGAGAGGTGTTCGCGACCGGGTGCCGCTTTTCTTTCGCGGTGAGCTCCGGTGATTTTGGTTCGTCATAGCTGTCCGAATTGGACCGGAAAAGAGCAATAGGAGATTAGGCAGCATCGATTGTCAGATTGTACACCCAAACCGAAGGCAGCCGGCGGCGTCAACTACGGGATACCGCGCCGTGCTCAATGCTCAGACGATGAGTTTGACGCTCCGGCCTTATCCGGCCGGCAAGAGAGCATTCAATTCCATCGACCGCCAGACACTGACTGTTAAGACCTCGACGGCATATGAGTGCTATCCGCTACTTCTGCTCGTAGTCGAGCTTGGGATACCAGTCCGTGCCGCGGCCCTCGGGCGTCCAGTCCAGCATCAGCCAGAGAGGATCCGCGTCTGGAGCGCCGCGCGGGTCTTGTCCCGGGTCGGCCATCGCTCCGCTCATCTCGGCGCTGTAGAAGTGACCAATACTTCCATTGCGCCGGCTGAAGACACTGAAGCCAGGAACGTCGGCGTCTTCGGCGTTGACATAAGTGCGCGAGTACTCACCGGACATGTCCGAAACGAAAGGGAGGTTCGTCAAGGCGCGTAGTTTCTTGTACTCGACCAGCCGCTCGATCGGCGAACGCGCGGTGACGGCAATGGCTACGCGCTGACGAAGGTTGACGGCCGTCCCGTTCCATGAAGTCAGGAACGACGTACACATAGGACACGGCGCTTTGCGCCGCGGGCCGTACATCATGCTGTAAACCAACAGAGTGCCTTTATCGCCGAACAGGCTGGAGAGGCGCGCGGGGCCTCGCTCCGACACAAACTCGAAGTCCTGGGGAATTTCGCCGCCGGGCGGCAGTTTGCGCCGTTGCGACGCCACGCGCTCGATCTGGCGACGCAGTTCGATCTCTTCGACGAGGAGAGCGTTTCTAGCCTTCCGGTACGCGGCGCTTTCATTAGGAAAGTGGATCTTGTTGGTCCCAGCAAGCTGCTGAGCGGGAACGAGCGTTTGCGTGTCAGTCATGCTTCCTCCAGGATAACGCGGGGCAGTTGGTGCGACTACTTATCTCCCAGTCGTTCCCGTTGGAATCCTTGCTGCTGCCAGGATCGCGAGGTTCTCCGCGACGTCAAAGGCCGCCGCAACCGACGCCATGAAGGCCAGGCGCAGGCTTATCGATATATCCGAACGCATCGGCCACCGCTTAACACGCGCCGCCGGCATCTTCCAGGGACGTACCTCCAATCTGTTCAACGCCCGCCAAATCTGGTACAGTCATCCTAATAGCAAACGATGAAGCCCCCGATACCGCTCAACGAGCACGCGCGCCTCGACCTGTTGCGGCAATACTGCATATTGGACACCGCCGCGGAGCCGGCTTTCGACGAGATTACCGCGCGCGCCGCCGACATTTGTCAGACGCCCATCAGTCTGCTGACTTTTGTCGATCGCGACCGTGCCTGGTTCAAATCCAATACCGGATGGGATCTTCGGGAGATACCCCGCGATACTTCGTTTTGCGCACACGCCATCTGCCAGGACGATTTGTATGTAACCTCCGATATGCTGGCCGACGAGCGCTTCTCGCATAACCCGCTAGTAACCCAGAAACCGCATCTGCGATTCTATGCCGGCATGCCGCTGCTTTCGCCCGAGGGCCTGGCGCTGGGCACCTTGTGCGTGATCGATCGCAAACCCCGCGAACTGACCACGGAACAAACCGGCAAGCTGAAGGACCTGGCGAAGGGCGCCGTCCTGCTGCTTGAAATCCGGCGCGCCAGCCGGAATGCCGCGCGCCCTTGAGGCTGGCTATGTCTTTCGCCGGCATGCGGGTACTGTCTCTGGAGAGCCGCCGTTCCGCCGAGATGGCCGAACTCATTCGCAAACAGGGAGGCGAGCCGGTATGTGCGCCTTCCATGCGTGAAGCGCCGCTCCAGCAGAACCAGGCGGCCCTTGAATTTGCCGGTCGGCTCTTCGCCGGCGATTTCGACATGATGATCCTGCTCACGGGAGTGGGTACGCGCCTGCTGCATCAGGCGATCGCCGCAAGCTATCCGCCGGAACGCTTTGCCGAAGCCCTGCGCCGCATCACGGTAGTGGCCCGCGGACCCAAGCCCGCCGCCGTGCTGCGCGGGCTGGATGTGCCGGTGACCGTTTTGGTGCCCGAGCCCAATACGTGGCGGGAATTGCTGGCCGCTATCCGAGATCGCCCGGAACGGCGCATCGCCGTCCAGGAATACGGGCGATCCAACACGGAGCTGCTCGACGGTCTGCGGCAGCGCGGCGCGGAGGTGGCCACGGTGCGGGTCTACCAGTGGGACCTGCCCGAAGATACCGAGCCGTTGCGCGCCGCGGCCCGGCGCCTGGCCGCCGGCGAATTGCAAGTGGCGCTCTTCACCACCTCCATCCAGATCGATCATCTGCTGCGCATCGCCGCCGAAGACAGGCTGGAAGGCGCAGTGTTATCGGCTTTGCGTAAGATGGTGGTCGCTTCCATCGGCCCCACCACTTCCGAGGCCCTGGAAGAAGCCGGCGTGCATCCCGACCTGGAACCCAGTCACCCGAAGATGGGATTCCTGGTGCAGGAGACGGCGCAGCGCGCGGCGGAGATCCTGCGCGGCAAGCAGCCGTAGCCGCGGCTATCGGGAAAGCATGTCATTGTAGGAATGCCATGCCCACCCGCCGTAATGCGGATTTCCAGATATCGCCGCATCCAGGGCTTTCAACATCGCGGGAAGCAAGCCGCCATAATCCGGCGTGCGCAGCGCCACGCTGATCCTGGCGAGATCGGGCGTGTCGAGGCCCCGATACGCCATTTCAAGATAACGCTCGGCCTCGCGGCGTAGCTTTCCGGCCTTTTGCGACTCGCTCCGACCGTCATCGGGGCTGCTCAACTCATAGAGCATCAACGTGAGCCGGGGTAGAGCGGACAAAAGCATACGCCGCTCGCCGAGAGTGCCTTTGAGGTACTTATTGGGGATATCCGCGTTAACGGACATCCTGCCCGATTCGGCCAGCGCGCGCAGGACGCGATAAGTGCCCGCCAAAACCGGCAGGAACTTCAGATTACCCGGCCCCTTGTTCTCCGGCTCTTGCTGCGGTTTGAGGTCCAAGTGGATGCCGTCGAACGGCTCGTCCGGATGCTGCCGGTTGAATTGCACGATGCCCTCGACGCGGTCCAACAATTTATCCCGCTTCGGGCCCGGCTCGCCGGCGTCGCCGCTCGACAACAGGGCCTCGACGCGAATACTCGACCGATGGAGCAGCTTGACTACAGGCGCTAGCCGCTTTACGCCGCCGGCGGGGAATGAGACGTAGACTTCGTCAATGCTTTTCGATTTACAGAACTGCAGCAAAGCATCGGCCGCGCGCGGGGCTTCCAGAACGTCCTGAGACTTCCATAGCCAGAGACCGTGTGCCAGGCCGGCGGCGCCGGCCGCGGCCGCGCAGAAGTGCATCGCACTCATGATGCGAAGCGGAATCAAGCTCCAGCCTCCGGACCGCGCGGCGGACGCAGCAGCTTTCCAGGCAGCTTCGAAAAATAGATGATCCGCTCGATGGCCGGAAGCAGCCGGCGCACCGTCTTACCATGGAACAGCAGGCTGCCCGCCACCAGCGCCGGATGCGGAATCGTAGTGCAGCAGCGCGAGCAAATATCGATCTCGGCAGCCCGTCCGGCGATGTGCGCGCGCCGCATGCGCTCGATCTCCGGCGCATTCCAGATGTTCACCAGCGGCTGCTCCGCGATGTTACCGAGCGGCGCGCCATCGAGCATATAACTCTGGCAGCACGGATAGACATCGCCATTCTGCTTGACATACATCGGACCGCGCCACAAGTAGTGGCAAGGATGCTTCCAATCCTCAGCCGCATGGCCCGCATCCGGATGAATCACGTTGGTCTCGTCTTCCTTGATGCGCACCTGGTCGATGCCCGCCACCCCGCGCCAGAAGCGCGTGAACTCATCCACCTCGCCCGCGTTGCGCTCCATGCGTACCATCTGCACCACCACCTGCAGCTTCGAACGGCGGGCATGCTTCATCGCGGCGAACCGCACGAAGTTATCGCGCACTTTCTCGAACTTGGCGCCTTTGCGATAGAATTCGAAGCTTTCCTTACGCGCGCCGTCGAAACTCAGCGTGATCTGTTCGAGCGGCGACGCCAGCACGCGCTCCGCGATGCGTTCGTCCAGGAAAGTCCCGTTGGTCGAAAGCAGCGTCGAGATGCTGTGCCGGTGGCAGAACTCGATACGCTCGAAGATCCGCGGATCCATGAAAGGCTCGCCCAAGCCGATCAGCATCATGTGCTCGGCCGTAGTCCCGGATTCGCGCACGACCCGCTCGAACACGTCGGTGGACATATCGGCCTTAGGCTGCTTGTGCGTCTCGCGCGGGCACATCGGGCAATAGAGATTGCACTTGGCGGTGGTCTCCACGATGTACTCCACGGGCAAGGCCGCCAGCCTGGTGCGCCGCGCCAGATAGCCCCACAATAGTTTTGCCCGGTTCCACGCTCGCATCCGTCCTTTTATTGTACCCGCCGGGGCCTGTGCGCCATCCATGAAGGGATGCCCGAGCGCGCGCGCCCCCTCAACTCAGCTTCCATCCACCCCGGTGGCGATTATGTACTCTACTGGTGCCAGATGAACCGGCGCGCGGAAGTCAACCAGGCGCTCGATTTCGCCGTAACTCTCGCCAACGAACTGGGTCTGCCGGTGCTCTACTACGAAGGGCTGACTTGCACGTATCCCTATGCGAGCGACCGCTTCCATCGCTTCATTCTGGAAGGCGTTCCGGAAACCGCGCGCCGCCTCAAAACGCTCGGTATCGGATATGTTTTTTACCTGCGCCGCCTGGTATCCGATCCTAACGATACGCTTTACCGGCTGGCCGCCGGCGCCGCGGCCGTGGTTACGGACGACTATCCCACATTCATCGCCGCCCGGCACAATGCGTCCGTGCCGCCCAAACTGGACGTGGCTTGCTTTGCGGTGGATGCCAGTTGCGTCGTGCCCATGGCCCGTTTCGAAAAGCGCGAGTACGCCGCGTATACTATCCGGCCCAAGATTCAGAAGCGGCTTCCGGACTATCTGTGGCCGCTGCCGCCGGTAATGGCCGGCAGGCGATTTCAATCCAGAATTCCGGAGTTCCACACGACCGTCACGGACGACAACATCGCCGGATTGGTGGCCGCGTGCCAGATCGATCATAGCGTGCCTCCTTCCAGCAGGGTCAAGGGCGGGAGGACGGCCGCCCAAAAACAGCTCACGTCTTTCGTGAAACTGGGTCTCCCGCGCTACGCCGCCGAGAGCAACGAGCCCGCCGCCCACGCGACATCGGGGCTCAGCCCATATTTGCACTTTGGCCAGATCTCGCCGCTCGAAGTGGCCCTGGCCACCAGAGCCTCCGCCGAGTTTCTGGAACAGTTGATCGTACGCCGGGAGCTGGCCTTCAACTTCGCCCGCTTCGCGCTCGAGCCGGCGGGGGGCAACGTATCGCTTGAACTGCTGCCCGATTGGGCGCGCGAGACCATGCGCCGGCATCGCCGCGACCGCCGCGACCCCGTCTACAACCCGGAGCAATTCGAGCGCGCCGCGACGCACGATGCGCTATGGAACGCCACCCAGGGCGAACTCCTGGCGCGCGGCACGATTCACGGCTACTACCGCATGTATTGGGGCAAGAAGATCATCGAGTGGTCGCCCACTTACGAGGAGGCGCTACGCACCATGATCTACCTGCACGATCGCTACGCGCTCGATGGGCGCGATCCGAACACTTACACGAACATCCTCTGGTGTTTCGGCCTGCACGACCGGCCCTGGCCGGAGCGGCCGATCTTCGGGACGATCCGTTACATGAATCTGGCAGGCATGCGCCGCAAGACCCACGTCGACGCCTATATCGCGGCGTTCGGGATTTCCTAGTCCGCGGCGCTACGGCTTGATTTGGTAATCCGGCCAGCAGTTCTCCATCTGCTGCCAGGGCGAGTTCGGATCGTCGCTGGGAGTAGCCACCCACTGGCCGGACCACTGATCTCCAAAAATCCGGGTCTCCCCCGCCCCGGCGCCGGACGACGGCGCAAACTTAGGGTCGAGGATGCGGGCGATCTGGTCGCGCGCGCCTTCCAGATGGGCGCGCGTAGTGCGGTCCGTGGTGCGCGGAATGGCGGCGGCGATGGTGGTGCCGAGCGCGCGCAGTTCCGCGCGGTAGAAGGGCTTCTCATCTCCACTGGAAGCGAAGATCGCGATGGGGAAATCGGCCGGCAAGCCGGCCGGGAGGGTCATCGCCGCGCCATTCACCTTCGTATTCGCAATGTCGAGATAGGCGCGCTGCAACTGCCGGCGATAGGCGTCAATGGCCGCGGGCGGACCTTCGATCTCGCGCCACACACTGTGGCGCACGGCCACCAGGAAGTCGGCCGGTTTATAGGCGGCGGAGCCGTCCAGAGCCTCCTGTTCGATCAGCCGTGCAAAGCGCGCGCTGCTCAATAAATTGTTCAGCACGGAACGTTGCGCGTTGCCCACGCGGCTGATGGCGCCGAGGGGTTCGATGCGGCGCAGGATCTGCCGGTCGATGGCCCACTTCGGCGTGGCAAATGCATTCTCGTCGAGGAACGCCACCGCGGATGCCTGCCGCGGGCCCGCTACCGGCGTGAAGATCACGCCCTCCTGCCCGATGTTCTTTTGCTGCGATTCGAAACCGCCAACCAGGGCGGCCACGTGATTCATCTCGAGTGTCCATTGGCCCAGCATCCGGCCATACAACTCGTCCAGATCCTCATAGGGCTCGCCCTTTTGGGTGGTGGTAGCGGTCAGCAGCATAGCAGCTACGCGCTGCAGATTCTTGACTCCCAGCGCGGTGGATTTCAGGGCGTCGGCATCGCCCACGGCTTCGGTGAGGTCGCCGGGATCGGAACCGGCCGCGCCGGGCGTGGAAAAACGTAACCACGGCGTCGAATCCTGCTCGCGTGCCCAGGCGTCCAGGGTGCTCTTTTCGTCGTCAGCCGTCTTGGCGGAGGCGATGGGCGAGTAACCCCACCGGGTGGCCCAAACATCGTACGGTCCGACGGTAGGCACCAGGTCGGCCGGATCGATGCCGTCCTCGGGCTGCGCTACATAGTTGAAGCGGGAGTAATCCATGATGGAAGGCGTGTGGCCCATTTTCTTGAGCCACTCTTTGTCCCGGATCTTCTCCTGCGGATAGAGGGAGCTGGCCTTCATATTGTGTTGGAAGCCAAGCGTGTGGCCGACTTCGTGCGCGCAGACATATTCGACCAGGCGGCCCATGAGAGCGTCCGGCAGCGGCAGCTTTTGCGCGCGTGGATCGAGCGGCCCGACCTGCAAGAAGTACCAGTCGCGCTGCAGGTTCATGACGTTGTGATAGAACTGGATGTCCGCGTTCAGGATCTCGCCGGTGCGCGGGTCGGAGATGTGCGGCCCCACGGCGTTCTCGACGGTGGAGGGCAGCCAGCGGATCACGGAGTAGCGCACATCCTCGGGACTGTATTCCGGATCCTCCCGTGGAGTGGGCGCGGGTTTGGCGACGATGGCGTTCTTGAACCCGGCCGCTTCGAAGGCTTTTTGCCAGCTTTCCACGCCCGCCTTCATATATGGAACCCATTTAGTGGGCGTCGCCGCATCGATGTAATAGACGATGGGCTTGACCGGTTCGGAAAGGGCGGCGGACGGATCCTTTTTTTCCAGGCGCCAGCGGGTAATGTAGATACGCTTGGGCGCGCGCTGTTCGTCGCGGCCGTAATCCATCTGGCGCACCGAGAAGTAGCCGACGCGCTCGTCAAACAGGCGCGGCGTCATAGGATGCTCAGGCAGTTTCACCATGCTGTGATGCAGGACTACGGTGGCGCTGCCGGGCCGCATGCCCGCGGCGCCAAACGGAGTGGCGGTGCGCGGCGCGCCGGTGGGGGTGGCCGCGCGCGTGTAGGTATGGGTGGCTTCCACTTCGATGTTTTCGGGATACGGCGAAACCCGTTCGATGTACGAGCGGCTGGCATCCATCATGTTGGCATTCAGACGCTGGCGGGCACTTAGCTCGAAGACGTCGCTGGTGAACAAGCGCGTGACATCGATGATGATGGATGGCTCCTTACCGGTCTCCTTATAGTCGCGCACGACGGGCCGCGCCGGTTTGGCGGCGGCATCTTTGGAGCCATCCTTGGCGCCGGCCGGTTTCGCGGCGTCCTTGGCCGCCTCTTTAGGGGGCGGAGCTGTTTCGGGAGACTCTTCTTCTTCCGCCTCCTTTTCCTTTTCAGCGGCCTTTTCCTTGCCGGGCTCTTTACCAAACGCCGCAATCGGGAAACTCATCACGATGGCATCGTTATTGGCGGCCTTCACAGCCAACGAGATGGGCGTTTTGGGATCGGCCACTACTTCGTAGTTCACTTCCCGGAGGTTGATTTTGTCGGCATGGCGCTCCCAGCGGACCACCCGCTCGGAAACGAACTGGCCACCATAGCCGACGCCCAGCGTGGTGCGCGCAATCTGGGTGGTAAAGAGGAATTCCTTGTCGAGCTCGGTCTTGGGAATTTCATAGTAGTACTTATCCTTGACCTCGTGCACGGTGAATACGCCGGGTTTGGACTTGGCATCCTTGGTGATCACCTTGCCGTAGGCCTGCGGCTTTTGGGACGACGACCCGGACGACGAGCGGGCGGCCATGGCACCCTCCAGTCCCGCGGGCGGCTCGGATGGCGCGGGCGTGGGCGATGGTTCCTGGGCAGTCAAGAGGAAAAACGCAACCAGAAATACAAGAATGTTACGAACAGCAGCGGACATCGCAGTACTCCTTGGAGGCTGAATCGCTTCATAATACCGCAAGTTCCATGGGATCGCCTTTGCGTCAGGCGATCAGGGCCCGAGCCTTTGGCGCAAGCTTTTGGCGGGTTAAGCAGCGGGACTTAAAAGTCCCGCCGGCACGCTGAAGCGTGCGCCACGGGCGGCGGTCCATCATCACCATTGGCGATCCAACACCCCAGTAGGAAACCCGCCCAAATGTGCTACGATCTCGCAGAGCCAACCGATGAGCGATATCTTCATCAGCTACGCCCGCCAGGATCGCCCGCGCGTCGCAGCCATTGCGAAGGCCCTGGAGGATCGTGGCTGGTCCGTTTGGTGGGACCGCGACCTGCTCGCGGGCGAGACCTTTCGCCGTGTCATTCGCGACGAGATCTCGAAGGCGCGCTGCCAGGTGGTGCTCTGGTCGAAGACTTCTGTCGATAGCGACTGGGTGATCGAGGAAGCTTCTCTCGGAAAAAAGCGGAACGTCCTGGTGCCCGCGCAGATAGACGACGTCGATCTGCCGCTGGGATTCGGGTCGATACAGACCGCCGACCTGACCGCCTGGAACGGCAACGCCGCAGCGGACGGTTTTGAAACGCTGTGCTCGTCGATCGCGGCCGTGATAGGCGCTCCGGCGAATGTCACTCCCGCGCCCCAGCAGCCTTACGCGCTGATGAACCCGAAGGATGGCCTTCCCTACGTTTGGATCCCGCCCGGAGAGTTTGGCATGGGCGCAACCCCCGGGGACGCCGACGCCCGTGCGGACGAAAAGCCGCGCCACACGGTACGCATCGGCAAGGGTCTGTGGGTGAGCGAGACGCCAGTGACCGTGGCAGCCTACAAACGATTTGCCGGCGAACAGAAGTATCTCAGCCTGCCGGACGCGCCGGCTTTCAACCCGGATTGGGGGAAGCCGGATCACCCGATGGTCCGGATGACCTGGGAAGAGGCGCAGGCATACTGCGAATGGGCCGGCGGCACACTCCCGACCGAGGCGCAGTGGGAATACGCCGCGCGCGGCGGCAAGGACGGCCTGAAGTACCCATGGGGAAACTACATCACCCCCGAGAAAGCGAACTACGCGGGCAGCAAATGGAACGGCACTTCTCCTGTGCGCTCGTATCCGGCGAATAGCTGGGGACTCTACGACATGTCGGGGAATGTTTGGGAGTGGGCGGCGGACTGGTACGACGAAACCTACTACGCGAGTCTGCCGCTGGACAGGCCGGCGGAGGACCCCACGGGGCCCGATCGGGAAACCGGCAAGCGCGTATTGCGCGGGGGATCGTTTTACAACGATGCGGGCGTGCATCTGCGCGCCGCCAGCCGCCTGTGGAGCGGACCGGGCGGCCGCGACGACCGCATCGGTTTTCGGTGCGTCTGGCAAGCCCCTAGCCCATAGCTCCCAGCCCCGCTAGAATAGAAACGTGCCGCCCGCCAAATTCCGCATCGGCCTGGTCCAAATGGCCTGCTCGCCCGACCCCAACGAGAATTTCGCCAAAGCCGAATGGCGCATCCGCGAAGCCGCCGCCCGCGGCGCGCAGATTATCTGCCTTCAGGAACTCTTCCGCTCCCAGTATTTCTGCCGCGAGGAAAACGCCGCGCTCTTCGACCTCGCGGAATCCATCCCCGGCCCCTCCACCGAGTCGCTCGGCCGCCTCGCCGCCGAACTGGGAGTGGTCGTCGTCGCCTCGCTGTTTGAGCGCCGCACGGCCGGGGTATATCACAATACGGCCGTCATCATCGACGCCGACGGTTCACTGGCCGGCATCTACCGCAAGATGCACATCCCCGACGACCCGCTCTATTTCGAAAAGTATTACTTCACTCCCGGCGACCTGGGATTTCGCAGCTTCCCCACGCGTTTCGGCCGTATCGCCACGCTGGTCTGCTGGGACCAGTGGTATCCGGAAGCCGCCCGCCTGGCCGCGCTCACCGGCGCGCAGGTGCTCTTCTATCCCACCGCCATCGGCTGGCATCCCGCGGAAAAGGAAGAATTCGGCGCCGGCCAGCATGACGCCTGGCGCACCATCCAGCGCGCGCACGCCATCGCCAACGGGGTTTACGTAGCGGCCGTCAATCGCGTGGGGTACGAAGGGCCGCCGGCGCACGGCCTGGAATTCTGGGGCGGCTCGTTCGTAGCCGATCCATTCGGCCAGGTTGTGGCCCAGGCCTTGCACGATCGCGAGGAGATCCTGCTCGCGGAGTGCGATACGCGGCGCATCGAGGACGTGCGCCGCAACTGGCCCTTTCTGCGCGACCGGCGCATCGATGCCTACGGTGACATCACCCGGCGCGTGATCGACTGATGCCCGATACACCGCGCGCACTGGGCTTTCGCATGCCGGCCGAATGGGAGCCGCACGAGGCTACCTGGATTGCCTGGCCGCACAATCGCGACGATTGGCCGGGACGTTTCGCACCTATCCCCTGGGTTTATGCGGAAATCGTGCGCCAGCTCGCGAAAGTCGAGCGCGTTCGCATTCTGATCGAGAACAGCCACGCTGAAGAAACGGCCCGCCGCATCCTGCGCAAGGCGGACGCCAACCTCGGGGCGGTCGAATTCTTCCACGCGCCGACCGACCGCTGCTGGACCCGCGATTACTGCCCCCTCTTCGTCAGAAATCGCGCCGGTGAGTTGGCCATCACTCACTGGCGCTTCAATGCCTGGGCCAAGTATGACGATTGGCAGCGCGACGCCGCCATCCCGGCGAAGTTAGCCGCATCGCTGAAGCTACGCGCATGGGAGCCGGGCCTGGTGCTGGAAGGTGGCAGCATCGACGTGAACGGCCGGGGATTGCTGCTGACCACCGAAGAGTGCCTGCTCAGTCCCGTGCAAGCCCGCAATCCACAACTGACGAGAGTAGAAATAGAGCGGGCACTCGCAGACTATCTCGGTGCGCGGAAAGTAATCTGGCTGAAAGACGGCATCGCGGGCGACGACACACATGGCCATGTCGACGACTTAGCCCGCTTTGTGAACGCGAATACCGTGGTCATAGCCTCGGAGCCGGATCGCCTCGATGCAAACTATGAACCGCTGCGCGAGAACCTGGCGATACTTCGCAAACTGCCTCTGCGCGTCGTGAAGCTGCCCATGCCCGCGCCGCTCGTCTTCAATGGCCGCCGCCTGCCGGCAAGCTACGCGAACTTCTACATTGCGAACGGGCTGGTATTAGTGCCCACCTTCAACGATCCGAACGACCGCGTAGCCCTGAACAGGCTGGCGCGCCTCTTCCCCGATCGCACCGTAGCCGGCATCGATGCCGTGGAGTTAGTGTGGGGGCTTGGCACGCTGCATTGCATGACACAGCAGCAGCCCAAGTGAACTTACTTCTCGCCCGCTGCCCGCTTCAACAGCCACTCCTGAGTATTCACCGCGCGCTTCCCGCCCGAAACCGTGCGCCGCGCATAGGTCCCATCGCTCTTCATCTGCCGGCCTTTCACGTTGTCGGTTAAATAGATCCCCAGTATCCCGTCGCGCACGTGCTTGATCAGATCGGTGCCTTCCACCGGAAACAGCACTTCCACCCGGCGATTGATGTTGCGCGGCATCAGGTCCGCGCTGCCCATGTAGATCTCTTCGCTCCCGCCATTACGAAAATAATAAATCCGGCTATGTTCCAGGAAGCGTCCCACCACGCTGATCGCATGGATGTTATCGCTGACTCCCGCAATTCCCGGACGCAGGCAGCAGATACCGCGCACCAATAACTCGACCTTCACGCCCGCCTGGGACGCCTCATACAGCAGCCGGATCACCTGCGGATCCACCAGGGCGTTCATCTTGAAGATCAGGTGTCCCTTCTCGCCCTTGGCCTGCAGCGCGATCTCGCGCTTGATCATGGCCTCGAAGCGGTCCCGCAAATTCACCGGCGAGACCAGCAGCTTCTTATAGTCTGTCTTAGCCGAATAGCCGGTCAGGTAGTTAAACAGATCGGTGGCATCCGAACCGATTTCATCGTCGCAGGTCAGCATGCCGATGTCGGTGTACAAATGCGCGGTCACCACGTTGTAGTTGCCCGTGGCCAGGTGGATGTAGCGCCGGATCGCGCCGGCCTCCCTCCGCACCACCATCAGCAGCTTACAATGCGTCTTCAGCCCCAGCAGACCATAGACCACGTGTACGCCTTCTTTTTCCAGCGCGCGCGCCCACTCGATGTTGCTCTCCTCGTCGAAGCGCGCCTTCAACTCCACCAGAACGGCCACCTGCTTGCCCTCTTCGTTGGCGTCGAGCAGAGCCTCTACCACAGGCGAGTTCCGCCCGATGCGATAGAGCACCATCTTGATAGCCAGCACGTTGGGATCTCTGGCCGCCTTCTTCAGAAAATCGACTACCGGCTGAAACGATTCGAAGGGATGGTGCAGCAGGATGTTCTGCCGGCGGATCAGCGCGAAAATGTCTTCGTCCGCGTTGGCCGGCATCAGCGCCTTTGGCATGGCCGGCACAAAAGGTGCGTCCTTCAGATCTGCCCGATCGAGTGCATAGAGATGCATCAGACGGCTGAGCGATAGCGGACCATGCACGCGGTAGACCTGGCTGGCCTCAATCTCCAGGTTGTTCACCAGGATGTCGAGGATGTGCGCGGGCATATCGTCGGAGACCGTCAGCCGCACGACGCTGCCGAAGCGCCGCTGGCGTACGCCTTCCTCGATCGTCTCCAGCAGGTCCTCGGCCTCCAGTTCCTTGATGGCGATGTCGGCGTCCCGGGTGACGTGGAAAGGATGCGCCTCAATGACGTCCATGCCATGAAACAGAGCGGGCAGATTGGCCGAGATCACCTGCTCCAACCAGACAAAAATCTCCTCGCGCGGCGGCCGCTTGCGGATCTTCTTGCGCGGCCGCTTCAGCGGCACGAATTGCGGCAGCGAATCCGGCACCTTCACGCGCGCGAAATGCTCCACGCCGTCTTTGTCGCGGATGAGCACCGCAAGGTTCAAACTGAGGTTCGAGATATGCGGAAACGGACGGCCGGGATCGAAGGCGAGCGGCGTGAGCACCGGAAAGGCCGTTGCGCGAAAGTATTCGTCGGCGATCGCCAGTTGCTTCTCGTTCAGCGCGGCGTAATCCAGCACGTGAATGCCGGCTTCGGCCAAGCCCGGCAGCAGTTGATCGTTCAGGCATTTATGCGCGTCGCCCAGTAGTTTCTTCACTTCGCGGCGGATGGCGACCAACTGCGCGGTCGGATGCATCCCATCCGGACCGACATCCACGATCCCGGCATCCACCTGGTCGATCAGACCGGCCACCCGCACCATGAAGAACTCGTCCGTGTTGGAGCCCACGATGGAAAGGAATTTCACGCGCTCCAGCAGCGGATTGCGTTCGTCCTGGGCCTCCTCCAACACCCGGAACTGGAACGACAGCAAACTCAGTTCCCGGTTGATGTATAGCTGCGGCGAATTCAGGGGCGGGATCTCGGGGGCCGGGTCGAGTTTCCGCTCCGCCGCCGGGGCGCGGTTCTTTTTGGGTGTCATGTGCGCGTCTGCCTAGTTTACCGCAGTGGGGCAGGCAGCCTGCCTTCGGCGGCCTCGTAGACGGCCTGAGGAACGTATCGCACCGCTACCCCCGCGTCCCCAACCGTGTATCTCGGACGGCAACCTGACCGTCTGCCTCGAATCCTGCCTCAGGTCTCCGCACGCTCGCGCAAGTAGCCGTCAATCGCGCGGAGCAACTCCGGAACGTGGCGGCTGGCCACCAGCCGAATGCGCTCCAGGTCCAGGTTTGGGTAATCGTGGATCAAAACATCACGCAGGCCGGAGATCTGCCGCCAGGGAAGCTCTAAGGCGTCCGACGAACACCTCCCGCCCCGCCTGCACGCAATCGTGCACTCTCCCACACCGCTCGCGGATGTGATGCAGGTACAGCAGATCGTCTTTCACAATGGTACGGCTTCCCGCAAGACTGCATCCCGGATGAACCAGTGCAGACCGCGTTCGGAGCCAATGTCCACGGTCACCCCGAGCAGATCTTCAAGATCCTGCTTCAGGCCTGCGACGTCCAGCAGGCTGCGATCGGGCTCCCACTCCACCAGGAGATCCAAGTCGCTGCCATCAGTAGCCTGTCCGCGCGCCACGGAACCATACACTATCTAGTCTCGCCCAACAGCACAACGGTTGCAACAGCAACCCGATTTGTGTTAACGGCGTTCATTGGCGGCCAATTTGCCTTCGTTCGTTTGCCCCCGGCGTCGATTGTCATCAGTGGCTCCCGATCATGCGACGATGCGTCGTGCGGTAATCGACCGGCGACCGCTATGTGGGCCGGCCATGAAGATTCAGTTCGGCGGCGAGCAGCCTATTAAGCCGCGCCCTTCCGTCTCAATCGATATACGCGTACGCCACCAGCGTCAGAAACTCCGGAAAATCGCCGCTGGTCATCATCTGCTCGTAAATGCGCGCCGCGCGCGCAAGTGGCTCGCCGCCGATAGATCCGCGCAAACTTTCGGCCACGTCAGCAATCGTGGACCTCACCATTTCGGCGGTAACCGTGCGCCCGTCGTTTAGCTTCGCGCCATGCTTGACCCACTGCCAGACCTGGGCGCGGCAGATCTCGGCGGTGGCGGCATCTTCCATTAAGTTATAAATCGGTACGCAGCCATTGCCGCGCATCCATGCCTCCAGGTACTGGATACCCACATCGATGTTCCAACGTAAGCCGGCTTCCGTGATATCGCCGTCGGGCACGGCCAGCAAGTCCGCAGCCGTCACCTGCGTACCCGGCCGCCGCTCCAATTGGTTCGGAGACGGCATGTGTAAATCGAAAATCTCCTTCGCCACGGGCACCAGCCCGGGATGCGCCACCCACGTGCCATCGTGCCCGGCACGCACTTCGCGCAGTTTGTCCTGCCGCACCTTCTCGAGAGCCTGTTCGTTCGCCGCCGGATCGTTCTTGATCGGAATCTGCGCGGCCATCCCGCCCATGGCATGCACGCCGCGGCGGTGGCAGGTCTCGATCAGCAGGTTTACGTAAGAGCTCAGGAAATGGCGCTCCATAGTGACCTGTACGCGGTTGGGCAGAACGAAGTCGGGCCGGTTGCGGAATTTCTTGATGAAGCTGAAGATGTAATCCCAACGCCCGCAGTTGAGCCCCGCGGAATGCTCCCGCAGTTCATAGATGATCTCATCCATCTCGAATGCGGCCAGGATGGTCTCGATCAGCACCGTGGCGCGAATGGTTCCCGCCGGAATTCCCAATTCCCTTTGCGCGAAATGAAACACATCGTTCCAAAGGCGCGCTTCCAGATGGCTTTCCATCTTCGGCAAATAGAAGTACGGGCCGCTCCCTTTGGCCATCAGGGCCCTGGCGTTGTGAAAGAAGAAAAGACCGAAATCGAAGAGCCCTCCCGAAATCGGCCGGCCGTCCACCAGGAAGTGCTTCTCATCCAAATGCCAACCGCGCGGCCGCACCATCAATACGGCGATGCGCTCCCCCAATTCGTAGCGCTTGCCTTCCGGACTGACATAGCCGATTGTGCCGTTCACCGCGTCGCGCAGGTTGAACTGGCCGTCCAGGTTATTGCGCCACGTCGGTGAATTGGAATCTTCAAAATCGGCCATGAACACGCTGGCGCCGGAGTTTAACGCGTTGATGATCATCTTGCGATCCACCGGCCCGGTAATCTCCACGCGGCGATCTTGCAGATCGGCGGGGATGGGCGCCGCGATCCACTCGGCATTCCTGATCCAAGCTGTTTCCGGCAGAAACTGTGGCATAACACCACGATCGATTTCCTGCTGCCGGTAGTGCCGGCGCGCGAGCAGTTCCTGGCGGCGTCCCTCGAAGTTCTGTGCAAGCGCTCTGAGGAAGTTCACCGCTTCGGGCGTCAGGATACTCCGGTCGGCTTCCGTAACTGACGCGGCGATCTGAATGTTGTCCATTTGGGCTTTCGGCATAGTGTCTCTCTATATCAGGTTAGCTCTATCGCGGCGGACGCACCACGCCGCTAGGCCGATTCGGACGACTGGTCCGATGTGTCCCGTGGCATTTCACTTTTTTCGCAAAACGCGATCTACTGCTAGTGGAGGCTAAGCACGCTGAATGTTGAGCAACGGAACACAAGAAAACGGACACCATGATACTTTGCGCCAATGGAGCACGGCCGCACGTTGGGAGGGGATTACACGACTATATACGCCCGAAGACGTCGCGCGCTTGAGTGGATCGGTCCGCATAGAGTACACCCTGGCGCGGATGGGCGCGGAGAAATTGTGGAACATGCTCCGGACCGAGCCGTACATACCGGCGCTGGGCGCCTTGACAGGTAACCAGGCTGTGCAACAGGTGCAGGCCGGCCTGAAGGCGATCTATGTGAGCGGCTGGCAAGTGGCCGGGGATGCCAACGCGTCTGGTCAGATGTACCCGGATCAGAGCTTGTACCCCGTGAATAGCGTACCTACCCTGGTGCGTGCCATAAACAACGCATTCACGCGGGCCGACCAGATTCATCACTCCGCTGGCCGCAACGGGATGAACTGGTTCGCCCCGATTGTGGCGGATGCGGAAGCCGGCTTTGGCGGACCGCTGAACGCCTTCGAATTGATGAAATCCATGATCGAGGCCGGCGCCGCCGCGGTGCACTTCGAAGATCAACTCGCCTCCGCCAAGAAGTGCGGACACATGGGCGGCAAGGTGGTCGTGCCCACCTCGGAGTTCGTGCAAAAGCTGGTCGCCGCGCGATTCGCCGCCGATGTGATGGGCGTTCCCACAATCCTGATCGCACGCACCGACGCCAACAGCGCCGGGCTGCTGCTGAACGATATCGACCAGCGTGACAAGCCGTTCCTGACAGGCATGCGGACGCCCGAAGGCTTCTTTGGTTTTCGCGGCGGCATTGAAGCGGCCATAGCCCGCGGCTTGGCCTACGCGCCACACGCCGATATCCTCTGGTGTGAAACGTCGGAGCCGAATCTGGGCGAGGCGCGCCGTTTCGCCGAGGCCGTCCACGCCCGCTATCCCGGCAAGTTACTGGCATACAACTGCTCGCCTTCCTTCCATTGGAAGAAGAAACTCGATGACTCGACCATCGCCAGATTCCAACGGGAACTGGCCGCCATGGGATATAAATTCCAGTTTGTCACTCTCGCCGGTTTTCATGCCCTGAACCTAAGCATGTTCCAGTTAGCGAAGGACTACGCCGCAAACGGCATGCCGGCTTATTCCCGGCTGCAGGAACTGGAGTTTGCGAGCGCCCGCGACGATGGCTATTCCGCTATCAAGCACCAGACTTTCGTGGGTACGGGTTACTTCGACGAAGTCGCGCAGACCATTGCTGGGGGTAAGTCATCCACCACGGCGCTGAAGGGCTCCACCGAAGAAGCGCAGTTCGCTTTTGTCCCAGGCGGCAAGTGCGGCACCGATGAAATGCCCCCCTGCGGCATGGAAGGCCAGTGCTGAGCCGGCTGCCGCTACTTCTTCAGTTCTTCGGCCGGGATGACAGGCAGTAGTACGTGAGACGGGTGCTGCCTGTCATGGTAAACCACCTGGTGCGCGGGAACGAACTTGGTTTCCGTTTCATTGTGGCCGCCCGTATTCAGATTCCGCGAGAACATGGGGAAATACGCCGACGCCACTTCCACCCTCAACCGGTGGCCCGCCGGAACGGTAATCCCCGTGTGCCAGAGGTCGAGTTTATACTCGTAAATCTGGCCGGGCTTCAGCGGTGCCGGCTTGTGTACGCTGTTGCGGAACCGCGCCCGTAGTTTACCGGCTGCCAATGAGAACGTCTTGCCGTCCTTCTCAATCTCAACCAGACTGACGAACCAGTCCGTGTCCGGCGCCGACGAAGACGCGTAAAGGGTCGCCGAAACCGGACCGGCGAAGGTTAACGGCTCGCGTAGCTCTTCCGTTTGATAGACCAGGATGTCTTGGCGTTCGGCCGTGACCTTCTGGTGGTGCCCTTCGGCCTCTTTCTCTTTCTCGTCCTGTGACCTGACCTGTTTGTCCTGCTCCTCGGTAGTCTCGTAGAAATCGGGCGTCGGAGTCGGATTTCCGGGGTCGTACAGATATTTGTCGGGATGCGCGCCCGTAGCTGGCTCCTCGAAAGTCAAGCGCCCGTCGCCTTTCGATGTATTCGCCTTTCCGTCTCCGGAGAAGTACAGCTTGGTGAATTTCGTCGCGGGCAGCGGGTAAGTATCGCCGTGCAGCCACTGGTTGGAACCCATCACGAAGATGCTCACCAGGGGCTCTTTCGTGATTCCATTGTCGATGCCTTTCAGCCAGTAATCGAACCAGCGCAGATAATCGCGCTGCAGATCGATGATGGCTTGCGGACCGAAGTCGTGCTCGCCCAGTTTACGCGCCGCGGTATCTGTGTGCCCCCAGGGGCCGATGGTGAGTTTCTGGTGGGCGTGTCCGTACTCTTTCATTTGCATGTAGTTCAGCTTGGTACCGATGCCGTCGCCGTCGAACCAGCCTGACTGGTGAAATGCCGGAATATTCACATCTTTCAACTTATCGAGGAAGTCGGCCGGCGCCCACCACTCGTCATCCACGGGATGCTGAATCCACTGGCGCCAGTATGGATTCTCTTTGCCCAGCACGGCTTTGTCCAGATCGATCACCGGCAGCGCGCGCAGCAACTGCCCGTACTTCTTGCCGCCGATTTTGCTGAGAGCCACACCCGACAAATCCCCGGTGGCCTTGGATTCCAGGATGTCCGCCCACCAGATAGCGCCTAAGATGAAAAATGCGCCGTGCTCGTAGGGGATATTGTAGAACGGGTCCGGCGGCGCCACGTTCGGAATGATAGTGACCAGGTGGGGCGGGTGCTGGCTGGCTGCCCACCATTGCACCCATCCGACATAAGAGCCGCCGATCATGCCCGCTTTGCCGTTGGACCAGGGCTGCGCGGCCAGCCACTCGATCGCATCGTAGCCGTCCTTTGCCTCGTTCAGAAACGGCTCCCACACGCCCGCGGATCCGAACCGGCCGCGGCAGTCCTGAATGGCGACCGCATATCCCCGGCGCGCATAATAGCGTCCTTGTATCTCATCCATCTCTTTCTTATAAGGCGTGCGGATCAGAATCACCGGCACTTTGGAATCGGTTTGCGGCAGGTAGAGGTCGGTCGCCAGTTTCACGCCGTCGCGCATGGGAACACTCGCCGCCGCCTGAACTGTAACCTCGAATTTCGGCTGCGAGATTAAAGGGTCGGAGACGGGTTCCTTACGCAGGGATTCATAGCCGTCGCGCACGTAAGCGGCGTGCTGCGATGGCACCTCGGCCAGATACAGCAGGCCTTCCCGATCGGCCCAAAGTGTCAGGTCGATGGCCACTCCCGGGCCCGTGAGAGTGAATATGTAACGGAGCAACGTGAGATCCTTGCCCGCCACCGTGCGCTCCACCTGGTCCTTGAATTCGAGCGCTCCATCCAGGGCCGCGCCTGGCACTAGAATCAGCGGGAACGGCTGTTTGCCGCCCTTCGCGCGGTCGTACAGGCGCACCGACTGGCTCATCAACGCCGGACCATAATTGTCGAAGAGACGCGCCCCGGGCTTCACGTCGAATGTGGTGGTTTTGTCTTTGATCGTGCGGCGGGCGGTGGCGCCCTCGCGGACACACGAAGCCGTGCCCGCCGGAGCGGCGGAAGTCATCTGGGTCCAGAAACCTTCCGCGTCAACGGCGATCGTTGTGGTGACGGTCATACTCTGGCCCGCCATCGCCACAGTCGCCTCATTCTGGTACGCTCCTCCTGGCATCCACTTGGTCTTGAGCGTGCCGACGCGGTCCTCGTTCACGTAAAGGTAGAAAGTGACATCGTCGCCGGGACCTTTCAAGGAAGCGGGCCGGCCCGGAGCGGGGCTGGGCTGCGCCCAAAGCGCCGCCGCGCCAAGCACGAAAGACAATAGGAAACGGAGGAGATATGGTGGCGTCATCGGAATCGGACTCCATCATCGGTTTTATCACACGCTGCGCCCGTCTGCCGAGGGCTTATCATAGTTGGAATGAACCGGGAACAGGCGTTGGAGGTCCTACATGAATTCACGAAATCGGAAAGCTTGCGAAAGCATGCGCTGGCAGTGGAAGCTTGTGTGACCGCGTACGCCCACAAACTAGGCGCGGACGAGGAGCAATGGTCCGTCACGGCCTTATTGCATGATTTCGATTGGGAGATTCACCCCGTGCTTCCGGACCATCCCACCAAGGGCGAGCCCATCCTGGCCGCGCGTGGCGTAAGTGCCGAAATACGTCGCGCCATCCTGTCGCATGCCGATTTCACGGGGGTGCCGCGTGTCTCTCCACTCGAGAAGACGCTCTTCGCCTGCGACGAACTGGCCGGTTTCATCACGGCGGTTTCCTACGTCAAGCCGCATCGCAGCGTGTTCGAAGTGGACGCGCCGTCGGTGCGCCGCAAGATGAAAGACAAGGCCTTCGCGCGCTCCGTCAGCCGCGACGATATTCTCAATGGCGCGCGTGAACTGGGAGTGGAACTCGATGAACATATCGGATTCTGCGTGAAGGCCATGCAGGACCGCGCGGGCGAACTGGGATTGCAGGGAGGCGTCTAAGCGGCCGCCCCGTTCACGCGCCCATATATAGGCTGATTCCCGGCCCCGCCGGCATCGGCATTCTATAGCCAATCAGGCAAAACTGATCCAGCGCGAATAGTACCACCGACTCCATTTTCAGGGCCTCCGCGAAGCGGGACTCTTTCACCCATGGCGACGTGGCGTTTCCGATACCCACCAAGTGCGCGCTATTTGCCGGCCCGAAACCCAGGCCAAGTGGCAGTTCGATCGAAGTGATAGCCGCGTCCAGATTGTTATCGCCCGTGTAGGTGAAGTTCTCGGTCTTGAAGCAGTTAAAATTGGCAGGCGACCATTGCGCCGGCAGATTGACTGCGCGCGTCAACGGAGCGTCGTTCGTATCGGGCGGGTAAAGAACTTCGAACTGCGCACTCGCATAAGTCTGCCGTACGAAACTCATAATCGCCGCGGTAAACTGGCCGATCAGCCCAGGCAAAAAAGCCGATTCATGCGGGTAAGCCGTCGGATCGTTGCTGGGATCGGTGAACACGTGCATCGGCCGTCCGTATTGCGCTTGAAACGCCGACGTCGTGTAAGCATCGTAGAAGGGCATGCCGCCGTTGGCGATCGGCGTCCAATTCCCGTTCGCCGGATCCTCCGGGGGACAAAAATACCACCACTGAACCTCGCCGAATTGCAGATACGGCTGCACGCTGCCGTGGCCATTACATTTGCCATGTCGAGATAGACTTGCTGCCAGTAAGCCAGACTCGTTGGCGAGAAATTCGACTGCAAGGCCGGTGTATTGACTTGGCAAGCCGTTCCGTCGGGATAACACTGCGCGATGCCGGCTGCCGCCGACGGGTCTCCATTTCCCAATTCCAGACTGAAAGAAACAGTCGGCTGAATATCATAGCTATTGAGTGCTGTACAGAAACTCTGGCTCCAGTCGCGCGCCGCGCGATTGATCCGCGGCATGGCGCTCAAATCCGTAAGCCACACGCCATCCACACCGCCTGCCAGGGTCCCACTGGTCTCGATCTGCAGCGTGGTGCTGCCGCCTACGTCGAACGACAGCGTCAATCCATTGCCGGCGCCGCCCGTCGCGCGCGACGTGATGTTGACTACGCCGGAGTTCGCCTGTGCCCACACCCCCGTAGATCCTTCGTTAATCAGCAGCGCGAAAGCCTGCGCCAAGCTGCCGCTCGTATCGCCAATCAGGTTCACATGCGTGAAGACAGTCGGACCCAGCCATACCTTCGTCGTATCCCCGAACTCTGCCGCGCCCGCAAACGTAATCGTCCCACTGGCGTACGATTGTCCGGCGCATACTAGCTCGTAGAACCACAGCGCTCCCGCATAGTGATTGGCCCTGCCCGCGAAACCCAGCGCTTGGATCTGCCATGCAGTCCGCTCCGGCGCGAGGGCCTGCGAGTTCAGTGTATCCCAGTCGGTCGCCAGCGTCGTTTGGGTGTCCGGCGGAAAAGTGGGAAGCGTGCTGGTAGGGATGGCAATTTCCAGAAAATCGAAGTAGAATGGGGAGCCTGTATTCCCGGTATGCGTGATCGTGACAGTGTGCGGCGTCTCCCCTGCCATAGTTCCCAGGGCCCATCGCACCAGGACATCTTCGCCCGTTAGCGCCACGTTCAACACTTTCGCCGGATTCTGGTCCACCTGTACGGTCAGTGCTGCCGCCGTCGAGATCCTGCGCGTTCCCAGATTCAGGATATGGCTCTGCGGCGACTGATATCTGTAGCTGATGCTGGCGCCCGGCGTAGCAGCGTAACTGATGGAGCCTCCGGAGTAGTTACCGGATTCGCTAGTCCACTGGCCTGTATACGTGATCGCCGCGTCGCTGTCTTCCGCGCGCCAGCTCCCCGGGCCTGCCACCTGGTAATCGCGGTTCGATCCACTCACCGTCCAGCCCGATACGGTCACCGTAAACTCGCTGCGCGCGAAATTTCCTGGCTGCAAATCCGCTGCCCAGGTCCAGCGCATCTTGCGTACGGCGTTCATTGGTACTGGCACAGTGGCCCCGCTAGGGTCCAACCCGCTGATGGAACCGAAGTCCAGGTTGATCTGCCACTGGCTGGGCGATACGCCGCCGCTGAGAAGCTGCCAGCCCGGCTGCCAGCTTTCCGTTGCGAGTCTGGGCGGCGCGCTATAAACGTTCCCATAAACGCCAATCCGGTTGCCGTTCGTACCGGGGTTGCCGCTCACCAGCGTTAATGTGATCGCCGTACCGCTAGCCACGGCTTGCATGGTCTTCGAAAACGTATTAATGCTATTAGCCAGTGCGGCCGCGGCGGATTCCAATGTATCTACGCCGTAAAGTTGATAGGTGTAATGCTCCTCGTCCCAAGCCAGTTCGATATAATCGCCACCGCTGGCCGCGCCTTCGAGCACAAAGGTCGCTGACGCCGGCGTGTAACCGCCCGCCGCCGGCGCCGCATGCGCTGCCAAGGGAATTCTGTAAATCTGTTCGCCCGTTCCCGGATCCGCCCACACGCGGAGATAGGGCCAATCCACGGTTGCATACAACACCGAATCGATAGCCACGCAATGGACCCGGGTTTCCTGGTAAGCCAACTGAAGCCCGCTTACATCGCCGCTTGGCAGATTGCGAAACAGCGGATGCTCGAAGACGTTGTCCCTGTTCCATTCGACGACAGCCCAGTCGCACTGCGCGCGCCAGCAACCCGACACGGTGAAACCGTCCGGACCTGTGGCGCTCAAAGCCGCCACCGCCGACGGCTCATAGAAATAGCATTGTAAATCCTGGTTGGGGGTGAGTATCTGAAGAGATGTCATGCGTTTGGCCCTGCGGGTCACAATCGGAAGATTACTGTCAGGTCCGAGCCCGGGCTGGTTTGCCCTACCCCGGTAATCGCCATGCTGAGCTGCGCCTGCGCCAGCAATGGCAACCCGAATCCATCTACGCTCGCTGAAACGGCCGAGCCGTCCGGGATCGTGAGCGTACAATATGGCGAACCGTTCTGACACAAGTTAATGACAATCGGGCCACCAGCGGGAGCCTGCTTCACCGTTGCGTACACATCTTGTACCGCATGTGCCGCTTCCACGATCACATTGGGCGCCGGGTCGCTGTCCACCGCCAGGAATCCTTGAACCTGGAACGAGTACTGGCCACCGGAAAGAGTTCGCAATCCGGAATTCACCGATTGCGTGAGGTCGATCGCAGCCACCGGGCTGTTGCCTATGGCGTTCGTCACGAAGAATTCCGCGCTGGCCACCTTCGTGTTAGGCAATGCAATCGGATAGCTCCAGTTGCCGCTCAGCGGGCTCCCGAAGAAGTCCATCGGGAAGGGAACCACGGTAACGCCGCTCGATAATTCATATACCGCAATTTGAGCCCCATGGGTCGCCGCCACTGTGCCATGCATGCCGCGCGTCACCTGATATTGTTGCCCACCGTTCGCCGCCGCAGTTACTTCCATCACTTCCGCTTCCACCTGCAGAAATGAACCAACGGTCGCGGTGCCCGCCTCGGCCAGATTCAATACGGTGTCGGCGGCGGCCATCTCGGAAGCTAGCGAATACGGCGTGCTCCCGGCCAGTTCGTCCCAGTAATAGACGGTCAAAGTGCCCGCCGTCACGCTGCTGGTATTTGTCAGTGTCGGGAAAGATACGCCGCTCAATACCAGGGTGCCGCTTTGGAGCGACGATGTGCCCAGTCCAAACACCGGCTGCGGCGGCGCCGCTATGTCACCGGATCCGCCTCCGCCTATCGTCCATCGGGTTAAAGTCGACAACAAGGGTGGGCCCTCCAGGTTGTTCACGTTGGCCCCTCTGCCCTGTATGTGCAACGTTACACCGGTTTCATTGGGTATCTGAAACACGACCGGGCTGGCCTTTCCCATAGCTGCAAAGTGCCACGCCGCCTCGGCTACTACAAACAGGCTGGTGGCATCCGGCCGCACCACCCACGGACGTGTAAGCGTCAGCGTAGTCGCATCGTTCGACAGAATTGTGCTCTCTTGGTCTTGTCCCGTGCCGCTCAGAATCCTCACGACCATGCCGGTATAATTGGCGCCTTCCATTTCCGCTGTGTCGTTGCCAACCGTGTTGCTAGTGGCAATAGTCGCGGCATAAGGAGGCTGCAATTCCGTCCGCCAGTAAAAATTGGCATGATCGAAATTCGGATCGGGTGGCACCCACACCTGCGCCGGCAGTCCGGTATCGGTGAAAGTGCTGCTCAACGTCTGGCTGGATGCGATGCGGCCCAACTGTTGCGGATTCGGCCCACGGTACACATTGAAACTTACCGTGTTCGCGTCGAAGCTCAAACCCGTCAGCGTCACACTGTTTGTGTCGGATCCCGCCGGTATGCTGGCCAGGATCACGAAAGAAAGCATGCTTTCATTTCCGGCCGAATCCACTGCGCTCACCGCATAATACAGCGCCTGGCTGCCCGCCAGTGATCCGCCCGCCCCGATCATGGGGGCCAAACTCACCAAGGGTATCCCTGGCCCGCCTGTAGCGATCGTCGAAGGCACCGCGAAACCCACCGTCAGTTCCTCGTCGATGCCGCCATCGCCTGTGCCGATGGAACTCTCCGCGATCTCGTATTCGGGCTCACCGCTCGAATCGATCGCATTGCCCAGCAGCGGACGCGGCACGTTCACTCCGGCGGCCGGCTGCGAACCTGGCCCCGTGCCTCCGGGGATCTGGCCGTTCGTATCTTCGTACCAACCGTCCTGTTCAATCTGCGCCGTGATCGTAGTGATCCTGTAGTTCATGCCTGGAGCGATTTTGGTAATGCGAAAGGGCTGCCGTTCAAAACCTTCTTTAAGGTACGTTACGGTAATAATGTCGCCGGGCCGCAGGCCCAGCGCCTTAACGCTCGTCTCAAAGGTGACATAAGTGTTACCGCCGATCGCTTTGTCCAGGGTGAACTGCGAGATGCGCGCGGCCTGATCGTAATTCGGAATTCCCAGAGCCATCAGCGTGGTCGTGATCGCTTGCCCCGTGAGCTGCACATCGCCTACGTCGACCGTCTGCAAGCTATCTTGCTGATACCCGTTGAACGCATCTTGAAACTCCACCGTCACCAAGTTCGGCGTGTCTGCGATGCTCCGCGACGACACTTGTACGCTCGGCTCTCCGTTTGCCTTGCGCAAAATATTCGCAGTGCCCATCGAGCCGTCGCTAAACTCGTAGGCCGGCCATCCGCCGTTCAGCGGTTCCGTGCTGTTGCTCCACGCCGTCTGAACCGGCTGCTGCAGCGCGATGGAGTTCTCCACTTGTAACTGCAGCAATCCGCCCACGCTGTATGTGAATAGCAACCTCGCCCCGTTCCGGATACCTCGGATCGTATCCGCCGCGTTGCGCCGCCGCTGCAGGCAAACATTGCACTGGAACCGTGCGATCATTATGCTGTTTCCGCTCAGGTCCTGTGCCTGGATCTGTTCATCGCAATACGCCGCCGTTGCCGCGAATGTCGTCAGATCGATGTTTCCAGTCCCCCACCCGCTGCGTTGCAGAATATCCAACACAATCCATGCCGGATTAGCAGTGAACTGCGTACCCTGGTAACTGCCGTCGGGGCCATAAACTGGCAACTGTATCCCATCCGCCAGAACCTGAACGGTGGGTAGCGACTGACCATTGCTGA
>Ga0187871_10000641_pt1 | contig 32740 bp, 22 predicted proteins | sample June2016WEW_16_1_FD_132988 | JGI IMG/M metagenome (GOLD analysis project Ga0187871, IMG submission 132988) | Peatland microbial communities from SPRUCE experiment site at the Marcell Experimental Forest, Minnesota, USA - June2016WEW_16_10 | ecosystem: Environmental > Terrestrial > Soil >...
CACGGAGGAGGTGAGGTTGCCGCCAAGGGTCAAATTACCATTTGCCGGTGTATCAATGGTTTCACTGGCACTCCAAGCCATATTGAAATTGACGGTCTGGGTAACGGGCGTGGCCGGAGGCGGGAAGAAACCAATGTTGCCTGCCAGCGTGATGCCATTGCCGCCCAGCACGAAGGCTCCGGCGGCACCATCAAACGTGATGTTGTTCACCGTGATGCCAGTAAGGTCGTTGTTGTTCGCCAACCGCGTGCTGCCCGCGAAGGTCAACGCGCTGGGAAAGGTGGGTGCCGTATTCCAATTGCCGGCCGTGCTCCAATTATTATTCGCACCGAGACCGGTCCAGACGCCAGACGTTGCAGGAATATCAGTATAGGTGAACGAGACGGCAGCAAAATCTTCACCGGAGGTGGCGCCCGGGTAAGCCGGGCTTGGGCTGGTGACGAAGTCGTAAATTCCGGCCCCGGGACTCACGTTGCCGCCACCATTAAAACCAGGGGCATTGCCATTGCCATACGGATCACTGCTTTGATACACGGTTCCATTCATCTGATAGGCGACGATCGAATAATTACCTGCCTGCAACATGAGCGGCGTGCCCAGCGGCTCAAAACGAAAAGCATTGATCAGCGGCGCGGATGTTCCAGCCGGAATAGTCACCGAGGCCAAGGCTGTTTGATTGCTGAAAAGCGTGACCGTGTGCGCAGCCGCAAGCCCGTTAGTGCCAAAGTCAAAAACACCAAGCTGATAAACCTCAATGCCAGCTCCGGTAACGGTCATCGTCCGCCCGATGTTCAAGCCGCCTCCTGCGCCGCCGTTGTCTGCGTAGGTGCCGTATTGGGTGGCCGTGGGATCGGCGGTAAAGCCTATGATCTGTGCGCTGGCCGAGGCAGTATACAAAACAAGAACGGCAATGGCCATCATTGTCGGTATAATATGTTTTGTTGCGTCGGCGATTGTTTTTGCTGCCACTCTTGACAGGGACAAAACAGCCCGCACGGGACGACACGGCAAGGTCGCCAAGGGCACGATCTTTTGACTGATTATTTTTGGCTTCATATGCATGGGGTTTGTTTATGTTTGATTTTTGGTCGGGGATGTTTAAAACAATATAAAATTAAGCGACCGCATCGTTCATCGGTAGCCCGCACGCTGGAGCGGATCCCAGTAACGGGAGTTAATCAAACCTTGCGTATGTCCACCCGCGGTCAATGGATCAATGGGTGGATTGATTTGGGAATCCGTCCGCGCTTCCGAGTGGCCATCCGTGAACACCACGACCCCGTACCCTTTGTGGCGAGCCGTATAAACACCTTGCAAAAGTCCGCCGGGAAGTTCGCACGACTTTGGCCACCAACGCGACTCACTAAATTGGTCGTTCATGTCCGGCTGGGAGTCACATACGAGAAGAGTTTCCGTGGGCCTTACAACACCCGACCGCTTGAAATATTGATTGGCAGTATAGTGAATTCCTGCAACGGTGACAGGATCCACAGAGGCGTCATGTGGGTAGGCTCCCAAAAAATAATCGTTGAAACCATAGCCGACATTGTCCCGGGTAAACGACCAATCAAAACCGCCGTTTTGCGACTTGTTTTTGATGGCGGGACAGCGGAACACGGTATTATTGGTGTTGTTCCCATTGCTGGGGAAAATATATACTCCCCACCAATTATTCTCGTCATTACCACTTGGCGGCGTATACCAAGGAACGCTCCGATCGCTAGGGAAAAAGTCATGGTTATCGTCGGTATACAACTGCATGAACAAGCCAATCTGACGCAGGTTATTCAGGCAGGATATGCGATAAGCTTTTTGCGTGGCACTCGCCAAGGCTGGCAGGAGTATTGCAGCCAGGATCGCAATAATGGCGATGACCACCAGAAGTTCGATCAGCGTAAATGCCCGTCGCAACCGGAAAGACGCGTGCCGAGTAACACACCCAGCGTTCCGCATAACATTCTCAAACGCGTGCGGGTTTTCTTTTGAAACAGCAGCAGGCAATTTGCCATATATACTGAATTTCATATTCGAACGCATCTGGGTTACGCTCAACATTATCACATGACAAACCCATACTACAAACAGATTAACGGTTACCCGTAACTTTCCTGACATGACAGCTATGAACGCTGTAAGCAACCGCTATGACAACCTATAAGATGCAAACACAACCGATTTTACAGGACTTTATCAATATTTTATATTTTTATACATATCATTATCAGCTATTGTATGCGCTTCCACGAAAGAACCTGATATGACCGTTTAAAAGGATGGAGATTCATGTTCTGAAATGTGCTCTTGAATGCGCCGCGCGCAATTCACCCATTCATCTCTGGTAGGAAGCGCTCACCGGCGAGTGCGAGGTGGCTGGCGCAGATTCTTAGTTCCCGCTCACATCAGCCGGTAATAGTCATCCGGCATGGGCGCGGCATTGTCGTTGAACTGGAATAACAACGAAGTTTTAGCGCCATTCTCACTTGGCCGCGGGAGGAAGGCACTCGACCATTTCCAACCCTGATTTAGTGCTGACTGTTACCTCTTTGCCGGCAAAAGGAACAAAAAAATACATGCCTTTTTTCAAAATGCTTCTCCCCGCCGGGCTCACTAATTCACCCTCCCCCTGCGTGACGACATAAACCGCAAGATTCCGTAAGGCACACGAGGTGTTCACGGTGTAACGATTCACCGCGAAACACGGAGTGTCTTTGAACGAGATGAGAGCCTCTTTTTTACAGCCATTGTTTGTCCCATCTGCTTGAGGCAGCTTCTTTCCCCTGGCCAGAACCGAAGGACCAGCCTGTTGCAGATCAAAACAGCTCAGAGCAATCTCCTTGTCAAGGCCCAGATACATCTCCTGATCGGAAAGGCGATAACGATCGCACCAGCGTTCGGGCTGAATTGTGAAATCAGTTGGTTCCTGAACTTCCAGGATTAAACAGCCAGCTCCGATGGCGTGGGCAACCCGGGCGGGAATCAGCCAGACATCACCCGCTTTTGCTTCCACCTCTTGCAGGAGGCCGGAAAAGGCATCGCCCGGTTCCTCACTCTTGCTTACCGCTTGCCGCAAATCGTTTCCGGTTATGCCTTCTTTGAAACCAAAGAAAAGTTTCGCCCCGGGTCTCGTCGCAAGAATAATCCAGCACTCGGTCTTCCCGTGATCACTGGCAAAATGTTTTCTAGAGAAGGCCGGATCAGGATGAGTTTGCGCCGGCAGCCGGACGGCACTATCGAGAATCTTTACCAACATATCGAAACCCTTGCCGCCCGTCATTTCCTGCGGATGACTGGCAAGCAGGGAGGCGAAAGTGTCGTCTCCGCCTCGGATTTTTGAAAGTCCTTCATCCGGGTGTCTCTTCTCTTTGTTCAAGGCTTTCACCTTCGAGGCGATCCACTCCTCAGGCAGGTTGCCATCCACGGCTTCATCGCCGAAGAAATCGTGAAACAGTTTGCCGCCTTCGTAAACCCGAAAGACTCGGTTTCGCTCGAAAAATAAAGGGCTTTGCAGTTTTGCATTATTCATAATTAAAAGAGGGGTCAATTGTGTGCTTCATTGCCAATGCGAAACAAAGGTTTCTTCGAGCATCAGTGACAGGCAATGGTAAACAGGAAGATGAAATTCCTGAACGAGCGGTGTCTGCATGGCTGGCACACAAATGCAAACCTCCGCCAGGCCTTTGAGCTTTCCACCCGCTGCCCCGGTCATGGCCAGGACGGGAAGATTTCTGGCACGGGCGACTTCAGCTGCCCGGCAGACATTCGCGGAATTTCCAGACGTGCTCAACGCACACAGCACATCACCAGTCCGGCCCAACGCGAGCACCAACTGGGCGAAAACATATTCAGAATCAACATCATTGCTGAACGCTGTGGCAAGCGCAGGAAAACCCGTCAACGGAATAACTGGAAACGCCCATTGCAACCGGGCAGCCGTTTCAGATGGCAACCCCTGACGCATCGAAGTGGAGAGCGGCCTGGCATGGGCAAAGCCCTTGAGCATCTCGCCGGCCCAATGTTCCGAATCCGCCGCACTGCCACCATTACCACAAAGCAGAAGTTTACCGTCTTTAAGGAAAGTTGAGGTCAACAAATCAAATGCCTGCTGAATATCTGAGCGGCAAACTTCCAGGGCAGAATAGCGCGCAATCAGATTATTGAGGTGTGAGGACATTATGGCTTTTTGGTTCCTGTCTGGTGGCGATGCGAGATGCTTGGCGAGAAGACAGGCGAAGCAGTCTCCAAAGATGCTGCCACTGCGAAAAATCAGGAACCAGCGCATCTGCTCCTGCGCGAATAAGGCGTCTCCGTTTTTCGAGATTCATTCCAAACCGCCGTAATTCATCGCTGGCGACACCGATTGCCACAGCGCCGTGCCGCTTGGTCTCTCGCATTTCCACCGGGCCATCGCCAAAAGTGATTAGTTGGTCGAACGCTCCATTGACCTCATTCATGATGCGTTCGATGACGACTTTCTTGGCATCCTTGGTAACTTCGCCGATTGAACCGTAAATCCCGCCGTCGAAAACATCCGCATAGCCCAAGCGCTCTGCCTCCCGCTTGACGTCATTTTCGTCGGTTCCACTGGCAAGATATAACCGCACTCTTGCATGTTGCAGGGCGCGCAAAAAGGGCACCGCCCCCTTTAGAGCGAAGTCACTGATGTCAAGCTCACCCGTGTCAAGCTTGGCCAGACGGACGTTGACCAGTGCTATGAGTTCCTCATTGAAAATCCCTTTGTATTTCGCCGCCGAAAGAATCTGGCCCTCCAGCACACAGCCAAACTCGCGGACGAGATCCACCAGTCCGTGCATTTGCGCGATTGTCTGAATGCCCGTGGTGCGCTCGATAAACTCCCGCACGCGATTTTTCACCCGATGGAACAGCTTTTCGTCCGCCGTCCCGTTTTGATCCCCCAAAACGGCTTTCACCATCATTGGCTCCATGATTTTCTCCCAACCTTCGCGCAAGGTGGAGATGGTTCCATCATGGTCGAAGATGGCGTGCCTGACGTTTAGAATCGGCAACGGTTCGGTTATGATCTCGATCTCGGATTCATCAACATATCGTGCTCGAGGAGGGCATTCGGCAAGCTCCGGATAGTGGGCATAGTCAGCATTTGATCCCAATTGCAGGATTTCATCAGGAGAGGCCGTCCCGGTTTGGAGAAGCTTTTGCGCGGTCACTCCAGCCGCAATATTGGCAATCGAGGCCGCCACGGTTAAGTTTGTCCGGTTGGAAATTGCGGCCGCGAGCGCAGCGAAGAAAGTATCCCCCGCGCCCACCGGATCCAACCGGCCGGCCAACTGCAGGCCAAAGATTTGTCGGGATTCATTGCCCGAAAAAACAAGACAGCCGCGCGCGCCGCGCGTGACAACTAGGGGCGATTTCCAACGCGCACAAAGGTTCTGGGCTTGCTGAACGACTGCTTCAAGTGAAACTTCATCTTCGGCCTCCAGAGAAACTCCACTTGCCCGCATCACTTCCCGCTCATTCAGCTTGTGAATCGCTTTGGGATATGAATCGTGGTATCCGCGGGAATCAATGAGAAAAGTTATCTCGGGGTGGCTGCTTATCACCTGCGCCAGGCGTTCACGGCAGGACTTGGAGTCATGAATGCTTCCAGTGACTTGATGATTAATCAGCACCACAGAAACCTTGTTCACAATCTCCATCAACTTCGCAAACAATTCATTTTCGGCGGCGGCGGACAGGCGATTAAAATTCCCAAAGTCAATCCGGCTCAATTCCTGAGCGTCCACACAAGGCTTAATATAGGTTGGTGTCGCCCATCCTTCATTTTGCACAATCAGCCCGGTGCCGTTGATCTGAGTACTTTCCAAGAGTCGTTTCAATTCGCGCCCGAAAGGATCATTTCCCATGACGCCCACCGGGTAAACCTGCCGAACTCCGAGGGCCAATAAATTCATAACCACATTCCCCGCGCCTCCAGGGGCATAACGTTGGATCCGAACCGGCTCGGTCTTGAGACCGGTTTCAATGGATATCTCCGAAGCGGAACGATCAATCGTCCAGTAAACATCCAGGCAAAAATCACCAACCACCGCCACCGAAACACTGGAAAGATCATCCAAGGTCGAAACAATTTCTGCCCGGCTAAGAATGTTAAAGGGCTGAAGCGAGTAAGATTTCATGGGGGTTAACTCAAATAATTTATCAGGTCGTTTACAAAATTTTGTCTGCGCAAAGTTATTCAATTCGGTCAGGATCTGAAAAGCGGTCGTCGGTGGTTTGTTTTCGTCTTTTGTTGCTATTTATTTTGCTTAAGTTCGTGTTTGATCGGATACAAATCATCCAACGATCAAGTTGAACACGCATTTGCTTAAATCAGACAATGCCATGAGCGACTCTAGGCTACTAAACATCCCCTGACAATTGCAATCTATTACAATTCGAGATATAGCTGTCATGTTAGTGTTTTTGACTGTCAGTAACAGCTCTACAAATAAAAAGTCTCTGTTTACTGCCATAATCATATCAAACACTCATAAGGTTCATATAGCTATGTAAAGCATTTTAGCTCTAATCTGAAGAATCTGGGCCTAGCTGACATGACCATTGCGATGGATGGCACTTTGGCCAGACTCTCGCCAGCGCAAATGCTAATCTCCAATTCCATCCTTCCAGGCTGAGTTGAGCTGGTAAACCGTGAGTACTCGAATGGTGACTGAACCACCTTCAGCCTTCACTGACAGGCCGTTTTCATGTGGCAGGACGAATCTCGTAGCTGAAATCTCGCCTTGGTTCACAAAGGTCTCGATGGAGGTGCGATCCACCAGGATTTCCACCGTCTTGATCTGGTCAAAGACGGATGCCGGGCTGGTGCCGGATTCGACGGTTTTGGAAGTCAGGATGACGGGGACGCCACGAATGTTGAATATCAGTCTGGCACCCGGTGGAATGGTGACCTCCGCCCGGATGTGAAACAATCGTCCCGATGGCTCCAGTGGCAACACGTCATTGGCATTCAGCATGTGATTCGTCCATGAGTCCTGCCCATTATGAAGCAGCGCTATTTCCTTGATTGGTTCGCGGAATATCCGGGGACCATTTGGCGTGCTGCGTAATGTCAGTTCACAGGGAAAGGATACCTGTTGATTGAACGGCATCTCCGGAAAGGTTGAATCCCGCATCCACGCGGCCTGGATTCTCCGCCCATCGCCCGTTTCGGTGTTACCCCAGGTTTGCGTGGCGTAGAAAGTGGGGCCGATGTCGCATGCGTATCGCGCGGTTTCCTCCTTGAACTCAACGCCATTAAAGCTGCCGATGGAATAATTTCCATTGCCCTGAATCATCACCCATTTCATGTTGTCGCGGTTTCCGTCCACGGGTAGTTCAAAAAAATCAGGACACTCAAAGCTGTTCGGAACGGGATGCCGCTCATCCTTCCAACTCAACAGATTCGTGGAGGTAAAGATGTGATATTGGTTGTTCCCATACATCATCATCACCCAGTGGTTGCTGGGCGCATACCAGAACACCTTGGGATCGCGTTCCGGGTAAACCAGGATTGGGTTCTTCTCATAATGCTTCCAGGTGCGACCATGATCCAGGCTGTAGCAAATGCAGTGCGTGCGATTGTCGTTGCGCGTCCAGAAGGCGACCATCGGCGGGTTTGACCTGTCAGGGGACAAACCTGATGTGTTGTTGTAGTCCACGACGCACGTTCCGGATTGGTCTCCGGTCTCCGACTGTTCCTCCCAAAACGCGGGGGGCAATTCAGTCCAATGGACAAGATCCGGGCTGACCGCATGAATCCAGCATTTCCACCAGCGCTGCGCGAACAGATGATACTCGCCATCGTAATAAATCAGGCCGTTAAGGTCGTTGAGCCAGCCTTCCTCTTTCGGACCGGGATTCAGCCGGTCCATCGTCCACTGGCGCGCAGTGAAGTGAAACTGCGGGCGCAAAGTCTCCTGATAAAGCGGCCCGGTCACCACCGGCAACCGCTCCGGCCTATCGGTCTGGACGATGTGATCCACGTTGATGTGTCCCCAATCACCGCTTGCCTCGTCAACGATCTGCACTTGCGCCTTTTGTCCCCGGAACTGGCTCACATCCCAACTCGTCGGCACTAATCGATCGCTGCGCCAGCCAACCGCACTTTTGACAATTTTCCCGTTGATCAGCAAGTTTACACAGGTGTCGTGCTCGTAATCGCCACCACTGATGAGAAAGGAAATATAGTTCCTTGCAATCTTGAACTCCGGCGAGGTGAGCGTTCCGGTTGGTCCGTCACCTTCAATCTCGCTGCTGGCCACTTGATTGTCGCGGGCGTTTTCAATCCTTAATTTGGTGAGCTGGTCGCCCGCCGCCGCGCCCGGTTTGAATGCTGTCCCCGTCATCTTCCAGTCGCCGTAGCTTGCGCTTCCAAAATCACCGATTGCCAAATCGTCGGCGCGACAGTCGATAAGGACGGCCAGATTAATCGCCAAAACCAATAAGTTAATGCCGTTCGTGTTTTTCAGGTAAGTTTTCATGGCGTTCTTTATTAATGCTCTTATTTCAATATTGAGGCACATAGTAATTGGTGCGGCTGCTCAAAGGGAGGGCGCTGTAAGAGTCGCTGCCGCCAGAGGCCAAATACCAATACGGCATGACGCCGTATGTCGTTATGGTGTCATTCGTGTAGAACCATTTCTCGATGCAGCCCTCGAACGAGGTTTGGAAAGGAACATTGTCTGTTATCTGGAACCGGTTCAACGCACGATTGCCGGGGGCATACAAAGTGCCGCGCGGTGCAAGAGCTTGAGTGTGGTAAGCTTTGCTGAAGTATCCCGGAGTGCCCCAGGAAAAGCCAAAATAATCTTCCGAACCGGTACCGAACCAGGAAGGCATCTTTTCCCCGTCCACGAAGAACTTCTCATCGCCCTCACCCCACCATGGCCCCGGGGTCACGTCCACGGTCTGGTAAACATGCAGCGCCAGCCCGACGAAGCGTCCCTCTCCGCTGGTGCCCAGAAACCGGTAATCGGGCGACCGTCCATTGTTGGTCACATAAACACCGCGATTCCATTTCGCATGAAACCGGGCCAGGCTACTGATGGGTTTGGTCAATGGGGCGCGGGTGATCACCACCTCCACGTTCCTGGTCACGCTCCCGTCGTTGCCAATCACGATCTGTGCCTGGGAAGCAAATGGCATATACCAGTAGCAATACATCCAGCCATTGCTTTGCATTCCCAATGGCAGTGATGCGTAGGGGATATAGCCGCAAGCCGTGCCGAAGAAATCGCCCAAGGGTGCCCATACACTTGCGTTCGTTTCTCCGTCCCAGGACATGCTCACGGTCAATGCGCGCAAAGCCGCCCACTGGTCGCTGGTGCCGGTCATTTCATTCACACGAACCTTGAACGCCGTGATCGCACCCCGTCCGCTAAAGTTCAAAGGCATGACGCTTTGTCCCGGAGCAATTGCGTAACTGTTGGTGGTGGTCGTCTCACCACTGCGCACTCCCGCAGGGTCAGAACCGAGATGGTTCATGAAGAAATCGTCAACATTGGAAAGCGCGTCCTGTTCGGCCGCCGTCAGGTTTCTGGTGAAGGTGGAAACCGTAACGCCGGGTGCGAAGGTGGAATAATTGAAATGATAGTATGTGTTCCTGTTGCCATAGGCGACCACCTTGCACGAGACGTTGTAAGGAATCGGCACATAGCAGTTCAAACCTTTGCACGCCGTATAAATTAAGGAAGGATAGGTGAAGGGTGCCTGAGTGCGGTTGAAATAATCCTGAAAGGTCAAGTCCACGGCGGGCGTGTCAGAACCATCCAAAAATATCTTCACGTGACCGTCCACGGGTGTGCCGGCCCAAATGCGCCAGATGCATCCGGGGCCGCTCATTTCCGCCAGCACCGCTCCGCCATCCGGCTGGATACGAATAACGGCGTCGCCATCGTTGTTGGCTCCCCAGTTCAAGTATTGGCCGGTGACCGAATCGTAGGTGGACGATCGGTCGCGAGAGGTCCATTCGGACGAGGTCTCACCCGCCGACGGCAACCGGGCCAACTGTTCCAAATCAGTCAATCTGCCAATCAAATACACATACGAATACGAAACTGGCCTTGCCTCGATTTCGTGGACAAGCATGGGGTGTTTGTGTGAACTAAAGACCAACCACGCCATGAGCACTGGAGGAAAACCTGTCATCGGTGGGTTTTTTCAATCTTCTTTTCCATATCCTCCAGAGGGATTCGCTTGGTTTCGGGATAAAACCACCAGACCACAAAGATCTGAACGACCATCATTACAGCAAAGAACATGAATGGAGCACCCGCGTGAGGTTCCCCGGCATTCTTGGCGAAGATCGGAAAGGTCCATGAGATAATCATGGCCATGAACCAATGAGTGGAACTGCCCAGAGTCTGCCCTTTGGCACGAACCGCGTTCGGAAAGACCTCGCTGATATAGACCCAGATCACGGCGCCCTGCCCGAAGCCATGACCAATGATGTAACCCACCAGCAGCCAGAGAAGCATGCCGTGATTCGCAGTGCCGTTAAAAACCCAGGCAATCCCAGCGAGCGTCACGCCCGTGCACACCGCACCCGCAATGAGCAATGGCTTCCGGCCGCCACGGTCAATGATCACCATGCCCACCATGGTGGCCAGCAGGTTGGCAACGCCAACGACGACGGATTGCATGTCCCCGGAGACTTTTGTGAACCCGGCCATCGAAAAGATTGGGTTCAAGTAATACATCAGGCCGTTGATACCATCCAGTTGGTTGAACATTGCCACGGTGATGGCAAGGAAGATGGGCTTGGCGTGGGCGCGGCAAAACAGCGGCTCCGCCTTCCCGCGAAATTCCTGATGCAGCGACTCCCGAATCGCGGCAATCTGCGCTGGCACGTCCAAGGTGCCCAATCGATGCAAAACGTCTGCCGCTTCTCCTTCCACTCCCTTCATCATCAACCAGCGCGGGCTGCGTGGGATGAAAAAGAGCAGGATAAAAAAGGCCACCGCCGGCAAGGCCTGAACGCCGAGTTTCCAACGCCATTCCGTCTCACCGAAGCCCAGCGTGCCGATTCCGAAATTCGAGACAAACGCGAGCAACACACCAATCACGATGTTTAATTGAAAAAACGCCACCAGCCGGCCGCGCCATTGAGCGGGTGAAATCTCTGCCAGGTAAAGCGGTCCAAGAACGGATGAAGCGCCCACCGCAATTCCGCCGATGATACGGAAGGCGATCAATGGCCAGAAGCCCCAGGACAATGCACACCCCACTGCACAGATGATATAAAGTGCTCCCGCCACCTTGAGTGAATCTCGGCGTCCATATAAGTCACCCGGGCGGGCGGCGAATAGTGCGCCGATCACCGTGCCGATTATCGCCGACGCCGTCATAAAGCCCTGCTGAAAACTATCTAGCTGGAACAACGCCTTTAATTGGGTCTGGCAGCCCGAAATCACTATGGTATCGAAGCCAAAGAGGAGCCCGCCGAGCGCTGCGGCAATCGTGGCACAAAGCAGAGTGGAATTGATCTTCAACGGTTCGCCACTCACGCTTCCAATTCTGGCCTTTTCCAAGGATGCACGGGGTGGAACCATATCGGAGGGTTTCATGATTTGGTGGGAATTGTGGAACTGACCCGCGTTGGAAGGCAAGAGATGCTTTGACATTCCATGATAAAGCTGTAAGGTCAGCTTTTAATTGGCCACTGACCACGTTTATTATGAACACCTTACTTAAACATCGCACCATCTCACGGCAACTTACTACTGAGATCATCGCGGGAAAATATAACAAAACCGGTCGTTTGCCTAGCGAAGCGCAGCTTGTAAAACATTTTGGCGTTTCACGCCCCACCGTCGGGCGGGCCATGAAGGATCTCCAAGAGCAGGGACTTATTGAACGTCGCCCCGGTTCTGGCACTTACATTCGCACGGAAAGAGATCGCAGTCATTCCGCGCGTCCCGTAGTTCCACAAATAGGACTGATGATGCCCAACCTGTTTCACACGGAGATTTTTGAGCCGCTCTGCGGCGAGCTTGCCAGTCTTGCCCGTGTCAACGACTACGGCCTTTGGTGGGGAGCCAATATGTCCTCAATCGCCGAGACCCAAATGACGGCTGCAGAAGCAGAAGTTCTCTGCGAACAATTCGTTGAGCGCGGAGTTGCGGGGGTCTTTTTCGTCTCATTCGAACATCAGACAGACCGAGAAACCACAAATTTGCGCATCACTGAACGCCTGAAAAAAGCTGGCATCCCTGTGATTCTTCTTGATCGCGACATCGGCGTCTTTCCCAATCGTAGTGAATTCGACATCGTCGGCGTTGACAACGTTGCAGGTGGTTATCTGCTCGCCGACCACCTCATCAAGCTGGGAGTTCAGCGAATGGTCTTTGTCAAACGCCCGCTCACGGCACCGACCGTGGATTCCCGAATCATTGGTGCACAAAAAGCCATGCACGACAATGGATTGCAGACTCCACAACCCTTTGTCTATTCTGGCGACCCCGCTGACGCCAAGTTCGTCAGGTCCTTCGCGCAAAACCAAAAGATAGACGCCATCCTCTGCACTAATGACCACCTTGCCGCCGAACTCTTGCAGACTTTGACCCGCATCGGCATTCGGGTTCCCAAAGACCTGCGACTGGTCGGCTTCGACAATGTGCGATTCGCCAGTCTTCTTTCCACTCCGCTTACTACCATCGAGCAACCCATTCGCGACATTGCCATCACTGCCTTTAGCGCATTGCGTGAACGCATGACTAACTCCACTCTGCCACCTCGCACGCTGATTCTGACGCCCCGTCTCGTAGTGCGCGAGAGCTGCGGGGCCTATCTGAACCAAAGCCGCAGCAGCTAGATTTTTGATCGCCAAGAACTGTCGCTACGCGAGCGAAGAGTACTGGCCGGCTGGAAGGCGGATTCGTGGTCACTTTGCGTTCTAAACTATTAAAACGCCGACTCATATATGCCGCTCCCCGCCGAAATCTCATTTTATAAGTGGTCGGATGCCTCCAGACGCGGTTTATAAGTCTCTTCAACGTAATCCGCAAACTTGGGGCTGCGGCCGATATGGCCAAGCGTATTCTGGCCGCGTTCCACCAGCAGGGTGCGCAACGCATCCTGAGCTTGGGCCACGGCTTCTGCCGTCAAGGGCACCCATTTGACAGGCTTGTGCCCCGCGTCGTCTTCGACCGTGATGCGCGGCACGAATTTGCTGTTGCGTCGCCACAGCCCCCGAATTGCGTGCTTGCGATTATCCAAAACCTTAGTGTATCTGTATCGCCGTGAGCTTGAAATTGAACCAGTTTCATTGCCCGTGGTGGCTGTGCGTTTCGTATGGCAGCACCGTCGCAATAACTGTCGCAATAGTCAAATTCGCAGCAAATACATTGCCTAAGTATTTGTAAATTAATGTGCCGACGTGGCGGAATTGGCAGACGCGCTAGACTCAAAATCTAGTATCCGTGAGGATGTGTGGGTTCGACCCCCTCCGTCGGCACCATCAAAACAAGGGATCGTGCCTTCGATGTTGGATGTTCGGCGTTAAATGTTCGATGTTCTGGAGCCTATTTCGAGACCGAGGCAAACACGGCGGCATGCGGCCCAAAAGGTGGGATTCCTTGCATTGCGCCATTTTGGAGAAGACCCTGAAACCCCATTTAAATAGGTGGGACATTGTCGAAAGAAGTCTTAAGTAAAGAGGCTATGAAAACCGAGACCGCCGTAAACAACACGGGCCAGGCCGCCGCCGCGTTGGACGCCTTGCTACCCGCCGTCCTTCAGTCTTCGCCCGGCTTCGACCCGACAGGCGACCGTGCCTTCAAAGGAGAATAATGAACGGAGACATTGAAGCGAAACTTCACCAGGAGATGTTCGCTATTTATCAAAATGTTAGGCGACGCACGTGGCATTTTCCACGACCCATCGTAAAGTTCTTTCTGCCACTTCTGCTGGCGATTGTTCCCTGTCCATCCGGACTTTCGGCTCCCGCATCAATGATCGGCAATCACCCCGCTGTTTATGGAGAGCGCGGTACGCTGCAACCTTGGACGTCGTGGGGCGACGCGATCGACCGGGAGGTGAACTGGTATTACAGGTGCCCCGTCGAGCACGGCTATCCGCGATTTATTTATCTGACATTCATGGACGGCAATTATCAAGCGATTGCCAACCGCCGCTCGCTCATCCCGGCCACGCAGAACGGCATGGGCATAATCTCCTACCTGAAATATTACGATTACAAAGGGAAGCAAGACCCCCGGCCGCTCCAAATGGCGCGCTACATGGGTGATTATCTCGTCAAAGAAGCCATCACGCCGGACACCGGCAAGTATCCGCGCTTCAGCCGTTCTACTGGTTGGCAGGAGAAATTTCCGCAACCATCCGACTGCGGTTCCCAGGGCGACAAACCTTACGAAATTGAGCCGGACAAAGGCGGCATTGCCGGCTACGCACTCCTCTTGCTGTTCGAGAAGACGCGGGACGAAAAGTATCTCCAACAAGCATTGCAAAATGCGCGCGTGCTGGCAGCCAACATGCGCGAAGGGACCGCCACGAATTCGCCCTGGCCATTCCGCGCGGATTACCGGACGGGCGAACCTCGGGGCGAGGTCTCAGGCGACATGTCTTTCATTCTCCGACTCTTCGACAAGCTGATTGAGGATGGTCATCCGGAATTCAAGCCTGCCCGCGACAAACTGTGGGCGTGGATCAAACATTACCAGATACCAAACCTGACGCAGGACGGACTGCTCTGGGTGCAGTTCTTTGAAGATCACCAAGAACTGGACAACCGCACCGCCTGGTCCCCACTTAACCTGGCCCACTACCTGATTGAGAAACAAGACGCGCTGGATCCGGACTGGAAGCAAGACTCCCGGGAACTGATCGAATTTGTCAACCGCCGGTTCATAACCGTTCGCGATGGGGTTGCGGTTTGTGGGGAGCAAACCAACGACCTGGAACCTTGGGGAGGCATCCTTTCCACCTACGGCGCGGTGCTGGCGATGTATAGCAAAGCCACCGGGTCGGATGAGTACAAGGACGTGGCCCGGCAGGCCTTGAATTACTGTCTATATGCGGTCAACGCCGACGGCTGTCCGAGTGACCAGGCGACAAGGAACGGTCGCGGCGGCTGGCAGGAAGACGCCCACACCGACAAGCTGCATAACATCCTCGACGCGATGACCACCTTTCCGGAATGGGCCAAATGAATCCTGGTTTGACGACGGAGCCACTTTGGAACAATTCTCCACCATCACCGATGGTTTTCAAGAAATGAAGCTGCTCCCCGCTATCCTTCAGTCTTCGCTCGGCTTCGACCCGACAGGCGACCGCGCGTGGACTCACTCGTCTCTCACTCGCTCGGGCTGCGCCTTTTGCTCTGCAAAATTCGTCTCGTGTGTTCCCAACACACTCGGCTCAAAGGCGAATGATAATCTATTGTCAGGCATCACGATTTGTGATAGCTCTGATTATATGACCACCAAGAAATTGTTGCTCCTTGCACTGGGTTCACTCGTCTGGGGTGGACTGACCGTTCGCGCGGGTGAATTTCCCGACAGTTGGACCTGGGACGACAAGCCTGAGTATCGCGCCGCCCACGCCGCCCTGGAAGGCAAACCCATGCCTGCCTTTCACGTCAGCGATTGGATCAATGGCGGCATTACTGCCAGGGGCATCAAGGGCAAGGTCGTGGTTGTGGATTTTTACGCCACCTGGTGTGGCCCCTGCATGAGGGCCATTCCCCACAACAACGAACTCCTGAAAAAATACAAGGATCAGGGACTGGTTGTCCTCGGCGTCTGCACGTCCAGTAATGGTCAGGAATACTTTGAGGCCAACGCCCAGGAACATGGCATCCAATATCCGGCCGCCCGCGATCCCGAACTGAAATCCGAGAAAGCATGGGCCGTGTGTTACTATCCCACTTACGCCATCATTGACCGCAAAGGAATCGTCCGCATCGTTGGCCTTTACCCTGGTCACGTCGAAGAGGTCGTCAAAAAATTGCTGGCGGAACCTGCGCCGTAACAGAGTGGTCGAACCACACTATTTGCCGTTGCATCAGAGGGAGCGGGGCCATGCTGAAATGGAACGCGGGAGCAGACGAGGAAAGGCTACACAAGCCACCAAAGAGATTTCCAAATACTGGCGGCAGCAGCGTGAACGTCATTAGAACGGCATCGGCACCATCAAGTCGGCAGAATCCAAGTCAAAGGCAGGGTGCTCTTTTGAAAAGTTTATGGCGTGAGCGGACGAATTGCTTCGACGCGGTAAAACCGTGCGACCAGATTGGTATCGGTGAAGCTGGCCGCGGTGGTCGAACCGGCGGAGGGGGAAATGAGTCCCAAGCCGCTATCCGTCCAAACAGGTGATCCCAGACTCGGCGTTTTCAAAATATAATAGTAGCGCGTCGGCACACTGTTCCAGGTAAGTGCGGCGCTAGTTCCGCCGGACGAAAAGCTCCCGGCGGTGATGCGCAAAATGCTGTTGACATTGTTTGGATCAGTGCCCGCGAGGTAGTCCTGCGCGATGGTCATACCTTTGCCGGTTGGGTCGGCATTGGCGTTAACATTGGTGGTGCCGAAGTAGGTCAGCAACCAAGCGATGGGCAGGCCATCAGGCGCGAGTGCACCGGGTGAGATGGTGTCGGTCTGCACATACGCCACCGCGTTGCTCAGGGAAATCCAGCCGCAGTTGGCGCTCCAGACGTAGCCGCTCATCTGACCTGTAATCATATTGATTTTCGGTGCGCCGGTGTTCGTGAAGTTAATCCAGCCGATATTCGCGCCCCAGGCATAACCGCTCAAATTTCCCAGACCATCCTGATTGACCCCGAAATCGGCTGCTGAATCGTTTTGGTATTGAATGCCGTTGGCGGGCGAGCCGCTGCCGAGATTGATCCAACCGACGTTGGCGGAATAAATGTAGCCGGAACAGACATAAGCGCCGATGACCGCACCATTGGCGGTGTTGCCAGACCCGCCGGACCAATCCATCCAGCCGAAATTTGCACCGTAGGCATATTTGTTTATGGGGTCAATCGTCGTGGCTGCGCGGACTGGCGACGCGGCCCAGCCGAATAATAGTATCATTGCCAAAATAATGGCTTTCATTTGGATACCTATTAGAAATTTGCCCACGGACTGGTGGCTGTACTGGGCGTCTGGACGGGCGCATAGTCGCTGTTGCCGGAAGTGCCAAAATAACCGCCGTCAGGGTTGCCTGGCGCTGAATTACGGGTGATACTGTTGCCTGCATTCGCACCGGATACGTCATAGATGCCGAACGTGGCGTTGTTACCGATGATGTTGTTATCAATGCGATTCTGGGCGCCATAAATCTCGATGCCAGAGTTATTGCCGCTGCAAGTATTCCCGGCGATCTGGGAACCGCTCCCGCCGACATAAATGCCAGGCCCGCCGGTGTTGCCGCTTGCGGTGCAACCCTTGACGGTACAGTAGTTCCCGACATAAATGCCATATTCGCTGTTGTTATTTACAGTGCAGCCGGACACGGTTCCCGAAGTCATCACATAAATTCCAAAACTATTGTTGGTCAGCGCAAGGCAGTCCACCACAGTGCCTGAACCCACGTAAATGCCAGTCGCGGCGTTGTTCAACGCTTCGCAGCCGGATACCTGGCCGGCATTTACCTGAATGCCGATAAAGGTGTTGTTCTGACAGTTGCAATCGCGCACCACGCCGGAACTGCCGAGATAGATGCCGAAATGACAAGCGGACACATTCAGGTTTTCCAGAATGACGTTGTTTGCGTAACATTCAACGCCAGAGTAGTTGGTAGAGCCAGAAGTCCAGCCGCTGATGTTGCCATTGCGTACAGTGACGTTGGTGTAGCCAGCATGAATATAAATCCCAGACCAAGCGCCGGAAATGCCCTGGACAGAAAAGCCGTTCAAATCAAGCGTGACGTTGTTTGCGGAAATGTTGATCCCGTTTTCGCCGCTGACGCCAACAATGTTCGTGGTCAAGTAATATGAACCAGGCTGAGTGATGAGGAATTCCGAACTGCCGCCGCTTCCCGTATGCGTGGCATCCACCGGTGTGCGCGGCTCGATTTGCGAGAGCGTCAACATCGTCGGCGCGGGCACACCCGGAGGCGGCGTGAGGCTGCCTTGGGCAAAACAGGTTGAGATTTGGGAGTTGAGGGTTAAGAGGGCGAGCAAGGCCAGCGTGATGACAATAGGAACTTTGGCTTTCATAACAGAATTGGGGTTACTTACTAACTTTTAAAACAATAGAGGCTAATGTTAGCTATACGCCTCGCCACGTAAAAATGCAACCTGAAAGTCTCATTATCGCAAGCGAGCAAGCGTCATGGCAGGTCCTGGCAATAGAAACAACGACAGCGGGAAATGGTTGCTGCGGCATTGGCATCGTCTCGCACAAGTTAACAAGCCGCGACGGCGGCCACGAACAAAATATTTCCGTTCGTTCATGAGTTTCGAGTCCGCACCGTCAGGCGCGACACCATGGCGACCAATCCCCAAAGCACCAGAAATGCCGCCGCCAGTGCCAGGAGCCGCCCCGGCCAACTGACCGCCTTCGTGCTGGCCGCCTGCATTTGAATGGTCATCGGCTCGTCGGGTTCCGTCTGCAAAACCTGGGTGAAAGCGTAATGTACTCCGCGCACGGGCAAGTTCACGTGTAGGGGTCGCGCCTGCGCGACCATGATTTCCTGCGCCTGCTGCAGTTTCGCCCATTGTTGTTGGGCGGCGGCAGCGTCGTATTGCAAGCCCGGGCCACCGGTCGGAGCGGGTGTATCCATCCCGCCTGCAACCTGCCCATTGTTGCGCGAGCTGAATTCACTCTGTGCGTTGATCAAGTTGCTGGCCTGGGCGTTTTGCAAATCCTTTTCCAACTGCTTCACATCGTCCTCCGTCCCTGCTCCTTTGGCTGACTTCACCTTGGCCCGGTAAAAACTGGCGCTGGCCTCGCGTACGTTACCATTGGCCAGTTCCTGGCGGGCATCGTTAACGTCCTGTTGGGCCTCAACCTCGCCCTGCTTTTTGTTAACTTGTTCCATCAGCGAATAGTCGAGGATGGAAAAACTCCTGGAGGACACTTCCGGCACGGCAGCGGTTTCGCGCGTCATGGTGCCGCCAAAATCCTGATAGTCGTAATCCGGCGGCAGATAAACTTCCCAGCGCGCATTCTTCAACGGCACGTCAAATTTCGGCGAGACAAACCCCACGGCGCCGCGGTTGTGTGGGAAGGTGTTGGTGCCCACGTACGTCAGGTCAACCGTTATTGCCCCGTCCTCCGCGCCGGATTGCTGGATGGGCAGCAGGATTTTGCCGTCCCGCAAACTTGGCCGCACCGGTTGCCCGGCTACGAAGGCCGACCAGACCGTGGCACCCGCCGGCAGTCCCACTTCGAGGAACTGCCGGCCGTTGTTTCGCACGGACAGTGACATCTCGGTCATCATCTGACCGTCGTCGGCCATAACGCTGGTGAATTGGGCACTGTCCACCAGCGCCTGCAACACCTCCGCCTCGTCAAACCGCCGCACATCGAGCGTCAGTTGGTAACCCGGACGCACGTAATGATACGCCAATGCAGTCGAAACGTCAGGTTCGCCGGCCCAATCTGGAAAATCGCCGGAGTCGACGCGCTGCAAGTCCGTTGCACTCGATTCGCTCACCTGCAACGGGGCCTTCGCGGAAATGGTCAGCAGGCCAGTTTCGCGTTCCACGCCTTCCGCCGACACCCCGACAATTCCCATCACGCCTGCCTTTGCCGGGCGCGGCTGGTCCCACGTGACCGTGAGTGTGTAGAAGCCCTGCACCGGGCTTTGCAATTCCACGCGCCAGAGATTTCCATCCTGTTCGCGGCTGCGGATGTTGGGACCGTTGATTTCGAGATTCGTGAAGGCGTCCGGCACGCGGATGCTCAACTCCTTCACCGGTGCGTTGGCAATATCATAACGCACCAATGCACGTCCGGTGACAAGCGTTTCGGAGAAGGTGAAGGTGTCGACCACCTCGGCGCGCACCCAGGCGGCGACCGCCTCGGTTGCGACGCGCAATTGCCATTCCGGCACGGATTTCGGTTCCGCCGAAATGAATTTGTAGGCCAGCACATTGCCCGACCCGGCAACCGCCGCGTAATCCGGCAGGGACACGGCCGGAATCTCCGTCAGACCGTCGAATGTTTCTGTTTTTACCGCCACGCCCGGCTCGGCGGAAACCGCGATAAAGCCGGTAAGCTTGGCGGTGTCGAGCGGATGCACGCCGGCAATGGGCAATGATTGGGGCAACTCCTTGAAGCTCCGCGTCAATTCGATGCCCAGGGCATAGCTGCCGCTCGTGCGATCCTTCAAGGTCACCTCCAGCAAGCGTGCACCACCGTCATTGCGTTCGACCTGTTGCAGGATATTGTCGCCGGTAACGCCTTCCACACGGTACCCGTCGGGCAAAGCGACGCGCAACGCGAACAACCCGGTCCGCTTGATTGTGTAGTCAATCGTCGACGAAAGTGTCACCTGCTCGGTGCTCACGCGGAAATAATTCCGCACCACGGATTCAATCTCCGGCTGGACCGTCTCAGCCCGCACGCGCAGGGCGAAGTCCGGGGTGACAAACTGGAACACACTGTACAGCCGACTGGCTTTGTCGGGGCTTGTCTGCGCGAATTCCTCCGCGTCCACCCGCTCCAGATCGGACATGGACTCGACTGACAGCCCCAGCTCCTCGGTCCCTCGTAAAGCCACCAATCCGGTTTCGCGCTTTACGTCGAGCGCATGCGGCACGGCTACCGTTTCGCTGACCGGCAGCGCCGTCAGGGTCTTTTCGGTTTCGACCGTCAGTTTCCATGATGACGGGACACCCTTGAGCAAATCCACGACCAGCACCTGCACGCCATTCTCATTTCTGGTTTCCCAGGTTCGGATTTCCTTCCCTTCGACACGCAGGAGGCGCTGGCCGGCGGGCAGTTCGACCCGCGCCAGGCGTAATTCTCCCTGTGTGATCTGATAATTGAGCGTCGCGCGCACATTCACCACACCACCACCAAACGTCACCAACGCGGCATCTTCACAAAACACCGTGGCCGCCACTTCCGCCGCTCGCTTTACCCGCGGCGTCCAGAGCAGTTCAATGTGGTCGCCGGAGCCAATTACGGCTTCGACGCGGGTCTGGTCCCGTTCCAAAATGCGCTTGAACGCTATCGCCGTGGGAAAATCCACGTCCGCCCCGGGTTCATCAAGCGCGAGTACGACCTGGCTGGAGAGGGCGGGCGGAATACCGAATGCCAGCCGCCGTTTGGTCACGTCCCCGGCGACTTTGACCAGCAGCTTGATCTGCAGTGTCACGGTGCCGCGGCTCTCGAGCTGCGCCGCAACGCCATCCCCATCGCGGATAAGTTCGGCGCTGCCGCCTTTGACTGTGAATTGCTGCACCGCCACGTCGCCGCCAAAGAGCGGGACGGTCTGGCCGGCGGTGGCCGAGGTGAATTGCAGCGTGGCATCCAGCAGCGCCACCCGGTCGTTTATCGTTCCGGAGTAACTGGCAGAGACAATTGAGACACCACCGATGGCCGGGTATTGATCGCCGATCTCTGAATTTGCGGCGTGCACGCCGGCCAGACTGAATCCGAACAGCAGGACGATGGCGGCGAGGACGGGCGGTGAACTGCTGTCCGGCACGGGCGGCATGGCGGGCGGCGCAGTCGGTTCCAATTTGTGGCTGCGCGGCCAGTAGCGCCAGATGAGCCAGGCCATGACAGCCAAAGTCACCACCGGGAAGCCGACGATGAGCGCGTCATGCAGGGCGCGCCATTGGACCAGCAGGCTGCACACAGAGCCGATGATTAGCACCAGTGCAATGGTAACGACGAAACTGTTTTGCTCCACCCGGCGCCATTGCCACCACCACACGCCGAGCCCCAGCAGAAACGCCACTGTCTGCCACGCCATTTGAATGGCTTGGAAAGTGTGCATCGACATGATGCGCGCCCGGATGGAAAGCGGTTCGTCACGAATATTGAGCACCTTTGTGAACAGGAACGGCTGGCCGGTTTGCGGCAGTTCAATGCGAAGCGAATGAATACCGGCAATGGTCGCGACCGGTGATGGAGCGGCGACCGGGACTCCGTCTTGAAGTTCTTCGACTGTCGCCTGTGCGCCGCCACCACCTCCTCCCATGGAATTGATGGGAGCTGCAGAACCACTGAGTACCTCTCCCGCAACCGGAACGGCCGGTGGCTGGTTGGCGAATTGGCCGCGGGCGATTGCCCGTTGTTGTTCCGCGGCGACTTCCTGCGGCGTGGCCACCTGCACCAGGCCACGTTGAGCCAATTCCGCAAATCCTTCGGCGGTCATCTGTTCGACACCGCCGTCGGCAAAAAGCACCTCACAGTGACCATCGACAATCGGGCTGTAAGCGAGTACGGAATCGGGTTTGAGGCTGTCCAGCGACATGCCGGCGCCGAGGTATGTGTAACGCTGGCCGGTCTCGGTGTCGTAAGTTATCTGGTCCGTGCCTAGTTCGTTGGTCATTTCGTCAAATGATTTCGGCAGGCGGTCACCGTTGTTGTCGGAAAAAACGCGCGTAGCGATCCCGATTTGTCTGAGGTTGCTGACCGAACTGATGGTTTGTGCCTTGCGTTTCGCGGCGGACAACGCGGGCAGCAACATGGACCCGAGAATCGCCAGAATAAGCATCACCGCCAACAGGGTCAAAACGCCGTTCCAACCGCGCCGGACCGCGGAAATCACCAGCGCAATGACCAGAGCCGCCAGAAAGCCGATGAAGAGTATCGCCCCACCAGCCGCGCGCAAAACCTCGCCATAGAACCCGAGGAATTTCTCCCATGCGTCGAGCAATCCGTAGGTCGTCCCTTGTGCGATGTTCATACTGCCACCAAAATTGGAAAGTCGGAACGACTGCGGCACAAGCAGCTGCCATTCGGCATAGGTGTTCGGCACATCGGTGCGCGGCGCGTCAAGTGCGAGGATTTTCGACCAGTGCGAAGCAAGCGCGCCGTTTGTCTGCGCGTATACAATGTCCACGGCAAAAGCCTGGTCGCGGTCCATGTCGCGCGGCAATGGGACAAGGACCCAATCACCATCACGCTCCGGTTTGGCCGGCTGGCCATTGACAAAGCAACTCCACAACGTTGCGTCCTTCGGCAATTGAAAGCGTTGGAATTGCTTCTCGTTGTTTTTAACCATGAATGAAGCCTGGGTGAGCATCTCGCCGCTGTCGGTGAGTACCGAGGTGATTTGCGTACGGTCGGCCACAGCCTCAAGTACCGGTTCCGTCGCATAGCGTTGCACATCCAACGCCAGGTCATATTGGTCGCCGGTATATTGCCAGGCCAGCACAACGGCACGGGTGATGAACGAACGGTCGGCGGCGGGCAACTCGGTCTCATCCACGCGCCGCAACGTGTCGCTTACGGCCTTCGGGCCAAGCTGCAAACTGGCAGCGGTGGTGACGGCAATGGAACCGGTCTCCCGTTCCACGTCCACTGTGTGGATGCCGCCAACGGGCAGGCGGGTGTCGCCATGTGCTGAATCAAACGGATAATCGTATGTAACCACCAGCGTGTAACCGCCCCAGACCTTGTCCTGCAATCCTATCGTCCAGACCATGTCATTCGTGTCGGACCCTTGGTTTAATTCTTTGCGGCGGATGTTGGGGCCGGTGAACTCAACGTTCTTGAACTGCGCCGGGACCTGGATTTTGAATTCCTGCACGCCCTGGTTCACGAGGCTGTAACGGATTGTCGCGCTGCCGCCCACCACACCGTCGCCGATGGTGACAAGGTTGAACACGTCGGCCACGACACGGGCGGCGAGTTTTTCGGTGGCAATGGTCAGTTGCCAGTCCGGCTGCTCGGCGGTGTAGGCAAGAATTTCATCCCCGCGGTCCGGCAGGCGGTTCGCCGGGATTTCACCCAGGCCGTTCAATTCGGCCGTTCGCAACCGGATGCCCGGTGCGGATGCTGCTCCAATTTGTGCGGTTTCATTCGCCGCACCGGTCACTAGCATCGGCAGGATGCTGATTTGCCCGGGAAAGGTTTTAAGCGCCTGCTCCAGTTGCACGTCGAGCCGGCGCTGGCCAAGCACGCGACTGGAAAAACTCACCTGCAACCGGCCGTCGCTCACTTTCCAATCTTCGACGCCCTCGCCGCGCACGTCAGCCACGTCAAACTTGGGCGGCGGCGTCAGTTCGAGCGTATAGATGCCGGCCCTTTCGACGTTGAGCATGAGGGTGTGCGCCACCAGCAACCGCGTTTCCTCGAGCCGCGTGTCGACGCGGTCGGCCACATTGATGACCGGTTCGACCGGTTTGAGCCGGAGGGCCAGCGTGAAGGGACGGGCGTTGAAACGGTAAGCTGCGACGGCGTTGTCCGGCGCATTGACCTGACGCAGGCCGGTGAGCAACTCAATTTCCACCAGCATGTCCTCGGCGGAAACCGTCAGTGACCCGGATTCGCGGTCCACATTCAGCGGCTGCGGCGGGTTCAAAGACACAGCCGCGGAGGCATCGCCGGCGCCGACGGCCTGTTCGGAGTAAAGCGTGAGGTCACAGGTGTTCTCCACGGGCCTTATGAATTCGATGGTCAACATTTGGTGATCGCCGGCAACAACCGTGTGCCAGTCGCGGATCTGGTCGCCTTCGAGGCGCGTGAGCGCCTGCGCGGCCGGCAGCGTGAGCGTGAGTTGCGCGGCGTTGCCCTGGACGACGTCGTAATGAAACCGGCTGGTGTATTTGATGACGGTGGGGTTTATTTGCACGCCAATGCTGGAATCCACGGTCAACAGCGCGTTGCGCGCAACCTCAGCAATTTTGCCCTGCCAGCGCAAAGCAACGGTCTGGTCCGCACCCAAAAAACCAGTCACGCGCGAAATGCCATTGGTCCGTACGGCGTCCACCAGCGTACCGGCGAGCAATTGCACTTCCGTGTCCGTACCGCCGGCCTGGGCGGTCACGGAGGCAATGGTCGCCGCCGGTCCCTCAAAGGAAATCTGGTTCCACGGCTCGTCGCGCTGGATTTTAACGACCACATCGATTTTGAATTTGAAATGTCCCCGGCGCGACGCGACCAGCAGGTAAGAGTTGCCGTCGCGAACGATTTTCAACGCATCCGGCAATTGGGCCGGCAGCACCGCCACGTCGCCTTCGAGTAACGGAGCCGAGCTTTCACCTGTGGTTTCGGCGTCAATGCCCACCGTGAACCGTGCCTCGTCATCGGCCAGCCGACCGTCGTAGAGGATTTCACGGAAAATAAAACTGCCGGACGGCTGGGTTTTCCTGGAGCCGACCAACTTGCCCGCCGAGCCGGCTTGGGACATGAACTGGGCAAATGTGGTGGAAGTCAGCAGACAAACCAGAAGGGTGAGGATTGATTTTTTCATGGCGATCTCCTTGGTTGCAGTTGAAAACCGGTGGATGAGCTTCGCTTCATAAAAATGCGCCTAGCATCAGCCAAGCCATGCGGCAATCCCGTTGAAAATCCACGCTTTGGCCTCGAACCACCGCTGGCGGGTTCGCGAATTCCGCGTGAAACAAACACTGGTTGCGGCATTTTCGCGCGCTCAAAAAAACGGTTCATGCTGAGTCAGACGGAACCTCGCGTAAAATGCTCCCGTGGAAATCCTGTTCAAACGGGCGGGTTTGAAATAGAGTCAAAACCGCATGGATTCGGAAGCGGCACTGCTGGCGCGTTGCCGTCGCGGAGAAGCGGACGCGTGGGACGAATTGTTTGATCTCCATTACGCGGCGGCAGGGCGTTTCATTTTCCAGCTTGGACCCGATTTTACCCGTGAAGACGCCGAGGAAATCTGTCAGGAAGTCTTTCTGTCCGTCATCAAAAGCCTTGGGTCCTTCCATGGCGAAAGCCAGTTCCAGACCTGGCTCTTCCGCATCGCCGCCAATCAGGCGCGCGATTACCGCGAGAAGCGGAACGCCGCCAAACGTGGCGGCGGCCAGACAACCGTCTCGCTGCAGGCCGAGGACCCCGAAACCGGCCTCGCGCTGGATCCGCCGGCCGATGCGCCCGGACCGGCCGAATGGGCGATGAACGCAGAACAGATGACCGGTGTCCGCGCCGCCCTCGACCACGTTGGTAAACCGTGCCGCGAAATCATCGAGCTGCGGTACTTCGGCGATTTGAGTTATGAAGAGTTAAGCACCACATTGAAATTGAATCCGAAGACCGTCAGTTCGCGCCTGAGCAAGTGTCTGGACCGGCTGGAGGAGATCGCGCGCGTAATTTTTGCTCGGGAAAACCCGGGGGTTTTCCCGTCCAACTAAAAGAACGCATGGAACCGGAACGCAAAATTGAAAAACTGCTGCGGGCTTACGCACGGAAACGCCGGGCCGACGCCGGCGATCCGCTAAAGCTGCATCCCGCAATGCGGAGGCGGTTGCAGGATGAGGTGTCGCGCCACGCGCTGAAACCGGAGGAAACGGAAGAGGCGTCGCTTTCGCTCTGGCAATTATTCCGCCAGCAGTGGGCCTTTTTGCTGGGATTCGCGCTCATGGCGTTTCTCGGGGCAATGCTTCTCTTACCGGCGCTGAGCGGCGCGAAACACAAGGCGCAAAGCATCAGCACCATGAACAATCTCAAGCAAATCGGTGTGGCCGCGCAAATGGCCGCCGAAAACAACAACGGCCGGTTGCCGGAATCACTCGACGATTTGTCCAGCACCCTGGGCACAAAATCCGTGCTCACCGATTCGGTCAGCGGAAAACCGTTCGTCTATATCGCCAGCGGAAAGGACTTGAAGACCCTGTCTGGAAACGCGGTACTGGCGTATTCACTGTCCGACAAAAACGGCCGTGCGGTGCTCTTTGCAGACGGACGGGTCGAGCTCGTGGCCAATGGCAATTTCGCCGCGCTGACGAACCAGGAATCTTCCGAACTGGCGCTGACGGAGAATGTCACCCGCGAGGAACCCGCCAAAACAGCCATTAATGAACCAACTGTCGCGGCCGCGCCTTTGTCGGGGGGCACGATTTCGCAAACATTTGCCCAGACTGCTGCTGCTACCGAATCGCAAAATCTGTACAAGAACATGTCTGCCTCCGCCCAAGCCGCGCCCGTGTTGCAATCATTCCAAGTATTGCAAAACGGGGACGCCGTGTCCGTCGTGGACCGGGATGGCTCGGTTTACCAAGGCTCTGTGCAGGCAGCTACCGAGGCGGAACGCAAGGAGCCGGCGCCAAATTTGCCTCCGGGCGGAACACCCGTGCCACCGCAAGGTGAGACAACCGCGGGTCAATTGATCGAGACCAAACAATTGGCGGCACAAAACTATCACTATCTCTTCCGTGTAGTGGGAATGAACCAGACGTTAAAACGGAATGTGGTGTTCACTGGCAGCATGGAAACGATCCCAGGTGCGGGTTCCAACATGCAATCAACCCTTGGCGGTGGCGGTGGCGGCGGTGCTGTCCGGACTGTGCAAGATAACCAGCAAGCTGCCACCAACCAACAGCAGTGGCAGTTATCAAACTCCCGTATCGTGGGAACAGCGGTGATTGACCGCACCAACCAAATCGAGATCAATGCTGTGCCGGTGGCACCGTAACAGATCGGTGAAAGGCCCTTTTGCCAAAAATTTCCAAGAGGACGAATCCATCGCGCAAATTCCAGTCGCCAGCAACGAGCTACCCCCCCGCCGCCTCTGGTCAGTCGATTTTGTTGTTACAGTGTTGTTACACTTTCTGCACGTTTTGGTGCGTTTTTGTGCATGAATCGCTGTCTGCCGGTCGCTCGGCAAAGGTGAATAATCGCGTGTGTTTATGCGGTCTTGATGCATGTTTTCGCACCATCACGTGAACCCGTTTTTTTGGCTTCGACCCCCCTCCATCGGCACCATTCGTTTGAACGTTGAGCGTTGAATGTTGAATGTTGAATGTTAAATGTTCGATGTTCGGTGTTCTGACTGTGCCGGTTTTACTTCCGCCTTCCGCCTTCAGAATTTGGCCTTTTCCCTCACCCGCCGGTCCTCAAGTGTCTTTTTATCCAACGAATCAGCAGCAGACCCGCGATTGACCCGATCATCATAAACAAGAGTGCCCAAAGGGCGATATGACAGAGATAGGTCGCGGTCACGCTGCTGGCGGAACCTTGTGAAATGTCAAACACGGCCTTTTGTTGAAGCAGGCCAACGTCATTTACCGATTTTATACTCTGAATCTCTGCGTCGCGCGCATCGGTACTGCTGAAAAAGGCCACCCTGGATGTGAGCAAAACGAAAACAATCAGAGCGGCTCCGCTCACCAGCAGCATCAACCCCCAAACCGCCGCCAGCAGATTCAGTGAAAGGGATATCATGAATGCGCCCGATGACGCCGGGCGATCGGCATCTGAACCCGGTTGATCCGTCTCTGCCTGGCTACGACTGGACAAGCGGGCGAGTGGCACGAAACTGGGCAAACGGTTCAGGCTCATACTGACCAATGGCAGCGGGTTCCGTGCCGTTTGTGGGCCTTGGACTTTAGACTTTGGAAATTGCTATGAACCGCAGATAAACGCAGATGAACGCGGATTTAACAGCCGCAAAAAGGCACACAATCTGTCCTCCCAAATCGTAAATCGTAAATGTGAATCGCCTTCCCTGTCCACCATAGCCTCGGCGACGGTGGAAGCCTTTAGCCTTTTTCATCACCTTTAGCATTTAGCCTTCGTAAGATCGCCTTTAGAATTTAGCCTTTAAATTCCCCCGCCCCCTGTCCTCCGGCCTGGCTGTCGTAGTCCCGCACTGCGGGACGAAGGAAGATCAACCGCGTGGCGACCTGTCCTCCATAGCCTCGGCGAAGTTGGAAGCTTTACGCGGTTTTCCAATTGCCTAAATTCCGCTACGGATTACGACGCCAAGGGACTCTCTTATGGCGACAGGAGAAACTCAGGAACGATCTGCAAACCCGGAGGAGGTGGAATGGGTGGGAAAAGCCAGAGTTGTCCAGCAGCCATGCGCCGAATTCAGCAGGATTTATTCAAATGTTCAACGCGGAGTATGCAACAACGGGCTTATTGCGCTCTTCGTGTTCTCGGTGGTTAACCGGCGGTTGGCCGCACGGGGCAAGTTAATTTCAGAACGTGCACTGCGCGTAGAGCATGACTTGCTCCCCGTATTGGCTTTCGACGCCAGCATGACTTGATGCGAAATTGCACCTGCCGGCGCCGGCCATCAGGTTGACACTCTCGTTGGCGTAAACATACGAGAGCGTTGCGCCAACATTGGGGATGGACCACCGGTCCACCTGCCAGTCGGGATAATTCACAGCCAGTGCGGTGATCAACGCTTTTCGGCTGTGACTGTAGTCAAGATACAGGGGATCTCGCAGGGTGACCGACGGGTGCCTCGGTGTCACATCAATTTCAGCCTTGTCGCTGAAAGTGACGAATCCCCTGGGATTGTCGCTCAAGACATCTCGTAATCCGACGTGGATGCCGTCTTTTTTGGCATAGGCGGTTCCGGGATTCCCCGCGTCCACCGGGGAAAACGGAGAGACTATTCGCTTGTCGAAAGAATCATCCAGAAGCGTTTCCCGAAGAATTTCCACGATGCCGCCGGGATGGTAATTGTCCTTCACGTAATCTCCAAGGGAATCCCTCGCCGTATCTCTAAAGACCAAGGCGACGTGATGGTCGATCAACTCGACGGGGTTTCTCCCGGCCGAGGTGTCGCGATTCAGGGATGATATCAAATCCCCGGTAAGCGCCCGGGCCGATACCAGGGTTGATTCGACCCGTTCGGTTCCCACTTTATCAAGAATAGAGGAAAGGTTCTTCTGATCTTTCTGCTCAATGACCAGTTTTAGTTCCGGGGTTGTCCCCTCCTTCGGCGGGCGGGTCCACGTCAATACCGCAACCACTGAATTGGTGGCACTATGCCACGCCGAACCCGGCCTGACTGGCATGTTGGTATCGGCTGTAAATTCAAGCAGTGCCGCATAGGATTGTGCCTGGGATTGCAGGGTGAAGACTCCCAGGAATGTGCTTAAAGTCAAAAGCCCCACAGAACCCGCGACCCATCGGACGCGGTTTAGTCGGCCCGGAACGTCAAAATCAGCCTCCGTTGCCCCGCCCGAAGGGACCAGGCGGGTTAAGCGACAATACGCAGCGCCCCGATTTGCCTTGTTAAATACTGCTTTCATGAGTTGATGTGTGGTGTTACGACGAACGACTGAGGAAGGGGGTGCGACTGGGTGCGTCTTGAAAAGGGTGCGTCTTTAAAAATTTCCCGGCGGTAAACTCCGGGGTGTTAAGAACAGGTGTTGGTGGTGGATATTAAGAAACTTCGTTCAACTCTGACTGTGCCCGGTTTCGCAGCGCGGGAGGGCTGATGGCATCAGCGCAACCTGACCGGGTGCCGGGGTGTTGGCCGACGCTGGCTGGGCCTTGCTTTCCGCTTCGCTGCTGACCTCCCGTTGGCCGGGGGATGACGGGGAGGGCTGTGAAAACGGGCTGTTACGCAACGCCAGTTCAAAGTATGCCACGGTGCCAGCCGCCAGAATCAGCGCTGCGATAAGTATGATCCACAACATTGCGTCCATCGTGCCGGGTAAGAGCTAATCCCTTGCCAACACGGTTTTGTGGGATCTTTGACGCTACCGATTTCAAACAATTCGCAGGCTGTCCCAATCCGGTACGACCGTCTGGCATTTGTACTGCGGCGGCAGTCACACGATGCAGGCGCCGGACGATCCCGCGCGGCGGGCATTCCGGATTGGCGGCACGATAATTCGGCAGCCGCTTGCGCAGATAAACGCAGATAAACACAAATTTAATGGCCGCAAAAAGACACGAAAGTGGGGGTCTTCTTACAGGGGCAAACGGAGGAAATGAAGATCTGCCGCGAAACCACAAAAGACACGGAAACTATTTTTCCGATCGTAAATGGAACGGCCTTTAGAATTCGGTCTTTGCCGCTTGGGTCCCCTGTCTTCCTGTCCTCCATGACGGAATTTGAACGGCAAAACAGTTTTACCCATTGCATCCGTCAAACGTCTCAGGCCGAAACCTTGGGCCGAAAATATTTTTTGATGAAAAGGATATAGGCCAGGAAAGGCACCATGAAAAACATCGTCAGCCAGTTCATGCGGTGTCCCGTCAGCATGCCGGTCTTTTGAATTTGTTCAATTTGCACCTCGGGATAGCCCATCAGGCGATACACTTCAACCAGGTCATGATGTGCGTAGGTCATCAGGGTTGACACGATGACCACCAGAAACGCGATCAGAATGAGCCACCAGCCACGGACATCCAGTTTATAAAGCAGCCAGGCGGCATAAGCCCAAAGGGCGGCCATGGCCAGACAGAGGAGTGAACCGGGCAGGCCGGTGAGGAACATCCCAAAGAACGGCATCACGCCGTGGCCCGCAATCGGCATGAGCAGCAGCATCGGCACACCAAACAACAGCCACAAGCAGAAGGCCAGCACCGGCAACGGACAGGCATCCGTCCAGCGCGTCACGGGATCGCGCACCTCACACGTGGCTTTCACATGCAGACTCTTATAAAAAAAGATCCACACCACCGGCAAAAGGATGAAAAAGACGCCCAAAAACAGAAACATAAAGGTCATTACCGCGCCCATTGCCGCCGCCGGCATGGCCGGATGATCGGGAGTTCCGCCGGCAGCGGATTGTTGTGCCAGCACCTTGGGCATCACATAGGCCATGGATGCCATGGCAATCATTCCCCCGACGAGCCAGCTCCAGGAAAAGATGAGCAATAACGCCCTCGCCCAACGCCGGGCCTGGATGGAGCCGATTCCCAGCCACACCAACGCCACGGCCAACCCGCCATAAAGAATAATGGCAGGGATCATCGCAAAATTGGCCTGCGGCGGATTCAGCCGGGCGGCAGCCATCTGGCCAACCAACATCAACAGGATAAGCAGTCCGCACAGGCCGCCCAGTAACAACGTCATGATGCCGAAGATGGTCAGGCCAGTGGAACGATCCTGGTATGAAGGCGACGAAGTGAATTCAGCAGGTGCGGCTTCGGGATTGGATTCATTCATAAGTTGAAACCGGTTGGATTTTCGGGATTGATTGGCTGAATACGCTCATCGCAGGATTGTGTCCAGAAGATTCTAACAATCTAATGGTGGTATCGACGGGACAGGACGTTGGGGGTTGAGGGTTATTTGAGGCTCATTTTTAGCAAATGCTTTGGTTCTGCCTGCTTGCGTCATTCCTGCAAACAAAGCCGGCCCCGGGAAAAATTGCGAAAACCCAACAGCGACCCTGCCCCCGCCATCCTTGGCTCTGCTCTCCATCGATTGACCGGAAAAATTTCCACTTGACTCCTGTCTCAAGACCAGCTACCTTTATACAAAAAGGTAGCTTGCTGGACGTTTAATCATGAGTGTGAATGAAAAATTTTCCGCGATCCGGAAGGGCCTGCTCGAGTTCCTCGTGCTGCAGATCATCGCGGCGGAAAAGGTCTATGTGGCGGACATCTTGAAACAACTGAGCGCGACCCAGTTCGCGACCCAGGAGGGCACGCTGTATCCGTTGTTGAGCAAGATGCGCCGCGAAGGACTGCTGGATTACGAATGGAAGGAATCCGAGGCCGGGCCGCCCCGCAAATATTATGAGCTGACCCAGAAAGGGCGGGAGCAATTGCGTGAAACCCTGGAATACTGGGGCGAGATCAACGGGACGGTGAAAAAACTGGGACAAAAATAGAACGGAGACAACCCTATCATGAACAAGGTCATCACCATCAATCTGGGCGGCAACGCGTATCCACTCGAAGAAGGCGGCTATGATGCC
>Ga0187871_10000642_pt1 | contig 32714 bp, 29 predicted proteins | sample June2016WEW_16_1_FD_132988 | JGI IMG/M metagenome (GOLD analysis project Ga0187871, IMG submission 132988) | Peatland microbial communities from SPRUCE experiment site at the Marcell Experimental Forest, Minnesota, USA - June2016WEW_16_10 | ecosystem: Environmental > Terrestrial > Soil >...
ACTGTACTTCGACGCCGCGTTGGCCGAGCTCGTCGGACAGCTCGCGCACCTGATGTTGCGCCTGCGCCACGGCCATGCCGTAACCGGGAACCACCACGACCCGCTGCGCGTAGGCGAGCAGCAGCGCGGCTTCGTCGGCTTGGATCGGTTTGACAGTTCCCGCGACACCGGCGGCAGCGGCGGTGCCACCGCCGCCGGAACCGAAGGCGCCAAACAGAACATTCGTGACCGGCCGGTTCATCGCCTTGCACATGAGCAGCGTGAGCAGCGTGCCGGAGGAGCCAACGAGCGTTCCCGCGACGACCATCGCGAGGTTGTTAATGGCGAAACCATCCGCCGCGACCGCGAGGCCGGTGAAAGAGTTCAACAGCGAGATGACCACCGGCATGTCCGCACCGCCGATGGGCAGGACCATCGCGATGCCGAAGAACAGCGCGAGCGAGAACATGACGATGAAGGCCGTCACGGCGTTGCCGCCGGTGGCATTGAACGTGAGCCAGCCGCCCAGGCCGAGAATCACGAGCAAGATCAGGCCATTGAGAAAGTTCTGGCCCGGGAACGTGTGCGGTTTTTCAAATTTCCCCTCCAGCTTCAGGTACGCGATGATGCTGCCGGAAAACGAGAGCGAACCGATGAGCGTGGCGAACAACATGGGAATCGTGATGGACGCGGCAACGTCTTCCACGCCGTGTGCGCGCCGCAGAAATTCCAGGCTCGCCACCAGCGCCGCGGCCCCGCCACCCAGACCGTTGAACATCGCCACCATTTGCGGCATCGCCGTCATTTTCACCGAATACGCGCCGATCGCGCCGATGATCAGGCCGATAAGCGTTCCAATGGCGATGAGCGTGTAATTCAGGTTCCAGCCCTGGGACCAGACGTAATCACCGGTGGTTTTGTGCAGGGCGAGCAGGGCCACCAGCATGCCAAACGCGGCCACCAGGTTGCCGTACCGCGCCGTCTTCGGCGAACTCAGGAATTTGATGCCGATGATGAATAAAACCGCGACACCGATGAAAATAAGGGCGATGGTCGAGCTCATTTTTTCTTTTTCTTGAACATTTGCAGCATGCGGTCGGTGACCATGAAACCGCCGAAGACATTGGCCGAACCGAAGACCACCGCGACAAAGCCGAGCACCCGCGCCAGCGGGGTCGCGGCGTCCGCCAGCACCAGGATGCCGCCGAACAAAATGATGCCGTGGATGGCGTTGGTGCCGGACATCAGCGGCGTGTGCAGCATGGACGGCACCTTGGAGATGACCTCAAAGCCGACGAAAACGGCGAGGATGAAGATGAACAGGACATTCGTATCCATAATATTTCAACCGGGTTTGGCCACGAGCTTCTCATTGACGATCTTGCCGCCGTGAGTGATGAGGCAGCCCTTGATGATTTCGTCGTCGAGCTTGAGAACAAATTGTTTGTTTTGCTTGTCCCAGAATTCCTCGATCAAACTCGTCAGGTTTGCGGAATACACCTGGCTGGCGTGGAGCGGGACGCGGCCCGGCAGATTGGCGATGCCGACAATCTTCACGCCGTTACGGTCGGTCACCTGGTCCAGGACCGCGCCTTCAACATTTCCGCCGGTCTCAATCGCCATGTCCACGACCACGCTGCCCGGCTTCATCGCGTTGAGCATTTCGGCGGTGACCAGAATCGGGGCGCGGCGGCCAAACACCTGCGCGGTGGTGATGACCACGTCGGAATCTCCGCAGGTTTTCTTCATGGCGTCGCGCTGTTTCTGGATCTGTTCCTCGGTCAACGGCTTGGCGTAACCTTCCTTGGTCTGGCCGGTTTCACCAATGTCAATTTTAAGAAATTGCGCGCCCAGCGACTTGACCTGCTCCTCCACGACCGGCCGGGTATCGTAGGCGGTGACCTTGGCGCCGAGCCGTTTGGCGGTGGCGATGGCCTGCAAACCCGCGACGCCCACGCCGATGATGAAAACCTTGACCGGCAGGATCGTGCCCGCCGCCGTGGTCATCATCGGGAAAATCTTGTTGGAATAGCGCGCCGCCAGGATGACCGCCTCGTAGCCGCCGAGGTTGGCCTGTGACGACAGCACGTCCATCTTCTGCGCGCGGGTCGTGCGCGGGATGAATTCCATGCTGATGGCGCTGATGCCCTGTTCGGCCAGTTTTTGGACGAGTTCCTTTTCATTGAACGGATCCAGGAGGCTGGCATGGATGGCGCCGGACTTGAGCAGCCCGATTTCCTCGACCGGCGGCTTGCGCACGCGCAGCACCAGGTCAGCGGAGCCGAGCAACGTCTTGCGGTCGGTGGCAAGCGTCGCACCGGCGGCAGTGTAGTCGGCATCGGCAAAACCACTGCCGAGCCCGAGGCCCGTTTCCACTTCCACCTGGGCTCCGAGTTTGACGAGCTTGGCGGCACTGGCGGGCGTCAACGGCGCCCGGGTTTCGCCGGGATATAATTCTTTGGGAACGGCAATCTTCATTTCATGAAAAACGTGGCCGGCACCTTATCACACCCCTGTTACTCCGTTAACTCAAATGTTGCCATTCTTTGCACGGCAATTGCCCTGACTGACAGTCACAACAAATTAACCTTTAACATGATGTGGCGATTGGAGTTTAGCCGCCTTAATGAAGGCGCGGACTTTGGCGTGATCCTTCTTCCCCAGGGCGGATTCGACACCGCTGGAAACATCCACGCCAAACGGCCGCACCTGCTGGATGGCTTCGGCAACGTTCTCCGGCGTCAAACCGCCGGCGAGAAAGACCGGTTTGCCAAGCTTTTGCGCCTCGATGGCCAGGTTCCAATTGAATTTTTCGCCGGTTCCCCCGAACAGGTCGGACGCATAAGCATCCAGCAGCCACGCGTCCGTCCGGTATTTCGCCAATCCCTCCAGCGACCCGGCGTCCCGGACGCGGAAGGCTTTCATGCTCATCAGCCCGAATTGCGTGCAGAATTCCGGCGGCTCGTCCCCGTGAAATTGCAGCAGATTCAGGCCACATTCGCCAATCGCACGCCGGACCAGCTCCTCGGCAGGATTGACGAAGACTCCGACGCGCAGGGTAAATGGCGGCAATGACCGGGAAATCTCCGCTGTGGTCTGCGGTGGAACGAATCGCGGGCTTTTTTCATAAAAATTGAACCCCAGCGCATCCGCGCCCGCCTCGACCGCCACCTGCGCGTCCGCCAGATTCGTGATGCCGCAAATTTTAACCCGTGTGCTCACTGTTTCACTTTCCTTCTTCAATTTCCATAAATTGTACCTGTTTAGACAAACTTCTGCGAGCGATTCCTCAACTGCGATCTCATCTAGGTTGATAACAAACCGCCCAAGATATTCGCTGCCTCTTTGCATACCTCTATAAACTGCAGCAATTAAACAGTAGCGTGAAGGGCATTTTTCTAAATATGACATTATCAACCCAATGAGTTTGTCACTGAGAATCTCGTTGCTCATTTCGACAACAATCCGCTCAGAGCCAAACATATCCGTATTGAAGTAAAAGGACTCCGATTCCCATGGATTAACGCGCAAATGTTCCACTCCCTTGTCAAAATTCAACCAAAATTCTTTTTGCATTCCATCTCTGATTTTATCCTGCAAATCATAAAATCCATCCGGCGCCTCTTCCAAAGAATTAAAACAAATGCAAAAAGCGCGACTGTTCCGTCGCTTATCCAGCTCCAGCCTTTTATCAATCTCGTTCTCACTGGCACTATAAACCTTCATTTTTGTTTCTTTGTAGGAGTCGAGGTGACGAGACTCAAGTCAATTGATTTAATCTTGAGACTTCTCGCGTTGTCTCCTGCTTTAGCGCGGCAGCCACAACGTTTAGTGGGCGAAACGGCTGACGCCCTGATACACGATGAACGCGGCGACGTAGGCAAGGCCGGTCATGTAGGCGATCTGGAACAGCGGCCATTTCCAGCCGCCCGTTTCGCGGCGCATGACCGCCGTGGTGGACAGGCATTGGGCGGCGAGGATGTAAAAGACCAGCAAACTGGCACAGGTGGCCGTGGTGAACATCGGCGTGCCGTCGGACCGCGTGGCGTGGCGCAGCGAATCGTACAGGGACGCGCTGTGATGTTCCGCGGCGTCCTGCCCGACGCCATAAACGATGGCGAGGGTGGAGACGATGACTTCGCGCGCGGCAAACGAACTAATGATGCCGATGCCGATCTGCCAGTCGAAACCGAGCGGCTGGAGCACCGGCTCCAGAAGGCGGCCCATCCTGCCCGCGGCGGAATGGCGCAACGAGAATTGCGCGGTCAGCCGGTCGGCGGCCTCGTGGAGTTGCGCAGCCTTCTGCGCGTCGCCGGATTCCTCCCATTGCGCGGCTTGGGCCGTCAGCGCCACCGCGGCCGGTGGCGGCGCGGATTTCGGATAATGCGAAAGCGCCCACAGCGCAAGGGAAACCACCAGGATGATGGTGCCGGCCTGTTTGACGAAAATTTTCGCGCGGTCGAACGTGTGCAACAGCGCCGTGCGCAGGCCGGGCAGGCGATACGGCGGCAGTTCAATCAACAACGGCCGGCTGCCGCCCGGCAGAATCGTGCGGTTGAACACCACGGCCGACAGCACCGCCGCCAGCGCGCCGGTCGCGTAGGCCGCCGTGAAAACCAGCGCGGCCTTCAGCGGAGAATGGGGGAACAACAGCGCCGTGACCATCGCATAAACCGGAATCCGCGCCGAGCACGTCAGCAGCGGCGTGACCAGGATGGTGACGAGCCGGTCGCGGGGATTTTCGATGACGCGCGCGGACATGATGGCGGGAATGGCGCAAGCGTGCGCCGAAAGCATCGGCACGAACGCTTTGCCCGGCAAACCGAGCCGGCGCATGATCTTGTCCATCACCAGCGCCGCGCGCGACAGATAGCCGGTGTCCTCCAGCAGCGACAGGGCAAAGAATAAAATGCAGATTTGCGGCAGGAACACGAGCACGCCGCCGACACCGCCAATAACGCCGTTGATCAGCAGGCTTTGCAGGTCACCCGCCGGTGTGTGCGCCGCCACCCAGGCGCCCACCGTGCTAAACAGGCGGCTGATGAGGCCCATCGGAATCTCTGCGGCCCAAAAAATCAGGACGAACAGCAGGATCATGACGATTTGAAATACGATGACGCCCGCGACCGGGTGAGTGAAGATGTCGTCAATTTTTTCCGTCCGGGCCGAACGCCGGGCCGCGGATGCGTCCATCACCTTCGTCGAAACCTGTTCCGTCCATTCGTAGCGCGCCTGATAGGGACAACTGTGGCAACCTTGGGCGCAGGCGGGTTTGTCGTGGTTGGCGGCCTGGGCGGCCCCACCCGTGACGAGCCGCTCGATTTCGTTCTTGAGTTCGGCCATCCCCATGCCGGTGCGCGCGGAAATGGCAACCACGGGACAACCGAGCTCGGCCCGGAGCTTCGCGACGTCAATCCGGATGCCGTCGCGCCGGGCCGTGTCCATCATGTTTAACGCCACGACCACCGGGCAATCCAGTTCCAGCACCTGGCTGAGGAGAAAAAGATTCCGCTCCAGGTTCGTTGCATCCACGACCACCAGGGCGGCATCGGGCGCGGGGTGATTATCCAGCCGCCCATGCAAGGCGTCGCTCGCAATTTTTTCCTCCGGCGAAGAGCTTTCCAGACTGTAAAGCCCGGGCAAATCCACCACCACCACCTGGCGGGCGCCGAAATGAGCGCGGCCGACACGGCGTTCCACGGTGGTGCCGGGGAAATTGGCGGTCTTGGCGCGCAGACCGGTGAGCGCGTTGAACAGGGTGGTCTTGCCGGCATTGGGATTGCCGACCAGCGCGAGGGTGAAGGCGCGATGCGGCAGTTGCCCCGAAAGCTTTTCCCCGGCGCCGGCCGGCGCGGACCCGAATTTCACGGCGTCACTCATGCCCGGGCGCTTCCCGCATCGCGCAATGGTCGGGCGTGCAGACTTCCAGCCAGACCCGCGAGGCCAGCGAGGCAGACAAACCCAGCCGTGAGCCGAAAACACGGACCACAAGCGGATCGCCGGTCCGGACGACCTCCAGCCGGCGTCCGACGCAGATGCCGAGCGTCTTGAGCCGCTCCATATCGTCGCCATCGGTCTCGATGCGGCGCACGACCGCGCATTGCCGCGGCGGCAGTGCGTCCAGCCGGGTCTCGGGCGCCGGAGTTAACCCGTTCGTTGTCATTGTGAAATAAATTAATGGCGGTGGCGATTCTTCGCTGTCGGTGGCTTGCGATTTGTTGTCGGCGGCTTGCTCCGGCGGTTCTTACCGCGCGTCAACAAGACAGGCAAGCCACCCTGGCTGTCAAACCGGGCCGCGTCACGACCAATTTTGTCTCGTAGTTGGAACGCGATTCTTCAAAAATAAGCCATGCCGCGAACGGTTTATTTCGATTACAACGCCACGACTCCCCTGGATCCGGCGGTGCGCGACGCCATGCTGCCTTTCCTCGGCGAATGCTGGGGAAACCCTTCCAGCGTGCATCATGTGGGGCGCCGGGCGCGGGCGCAACTGGACGAAGCACGCGAGCGGGTGGCCAAGGTGTTGGGCGCCAAACCCGGTGAAATAATTTTCACCAGCGGCGGCACGGAGAGCAATAATCTGGCGATTTTCGGTACGGCCCGGCTGCTCAAGCCCAAAGGCCGGCACCTGATCACTTCTGCGATTGAACACCACGCGGTGCTGCATTGTTTCGATTACCTGGAACGGAAGGAAGGATTCGAAGTGACGCGGCTGCCGGTGGATGCCGAAGGGCGTGTGTCCGTGGACGATTTAAGAAGCGCCCTGCGCCCGGATACCATTCTCGTTTCCCTGATGGCGGCCAATAATGAAATCGGCACCCTTCAGCCGGTGGGTGAATTGGGTGCGGTCTGCCGCGAACGCGGGGTTTTATTTCACACGGACGCGGTGCAGTGGTTTGGCAAGGAGCCGGTTGAGAACATTGACCGGTTCCATGCGGACCTGGTTTCGGTTTGCGCTCACAAGTTCCATGGCCCGAAAGGTACAGGCCTGCTCTATATCAAATCTCCGCTTCATCCCGACCCGGTGGTTTTTGGCGGCGGACATGAGAACGAACGGCGGGCAGGCACGGAAAATCTTGCCGGGATCGTCGGGTTGGTGGAAGCCATGGAAAGATTCGTCGTTCCTCCGGTTTTCAAAAGTGAGAGCCTGCAACCGTTGTCCCGGCAATTGATCGACTGCATCGCCGCCATCCCGGGAGCGGAACTGGTCGGTTCTCCCGGGCAACGGCTGAAAAATACGGTTTCCTTTGTGGTGAATGGCTCTGACAGCATTGTGCTGTTGGGTGGTTTGGACATCGAAGGCATTTGCGCCTCGAGCGGTTCCGCTTGTTCGTCTGGTTCTCTTGAACCATCACACGTCATTGCCGCCTTGGGCATGCCGGGTTCCGCCAACGCGCTTGTGCGTTTTTCCCTGGGCCGGGAATCCACGTCTGAAGAAGTAAACTTTGTCTGCCGCGTTCTCCCCGGGGTGATCCACCGTGCACAACTCGGCCAATAAGCCTCCAGCCCTTTGTGAAGTCTTTGTTAAATTTGTGGAGAACTCCGCCTTTTGTGGGTTTCTCTTTTTTTTTTCTTCCAAACCCGTCTGTCTTCCCCTTACTTTCAACCGATGAAACCTTGACACAAAAGGTTGTTTGCCTTATTCACAGCCCTTAATACTGATACTATTTTATAAAGAAAGATACTATTAAACACCACCCATGAACCTCACCATCACCAAGGAGCAAATTCTCAATGGACTGCAGGCGGTTCAAAACGTGGTCAGTTCACGAACCACGCTCCCCATCCTTTCCAATGTGCTTTTGCGAGCCGAAGGTGATCGGGTTGAATTTACGGCGACGGACCTGGATGTGACCGTGGCCTGTTCCGTGGAGGCCAAGATTAAAAAGGGGGGAGCGACAACCATTCCGGTTCGAAAGCTGTTTGGGATCGTCCGTGAATTGAACGGTGGGGAAATCGACATTGAAGTGGATGATAAAAATGTCTGCAGCGTCCGCTGTGGAACCTCGTTCTACAAAATCCATGGAATTGGGGCGGACGAATTTCCCCCCCTGCCAAAGTTCAAGGACGACAAAAAAGTGGTGATAACCCAGGAAACCGCCAAGTCGATGCTGGGAAAGACATCCTTCGCGATTTCCACGGATGAGTCCCGCTACGTGCTCAATGGAGTGTTTATAAGCCTTAAGGACCACAAAATGACGGTGGTGGCAACGGATGGGCGAAGGCTGTCACTGGCGGACGAGGAAGTGGAAATTTCGGAAAAGAGTCAGGGAGAATTCATAATTCCAGCCAAGGCGGTGAATGAACTGAATCGACTCCTGCAGGAAAAGGGGGACGTGGAGATCAAGTTCGGTGAGAATCAGGCAGCCTTCAAGCTAAAGGACGACAAGGGATTTTCCGTTTTGGTTCTCACCAAGCTCATTGAGGGAAATTATCCCAATTACCGGCAGGTCATTCCGGCCGAGACCAAGGAGCGTGTGCCCCTGGTGCGCGACGAATTTTTACATGCCCTGCGCCGGGCCGAAATCATGACCAGTGAGAAGGCCAACTCCGTCAAACTGACCTTCAGCAAAAACAACCTGGCCATTACGGCCAACTCGCCGGAAGTGGGGGAAGCCCGGGAAAGCCTGGCGGTAAACTACAAAGGGAAGGAGATTTCCATCGCCTTCAACCCGAAATTTCTCATCGAACCGCTCAATGCCCTGACCGAGGACGAGGTGTTCTTCGAACTGACGGATGAACTCAGCCCGGGGGTGTTGAAGATAAACGGCCCGTTCCTGTACGTGGTTATGCCGATGCGCTTGAGCTGATCCGGTCGCCAGGCCTTGCTTATAGCCGGGCCATTGAGTTTGACGGGGTCTCCCCTTGCTGATAATTTCTGTATATGATCCCGGTTCGGCTGAGTCTCATAAGCGCTATTCTGCTGTTCGGAGCCAGCACTCTTTATGATCAGGCGGCGATCGTGGTTGCGTGTGTGGGAGACAGCATCACCGCTGGCGTCGGGGTCACCACGCCGGCACTTGACAGTTATCCCGCCAAACTTCAACAGCTGCTGGGAACAAACTATAACGTGATAAACTATGGCGTCAGCGGTACCACCTTGCTCCTTCAGGGCGACATGCCTTACTGGACCACCACCAACAATGCCGCTGCCCATGGTTCGCCCTTGCCGAATATCGTTATCATCATGCTCGGTTCGAACGATTCGAAACCGCAGAACTGGCAATACGGGACCAATTTTTATTCCAATTATCAGAGGTTTATCCTCACTTTTACCAATTTGTCCACGCAACCGCTGGTGTTGGTCTGCACGCCGCCGCCGTGCTTCGGCCCCAACTCGCCGCTGATCAATCCAGGCATTGTAGCAACGAACATCTCGCCTCTGGTCCGGGAGGTGGGCACCAATCTCAATCATCAAGTCATCGATATGCAAATCCTGCTCGCCGGCCACGGCGAATGGTTTCCCGATAACGTCCATCCCAATTCACAGGGCACATCCGTGATGGCCGCGATCGTTTATACGGCGCTTTTGGGCGATACGATGTACGGTGGCATCCCCAGCCCGGCCATTGGGGTGCCGGGGGGCGCCAATGTGGTTTTGAGCTGGCCTGCGGGCGGTGCCGGCTGGGTTCTTCAAACCATTCCCGCTCTGGGCGGAACCAACGACTGGAGCATTGTCAGCAATGTCATCACCAACGACGGAACCACATCTTCCCTCGCTTTTCCCCTCCCCGGTTCCAGTGCCCTGTACCGGCTTTGGAATCCTTCGGTTCAAGATCCTTAAATCCCGAATGGCTCCATTACGGAACGCCGACGCGCTCGCTGGTCACGTAATCGCCGCCCAGACGCGGTGAACGTCGTCATGATCATCCAGGCTTTGAAGAAATTCTCCGACCTCCGCCCGCTGTTCCTCGGTGAGGGTGGGATGGCTTTTCGGCAGATACCCCGGTTCGCTGGTGATCACCGTCCAGCCGTTCTGTGAAAGCCAGCGGGAAGCGGCGTGCACGGCCGTGCGATCGCAAATGAACCGCGCCCCGACCGTGCCTTCCGGGACATCGTCGTTCTGCTCGGGCGTTAGTGGTTCCACCTCATTCGCGCCGGCCTCGATGGCGGCGGCTTCACGGTCAATGGTCGCGTCGGGATGATGCGCTTCCACCAGGCCGACGGGGTCGAACAGGAACTTGTTGCTGCCCGCCGTGCCGAGCTGCCCGCGCTTGAACAATACGCGGATTTCCGGCGCGGTGCGGTTTACATTGTCCGTGAGCACCTCCACAATCACCGGCACCTTGTGCGGCGCGTACCCCTCGTAAAGGACGTGCTCCATCACGAGTTTTTCATCACCGGTGCCCGCGCCCTTTTTGATGGCGCGCTCGATGACGTCGCGCGCGACGCTTTCCTTGCGCGCCTTTTCCACGGCGGCGAAGAGGCGCGCATTCATCGCCGGATCCGCCCCGCCCAGCTTCGCGGCGACGGAGATTTCGCGGACCACTTTGCTCGTTTGCCGGCCTTTCTTCAGCCCGGCCACCAGCCGTTTGGCATGCAACCATTGGCGTCCCATGGGAAAAATTTAGCAAACTGCCGCACGATGGCGAGCGCGGAACGCAGCGTTCACCGGCCGCGCAACGGCATCAGTCCGAAGTGCAACACCAGCCAGACGGGCACCGCCAACAGCGCAATGGCGGTAAAGCGCTCCCAGGTCCACGGCAAATAATGCGACTGGATCGGGAAAATGGTGATCATGAAATAATTCGCGAACCGGGTATGGCCGATGAAACGCAGATGATGGGGAAATTTCTTCCGCAGGCCGCTAATGAGCGCCGCCAGGCCCAACGCGAGGGTGAGAAAGGTCACCAGCAAATTCACCGGCAGCCCCGCGTTCAACTCAATTCGCGGCAGGTTCAGTCCGCGCGACACAAAATACGGCCACAACCACTGGGCACCCGCCCACAGAAAACTGAACCCGGACTGGAGGGCCGTGCGGAAATTCGCCTTGTACGCCGTCAATTCGTTCAGCAGCAAACCGAAGTAAAGCGGCACGATGCCCCAGATCAGCGCCGCGTGGTCGAACGGCGTGGCGATCAACTCAACGAACGTGGCCCAATAATGCTGGATCATTCGTGGTGCTTTGAAAGCGCACGCTGCTTTTAGTGAGTGGCGCTGTCAATCTTCTGTTTGACCTCGCCGACCACATTCGTCGTGGTCTCCTTGACCTTGGCGGCGACATTGGTGGCGGCCTCGCTCATCGCCTTGACGCTGACGGCAACCGCGTCGGTGGTGGCGTCCTTGAACGATTCGGCGGCGTTTTCGGTTTCAGCCGTAACCCTTTTCGCTCCGGTCTTTTCCTCATGCATCACGACGACGGCAATCACCGCCGCCACCAGCAATAAAACAACCAGTCCTTTGATGATTTTCATAAAACGTGTTTTGGACGAAGCCAACCGGGGTTTCGTTCGATCATCCCGGACCCAGCTGGCCATGGAAGGCGCTGTAAACCATCTCCACGGCCGCCGAGGCGAGAATCATGCCCATCACCCGGCTGAGGACGTTGGCTCCGGACCGCCCGATCAGCCTCATAATCCAGTCGCCCAGCAGCATCAATATCAGCGTCGCTGCGAGCACCACAGCCATCACCGCACACGTTAGGGATTCCTGGAAGAAGCTGTGCGTATTGTTGTCCGTCAGCACCACCACCGACAGCAGCGCACCGGGCGTGGCGATGGACGGCATCGCCAGCGGAAAAATGGCCACATCCTGCCCGGCGTCCTCTGCTGAATTATGGGTCAAATCCCTGCCGAAAATCATCGTCAACGCAAACAGGAACAGAACGATTCCCCCGGCGATTTGGAACGAAAGCATCTCAATCCGCATCGCCTCCAGCAGATATTGTCCGAGGTAAAGAAAACCGGCCAGCAGGAGGAACGCAATGAGCGTCCCACGCAGCGCTGCGCGCTTGCGCGCCGCCGAGGTCATGTCCTTGGTCACCGACAAATAGAGCGGCACCGTGCCGATGGGATCCACCGTCACCCAAATGGTCACAAAATCGAACAACAATTCGTTCCACGTCATGCGCGCGTTAGTTTAGCTGCCCACCAAACATTCGCCAGCAATTCCGCTTTCGTTATCGCGCTGAAATCACGGTGCCCGTTGGAGCACGGAGCATTGCTCCGCGCGAATCGGTTGGCTACGCTGTCGGAGCACGAACATCGCTTCGCAGAGATCGGAGGGACTCGCGGAGCAATGCTCCGCGCTCCGGTCCGCTTACGACCTACGTTCTTTGATCGCCGCCAGGATGTCCGCAATCACTTCGGCCTTCGGCTTCGCGCCGAGGTTGCCCTTGCCATGAAGACGAACGGAAACATTTCCTGCTTCCATGTCGCGGCCGCCGATGACGAGCATGGTATGAACCTTTGCCTGTTCCGCGTCCTGAATCTTGCCGTTGATTTTGTTCGTCGAAAAATCGGCTTCGCAGCGGACGAAATTCGCGCGCAGTTCGTTCACGATGGCCTTGGCATAGTTCACCAGCGGCCCCTCGTCGCCGAGGGTCATCACACGCACCTGCTCGGGCGCGAGCCAAAGCGGGAAATTGCCGGCGTAATGCTCGATGAGAAAGCCGATGAACCGCTCGTGTGTGCCGAGCGGCGCGCGATGGATGCACAACGGCGTCTTGTTGCTGTTGTCCTTGTCGCGATAGACCAGGCCAAACCTGACGGGCACGGCAAAGTCCACCTGGTTGGTCGCCAGTGTGAATTCGCGGCCAATCACACTCCAGACCTGCACGTCAATCTTCGGGCCGTAAAACGCCGCCTCATTCGGCACCTCGACGTAGGGAATCTTCGAATCAATGAGTGTCTGGCGGACCATGTCTTCGGTCTGCTTCCACAGTTCCGGTTCGTTGACAAACTTGGCGTTGTCGCCGGTCAGGCGCGCCGGGTCGTGCGTGCTGAAGCGCATGACGTACTTGTCGATGGCAAATATCTTAAAATACTTCAGATACATCTCGTTGACGGCGTTAAATTCCGCGGCGAATTGTTCTGGTGTGCAATAGATGTGCGCATCATTCATATTTAAGCTGCGGACGCGCATGAGGCCGAACAATTCGCCCGACTGCTCGTAGCGGTAACAGGTCCCGTATTCGGCCAGCCGCAACGGCAGATCGCGGTAACTGCGCGGTTCCGCCGCAAAAATGCGGTGATGATGCGGGCAGTTCATGGCTTTGAGGTAATAACGTTCAGGCTCAACCAATTCAGACCACTTTACTTTCGAAAAAATCGATGCAATTCCAGCTTTATCTAAATGAACTCGAACATGCGGTGGCTGTTGCCAAAAATCTTTTTCAAACTCTTCAAGGGTATAATTTCTCTCAAGCAGTCTGGGAAATATTTTTCTCAGACTCTCTTTCATTGATTTACCCGACTGCTCGATAGACCGAGACGATTCAGTAATTGCGACTTGAGCTTGGCCTTCTTCTCTTAATTCCATCGGCGGGAACATTGACTCCGCATACAACACCGGCAAATGACCGGACGTTAAATACATTTTCTCCCGCGCGATGTGCGGCGTTTTCACGCGCACGTAACCGGCGGCGAATTCGGTTTCCTTCGCCAACTTTTCCAGTTCCTCGACGATCGCGGTGCCTTTGGGCAGCCAGAGCGGCAGGCCCGGCCCGACGTATTCGGTGTCAATCGCGAACAGCCCCATTTCCTGGCCGATCTTGCGATGGTCGCGGCGCTTCGCCTCCTCGAGCATCTTGAAATACTCGTCGAGCTGGGTCTTGTTCTTGAACGCCGTGCCGTAGATGCGCTGGAGCTGCGGGTTCTTCTCGTCGCCCTTGTAATAGGCACTGGCCACGTGCGTAAGCTTGAACGCGCCGATGTTGCCGGTGCGCATCACGTGCGGTCCGGCGCACAGGTCGATGAAATCGCCGTTCTTGAAATAAGTGATTTCTTCGCCTTCGGGAATGGCTTCAAGGTTGCCGATCTTGAACTTGCTCGGATTGCCCGGGCGCTCGGTCAGACCACCAAGCCGGCCGCTCTCGGAATCCTTCAGCGCCTGCTCGCGCGTGACGGTGATTTTCTCGAAGACATTGTTCGCCTTGATCTCCTTTTTCATCTCGGCCTCGATGGCGGAGAAATCCTCGGGCGAGATGCGGTGCTTCAGGTCCACGTCGTAATAAAAGCCATTCTCGACCGGCGGGCCGGCGGCAAATTGGGCGTCCGGCCAGAGGCGGAGGATGGCCGTCGCGAGCACATGCGCGGCCGAATGACGGAGGCGCTCCAGCTCGGTCATCTTGGCGCGGTCGTCCAGGGTCTTGCGCTGCGGGTCAGGTTGCGATTGTTGTTCAGCGGACATGGCGGAAATTTAACAACAAAGGAACGAAGAAACCAAGCAGAACAGAAAACATCGAACATCGAACGCCCAACATTGAACGTCGAATCAGGCCGTCGTCGCGCAATTCATTCGATGTTCAGCGTTCAATGTTCGATGTTTCTTTCCTTATCGCGCGGATTTCCAGATGGCCAGCAGCGCGCCGAAACCGCACAGCAACAGCCCGCTCGCGGCCACCGCGCCGCCGTGGACAACCTGCGGCAGGAATTGCAGCGTCACCGCGCCGGCCGCCGGGCCGATGCAGTTGCCGACGCCGATGGCGGCCTCGTGGATGCCGCCGTGGTCGCCCCTGGCTTCGCCTGCGTCCATCGAATAGAACAGCGACGAGTAGTAAATCAGCCCGATGGCGCCGCCGAAGAATATCTGTGCCACAATCAACACCGCGAGGCTCGGCACCGTGAGGATCGCGGCAAACGAAACGATGAGCAGGGCGAACGCCGCCACCAGCCAGCGGAAGCGGTAATGCCAGCCGGTCCAATACCACAGCATCAGAAACGTCCCGAACCGCACGAAGCCCCAGAGCGAACAGGCGAATCCCGCGAACATCGGTGAGAGATGAAACCGCGTGGCCAAGCCCGGCAGCTCGGGAATCAAAGTATTGATGGCGATGTAAGCGAACGGATTGGCGAGCCAGGCCATGCGCAGGAACGCCTGCGCTTTCGCCGGTGAAGGCCGGTTGGGGTCGGGCACAGACGCGGGCGCAGGTTCGGCGCGGGTGGCCAGCGTAGTGCCGCTCACGCGTTTTTCCAGCCACCACACCGCCGCCAGTTGCGCCAGGCACAGGACCAGCGGCACGTAAAAAATGACTTTGAATCCGAACGCTTCCACGAGTGTGCCGCCGCCGAAAAGGGCCAGGGCGTTCGTGGAAGCCCAGACGACATTGTAGGTGCCAACGGCGCGCGGCAAGGTGACGGCGTTACCGCCCTCGCTGACGAGCGCCTCGATGGTCGGCCACAGGAAGCACATGCCGATGTTGAGCAGGCCGGTAACGAACATCACGCCGGCCGCCGAGTGGAGTTGCGAGCCGGCAGCCAGGGCCAGGCTCATCACGCTGAAACCGATTTTGAGCGCGGCGAAATAGCCGTGGCGCTGGGCGAACCGTCCGGCCTGCCAGGCGGAGATGGTGTAAATGAGGCCGTTTAACGCGGCAAAAGCGAGGTTGCCCTTGTTGCCAAAGCCAAACTCGTCCCGCATCAAAAAATAAACATAATATGAATAAAGGGACGTTGAAAAGGAACTCAGCCCTTCAAACGTGAAATAGACGGCCTTCACCCCGTATCCCCGGTCAGTAGTCATACAATCCGCTGTCGCGTGTGTAGCCGCCGCTGCCGCCGGCTTCCCCGCCGCCCATAAAATCGCCGAGCAGATCACCCATGTCGGCCTCAATCTTCTCAGGATCCTCGCCCGCTTCCAGCCGTTTGATGGCCACGTCCAGCTCCTTGGGAACGGAACCCGGCGGCATGAGGTCTTTCATCTTCTTCATCAGGTGTGCCATGTGCCGCGGATTGCTCTCGTCCAGATGCTCCATATCACGTTCCAGCTCCATCATGGCGCGCTCGACCCGCGGGTCGTCCAGATCCGGCATCGGCGGTTCACCGGCCACTTCGCCTTTTGCCGCCGGTTCCTTCAATCCTTTGCTCAGGGCAAAGCGGCTGACCTGCTTGGACATTTTTTTGTTGCCGCATTTGGGACAGACCGGTGACCGGCCGGGATTCAGGCGCCGGGACAGAAAGCTGTAAATCTTCCGGCACTTCGGACAGGCAAATTCGTAAATCGGCATCGGATTTACGATTTACGATTTACGATGGGCGCGCCACAAAAAAATTTACGAGCCCGGGAAATCCACAGGCTCGTAAATCGCAAATCGAAAATCGTTGATGGCCTTACTTCATCCGGTCGAAGCTTTTCTGGAGGATCTGCCAGTCTTTCAGGCCGGTGACCTTGCTTTGATACGATTTGATGATTTCAGCCTCTTTCGCGTTCTTGGTCGGCTTGTTGTTTTTGTAGAAAATGCCGAAGTAACCGGGAAAATCAGCGCCGGCCAGTTTGTAGGCGGCCAGTTCGTCGTTTACATCATGTTCTTTGGGAACCTCCCGGAACACGCCGCCCTTGCGCGGGTTCGCGGCATCGAACGCGCCTTCATAAAACTCCACGCATTCACTCAGGCATTCGATGAAGCCAAAACCGTCATGGTCCATCGCGGCCTCCATCATCGCCAGCACGTGGTTCGGATTTGTGGACGTCGTGCGCGCGACAAAGGTAGCGCCGGCGGAAATCGCCTGCTTCATCGGGTTGATGGGATAATCCACCGCGCCCCACTGGTCGGTCTTGCTCTTGAACCCGAGCGGCGAGGTCGGTGAAGTCTGCTTCTTCGTCAGGCCATAAACCCAGTTGTCCATGACCACGTAGGTCATCTTGATGTTCTTGCGCGCGGTATGGTTGAAATGGTTGCCGCCGATGGAAAATGCGTCGCCATCACCGCCGAAAACAAACACGTGCAGGTCCGGCCGGGAGAGGGAAACCCCCGTGGCAAACGGCAGCGCGCGCCCGTGAATGTAATGCACGCCGTGCGCCTGCACGAAATACGGAAACCGGCTGGAGCAGCCGATGCCCGCGACGGTCGTGATGTTCTCGTGCCACATCTTGCGCTTCTCGATGAGCTTGAAGTAAAGCGCGAGCACCGAGAAATCCCCGCAACCGGGGCACCACGTCGGATGATCGGCGGCGATCTCTTTTTTCGTCAGACCCTTGCGTTCGACGCCGGGCGCCGCTGGCGCCGCGGCAATCCCGCTTTGCGGGACGCGCGCAGGTATTTCAGCAATAGCTTCACTCATAAATTCAAATCCTTCACCAAAGCAGAAGTTAGACCGCTTTTACGGCCTCACCGTTCGAGGATAACTTCGTTTTTACGGCAGCAAGAATCTCCTTCACCTTCCAAGTCAGGCCGTCGGTCTTGCTGATGCTGCGGATGCGCGCATCCGCATAACGCCCGCGCAACAGCGTCGCCAACTGGCCCTGGCCATAAAGGCCTTCGTCGTTCATCTCCACGACAAAGACGTGATGAAAACCTGAGAAAATGTCGTCCAACCCGTTGGGCAGCGGATTGAGGTGACGCAGGTGCAGCGATGAAATGCTGTCGCCCTCCGCCCGGGCGCGGTCCACGGCTTCACAAATCGGCCCCCGGGTCGAGCCCCAGCCGACCAGGAGCACGTTGCCTTCGGGCGGGCCGTAAAGTTTCGGCGTCGGCAGCGTGGCGGCCAGCGCCTGAAGCTTCTTGCGGCGCTTGGCGGTCATTTGCATGTGCAATTTCGGCGAGGCGGTCGGATGCCCCATTTCATCATGTTCCAGGCCGGTGGCGATGGGATATTTACCGCTGTTGACGCGCGTGCCGGGCACGACGCGCGGCACGATGCCGTCCGGCGTGGACAAATCGTACGGCTTGAAATCCGGTACGGGCGAAAGGTCGGGGAAAATGTTCTGGCAGATTTTTTCCAGGTCTGGCTCCAGAAACGCCTCGATGCGCGTGGCGATGGCCTGATCGCTCAGGATCAAAACCGGCACGTTGTATTTGCGCGCAATGTTGACGGCTTCAATGGCCGTATAAAAGCAGTCCTCGACGTTCGACGGCGCGATCACCACCCGCGGTGCGTCGCCGTGTCCGCCGAAGCAGGCAATGTAAAGATCGGATTGTTCCACACTGGTCGGCATGCCGGTGGACGGCCCGCCGCGTTGCACATCCACAATAATCAACGGCATCTCGGCCATCACCGCCCAACTGATACCCTCGCTTTTCAGGGAAATTCCCGGGCCGCTCGAACCGGTCACCGCCAGACGGCCCGCATAACTGGCGCCCAAGGCCATGGAGATGGAGGCGATTTCATCCTCGCATTGGACAAACATGCCGCCGTATTTCGGCAATTCACGCCGCAACAGTTCCATGATGTCGGACCAGGGCGTGATGGGATAGCCCGCGCCGAAACGAATGCCCGCGGCGATGAGGCCGTGGCCCAGTGCCTCATTGCCGTTCATTACGACCTGATGTCCTTCGCGCTTTTGGCTTTCGGAAAACCGGAAGGTCTCGAGCAGATTGCTGACGTTGTGGGAATAACCGCCGTGAAACGCCGCGAGCGCGTTTTTGACAATGCTCTCGTCCTTGCCGCCAAAACGCTCGGCGATGAGTTTTTCAAGCCGCGTCACATTCAGCTCGAACATCCGCGCAATGAGCCCCAGCGCGTAAATGTTTTTGCCCTTGTCCTTGGCCGTGCCGCCAATGGCTTCAATGGTCAGCGACGAAATCGGAATGCCCACGTGATGGTAATCCTTCTGCCACTCCGGCTTGGGCTCGACGTGATCGGTGTCGTAAAGCACAATCCCGTTCTTCTTGAGCGAACCGATGTGGTCCTCGTATGAATGTTGATAGAAGGCGAGCAGCACGTCGGCTTCATCGCCCGCGCTCAGGACCTCGCCGGAGCCGATCCGAACCTGGAAGATCGAAGGCCCGCCGGAAATCGTGGACGGAATGGTCATGAACGTCATGACCTCCTGTTCGCTGCGGCCGGCCAGGCGCGCCAGAAATCCGCCGATGGCCTGGATGCCATCCTGCGAATTGCCGGCGATCCGAATCACCGCTTCGTTGATGCTGGATACCTTCGGTGCGCCGCCCGGGGACGACGCGGTTGCCATTGTGTCACTCATGAAACCTCAAATTCAAAATTTAACCGCGCAAGGTGGGGTGCATTACCTGAAGGTGAATCGGCACTCCACCGTTGCCATGACACATTAAGCTACGCGAAGCGAGCGTGTCAAATTCTAATCGTGTGTATATGTTCTTTTTAATAAACGATTTGTGCCAATTTTTAAGACTGCCTCAGGGATGACAAAAATGTAAATTAGTTATCATTATGTCAATGGCCGGGCTGCGGAAAGTTTCTATTGCCGCACCGGTTGCTTGCGGGGGAACCATCGGGTGCGCTAGCGTTCACCTGACCGCATGACGCTCCAGGAACAATACGACGACGCGATGTTCGATTTCAGCCGCGGCGACTTTGACGGCGCCATCGCCAGACTCAGGGCGGTATTGACCGCCGACCCCGCGCACTTCGACGCGCAACTGGCGCTGGGGATGGCGCATTATCGCCGGGGCGATTACGCCGCCGCCATCGCCGAAGGCCACAAAGCCGAGCAACTCCGGCCGCGTGAACAGCTCGTGCACACGAATCTTTCGTTGTTTTACATGAAGGCCGGCGACAAACCAAAGGCCGAGCATCACGGCTTACAGGCGAAAATTGAGTCGTGGCGCGCCGATGCCGCGAAAACCGGCGAACCGGACACGAAAACTGGGAACGATGCCGAATTGCAAATTGCCCGACCCAGGCCGCCACCGATTAAATTTCCGAGCCAGCCATGGAAGAAGAAAAAATAAATGGGAGGGACGGCCTGTCGCCGTCCCAAAAGTAAAAACGCGGTCGCCGACACGGCAGCCCGCTCAAATTAAAATATGAAGACCGCCTACGAACTCGCGATGGAGCGTTTGAACAAGGACACCCCGGCAAAAAAATTAAGCCCGGCGCAGAAACAGGAACTGGCGGAACTGGATTCGAAATACGCCGCGAAAATCGCCGAGCGTGAAATTGCTTTGAAGGACGAAATCGCCCGGGCCGGCGCCGCCGGCGAGTCCGAAAAGCTCGAGAAACTGCAAGGGCAACTGGTCGCCGAGCGCCGGAAACTTCAAGCTGAGTTGGAAGAGAAAAAGGAACAGGTGCGGCGGGCAGCCCGATGAGATGGGGGACCTGAGATGTTCCGCAGCGGCTGGCCCGCCTGGGCCCTTTGTGCTTCGGCGCGGCATTTTTCGCTCCGCGAAAAATGGTGCGCGCGAGAGGACTTGAACCTCCAACCCTTTCGGGACCAGATCCTAAGTCTGGCGCGTCTGCCAATTCCGCCACGCGCGCATGTTAATTACCAGCCACTTGCAAATAAATCCGATTTGGAATTTGACGTTGTGCCACTTTTTGTGCCACTTTGATGGCGTGCAAACCTATGCAACGCCCAGCAAGGTGACTCAGCGGGCCAACCGCCCCAAACTGCCTGTTTCCAATCGGATTCATGCGGGGGCAACCTATCACAAGGTTTTGGATGGCCGCAAGCGGGCAATCCGGGGACTGTGGCAGCGCGGTTCCCGTTTTTATGCCCGCATTGCAGTCGAGGATTTAAACACGGGGCGCAAACAAGTCCGGCGAGTGCCGCTGGAGGGGGTGCACACCGTGGCTCAAGCCCAAAGCGCCATGCGCAACTTGCTGACCAAGCGCGAAGAGAATGATCTGCCGGTTTTAAGGCGAACGCCAAAGTTTGGTCAGTGCGCCAAACAGTATCTGGCTTACTACGAAACGGTGAAGGATGCCAAGCGGCCCAAAACCCTTCAGACCGAGCGCGGTCATTTGAAGGCGTGGGTTGAACATCTGGGCGAAACGCGCGTTGACCGGATCACCCCGGCCATGATCAATGCCTTTATTGCGAAGCGGCAAGGGCAGGGGCTTAATGCGCGGACGGTCAACCTCGGGGTCACGGTCCTGCGGAATGTTTTGCGGCGGGCGATTGACGATGGCTGGCTCAAGCGGCTTCCCACCGAAAATCTGCGCCCGCTCAAGTGGACGCCCCGCAAACGGGAATTGTTCAGCGCGGTGCAGATTGACGAACTGTGCGCCCAGGCCATCGAAATTTCCAAAAACGGCCGGGAATTTGTGGATTATATCCGCCTGCTGGCTTACAGCGGCGCACGCATGGCCGAAGCCCTCCGTTTGAAATGGTCGGACGTGGATCGGGAACGCAAGCAACTGACGATTGGCGCGGACGGCCTGAGCAAAAACCGCAAAGCGCGAGTGGTGGATTTCAACGCAAAGCTGGAGGCGCATTTGGAGGATATGCAGTCCCGGCGCGCTCCCGACACTCAATGGCTTTTCCCTTCACCGCAACGGGGCAACCTTGATCGGCCATCCAGGACCTTCCGTGAAACCTTGTTGCTGGCGCGCCGGGCGGCAGGGATGCTCCAGTTTGCTTTCCACGATCTGCGGCATTATTTCATCAGCTATTGCGTGATGTCGGGGATTGATTTTATGACGATTGCCAAGTGGGTGGGCCATCAGGACGGCGGCATTTTGATCGGCAAGGTTTATGGTCATTTGTCGAATGAACATGCCCAGCGACAGGCACAGCGGGTGAACTTTGGCGCTGTAGTCGTCGATCTTGCCACCAACGGGTAAGGTAATTTCTCGTTTTGACTTTGCTGATTTTGTGGTAACATCTTGGGCATGGAGGTGGTAGGCATTAACGCAAAATTGTCGGGACCGGGCAGAACAGCATTGATTGTCCGGCCTGGCCTCACTCCGGCCATCTTCGCCGAAATCCAAAAGCTTTCAGTAACACCGTTGTTAAGTGCTCTGTCCTTTCAGAATATCGATGATTGCCTGGTTTTTTACTGTTCAGGTTTTTCTGAATATATTAGATCAAACATAATAGAAATGCTGAATCGCGCGGAAGAAAACGCTTACGAGTTGCAAAGAAAATCAAGCTATTCAACTTGATGTCCCGCACCAATTTGTAACAAAGTGTCACTTGACTTTCGCCGCTCATTTGTTAAAACTGAGCCTCTAGAAACAAGCAGAGAGTTTTCACTTGGAAAGATGTCGCTTTATGAGTGCGATGCGCTTTCAACAGACCGCAAAGAGGTTCGGAACGGTCATGGCCTTCCTGTTGGTGGCGGTGCCTTATTTCAGTGTCGCCCAAATCGTTGATCCCATCGTTGGCCCCCTGCCAAGAATTATCAGTCCGCCAAACCGCGCCGTGTTTTTTGCACCGGTGGACATCCCGATTTTCGCGTATGCCATCAGGACCAATGTGGAATTTTATGCTGGCACCAATGATCTGGGGCGCGGTTTCAATTTGGGTCTGGGTTTGAGCGCTCTTCCGCCCGGAACAGTCCAACCTGACTTCGTTATAGCCGGACCCATTCCGCGCTTGGGGCATATTTTTTACCGGGTATGGACCAACGCACCGGTCGGCGCTTACGCTCTGACCGTGGTGGCAAGTGACGGGGTTGATGCCATTGGTTCAAGCACCTCTGCGCCGGTGAACATCACCATTTTGGCATCTCCCACCAACACGAGCCTGCCGGATGTCGTGAACATTGTGGCCACCGATCCGATTGCAATTGCCGGCACCAACTCGTGCGTCTGGCCGGGCGAGCCCAATGCCGTGCCGTCCTGGACCAACTGGCCGCCAACGGTGGCGCAAACGTTCACCAATTGGGGACCCAAGAACGCCCTATTCACCGTGCACCGTTTTGGCGATGCCAGCAGCAATTTGACAGTCAATTACAGCATTGGCGGCACCGCCAGCAACGGCGTGGACTACGTCGCGCTGCCCGGTTTCGTGACCATTCCCGCCGGTCATACCCGCGCTTTCATTCCGATTGTGCCCATTGACAACGGCGCGCCTTATGGTCCCAAGACGGTCATCCTCGCGCTGACGCCGGACACCAACGCACCGCCTGATTACATCGTCGGCTTCCCGCCGCGCGCGGAGGCGCTCATCTTGGAGTACTGGCCGCGACCGTTGCCGCTTCTGTTGCCTGACGGCAGCTTCCATTTCAGCGCCCCCGGACCGGATGGCGCATGGTTCTGTGGCCAATATTCACCCGACTTGATCAATTGGTCATCCATCTGCACCAACCAAGTCTTCCAGGGCTCGATTGATTTCATTGACCCCGCCGCGCTAGGCAATTCAAGTGGTTTCTATCGCGCCGTGCCACTAACCAACGCACCCTCGGATTAAGGACAAAACTGCCGGTGCACAATCTCTGCACTTGAAAAAGGTAGTGTCTTAATTTGGAATTGAAGTCAAAAAATGGCATATGGTCAAATCAGCATCTATAAACATCTTAACATGGAATTGGCGCGCTAAGATGAAGCATTTCTCCAAGTCATATGGGGCAATAAAAAACGCCGGACTGCATAACCCGGGCGGGTTAACCGGCGGTGTTGTAATGCGGGCATGCCAAGGTTGGCATAGTATTAGTTTTAAAGCATTTTGACTGCCAAACATGGGTAGTTTTGCCCGGCTAGATCGTAAAACAGATTGTGGAAAAGGAAGGGCTGGCGTGTTTAAGATTCCAAGATGGAGCCACGCCAGCCGTTAGACAATCAGACTCGATAGTGTGAACTTCAACGAAGGCCGCATTCTTGTGTTGCTGCAACCGTTCTTCTAGTAATATTCGGCCATCCCCTTTTGCGTCTGCCACGATTGAAACTCGAATCACTCGGGGAAATCACTTTTTGATTTTTGCCGGTATGCCCTTCACTGTTGCTTCAAGGGCGGCAAAGTGCGATTTGACTTCCCCCCGTGGCCACTTGCCATGATCAAACCCGTATTTCTCCTGCATCCTGGCATCCCATTCCCTGTGCGTCCGCTTTATCTCCTCGGGCCACTGGGCGGGATGTGCCCCGTATTTCTCGCTCATCGTAACCTGATATTCGATTGCTTCGGTGCTTAATCCGCTTCCCCAGGTCGGGCCGCAACCACTGCCGGGTATATCACGCAATTGTGCCAGGCGATCAAGCAAGTCATGCCGTCGTTTGGCTTCGGGGACATGCGCTAAAATATCCATCAGGCGAGTGGTCGCGTTCCCACGCTCGGCAATCAACCGCCGGTGCTCAACGACCATGGGATCGTCGTGCCTTTTATAAGAGTCCTCGATGGCCTGAAGCAAAAGCGCTTTCTTTTTCGGGTCTTGCACTTCAGCCAGACTCAGTTTTTCGCTCAACTTCCTTGAGCCAAATGCCTGGAGTCCCGTCCGGATGGCTTCCAATAAAATCTTGTCCCGCCGCATTTCGATTTCGCCGCTCAATTGATCCACTTCGGCGGAAAATGCGCTATCCAAAACAATCGTATCCGCATTGCCCCCCATCTTTACCGCCTTCAACCCTTCCCGAATTGCCCGGCGCATGAGGGAGCTGCGGCTTTCTTTCAAGTCAGCCGCCAAACGGTCCAGTTCAGCAATCAATGCTTCGGGGAGTGAAATCGCCAACGGAATGGATTTTTCAGAATCAGCCATATCCAGTGATTATATGAACCAAATAAACATTATCAACTATTTTGTTGACGAATAATATCATATAACTATTATTTGTAAAGGAACAATAAACCAATGGAAAAAGCCATCATCAGTTTGAATGCCTGGCGCGAGCGTGTGGGCGTCACCGCCTGTACCGTCTGGCGCTGGCGCAAGAAAGGCTGGCTTAAAACCGTCAACATTTGTGGTCGTCTTTATCTCACCCAGGACGGCATCAACGAATTTTACGAACGGGCGCAACTGGGCGAGTTTTCCCAGACCCATAAAGCCCCCGTCCGCAGTCACGATTAAAATCTAAATCCCATGCACCACCAAACCCCAAAAACCGCGATTTCCATAATGTAACGTAACGTTGGAAAATCCCATGAATCCCGATCCCACTTTAATTCCCTGCTTTTTATGCGGCAACGGATTGGAGGTTAAAATGTCCAAGCGGGAAAAACCGTATTTAATTTGCGACTGGTGCGGGGTGCAGACGTTTATCCGTGGAAAGCGGGGAATTAAATCATTCAACGAATATAAAGCGGCGTTGAAAGGTGGGGGCATCATTACGACAGGCAAAAATAACCTGCAAATAACTTCATTAATAAACTGCCTGGCGGAATTGAAGGCCAAACTCCTGCAATTGGAGGGCCATCCAAATGTGTTTACTTATTTAACTCCGGAAGACCAAAAAGAACTGCCTGTACAGGTGTTGCACAAAGCCATCGAACAGGTTGAAAATCAATTGAAGGAATTTCTCAAACAGAAAAATGATCAATAAATAACGCCTGCAACGTCCGTATTTCTCTTTGCGCGAATTTATTTGAAGTTCAGAAAAGTGTAACAAAAGCTATGGTTCCGGCGTAAATAATGCTGACTTTTTTGGTTATGCTACGCACTGCCGTTGCCATTGCGTTATTTTTATTGCCGTTGTCGCTGGCATTTATGCCTGTGACGGGAACCGCGCAAACCAGCTCCAATGTTGTGGTGTCCTTCACGACTACCAATTCGACGCAGCTCAACACCGGTTTCGCCGGTTTTTGCACCGAGTTGCAGGCCAGCGCGGTGGAGTACTTTGACACCAATTTTCAGCAGATCACCGCGACGCTCTCACCGGGCTGGCTGCGGTATCCGGGCGGCTCGATGGACGACGCCTTTGCCTGGACAAACGGGTTGACGCTGACCAACTGGTTCACCAATTTTCCGTCGTGGGAAACCAATCTCCTCTGGCCGGCTGCAAAATTGGGCAACGGCAAGGGCGGCCTGAGATTTTCCGACTTCGCGACCCTGTGCCAGAACGTCGGTGGGGCGAAGATTGTCGTCACCATCAATGGTTTCACGGACTCGGCGGCTTCCGCCGGCGCATTCGCGGCGTTTGCCTTGAGCAACCATATTTCGGTTTCGGTCTGGGAACTGTGCAACGAGCCTTACACGCTCGCGGGCACTGGCGCCGACACTTTCTTCCTCGACGCAACGGATTATGTCGCGCAGATGAAGCCGTATCGCGACGCCATCAAGGCGGCCGATTCCAACGCGGTGGTGGCCATTTATTTCAATGACGCCGGTTATCCCGAACCCAACACCTGGGACAATGACCTGAAGAATTACAGCGACAAATACTGGGACGCGGTGGTGTATCATCATTATCCGTCGCTGCCCACGAGCGGGGTCACGTTTGCCGATTTGATGGCGCTGGACAACTGGCAATTGGTAAGCAACACCACCACCCGCATGACTAATTACCTGATACCGGACAACAACAGCAACGTAACGTTCCTCATTTCGGAATTTGCGCCGGCGCGTGGTGACGGTGCCGGCGGGCAATATCCGCCCACGACGACGTTGTATGGAGGGATTTACGCGGCGGAATATTTGTTGCGCCTTTCCACCCTGCCGCAAATGAGTTTCGTCGGCCCTTATCAATTGCTGAACGCGGCTGGGATCAACCAGACCAACACCTTTGACCAACGCGTCGCCACCGCTTACAACGGCGGCTACACAACCAACACAGCCGGGTGGTCGTTCGGCTTTTTCTTGAGTGCGCAGGTATGTGGTTCGTCGGTGGCGGACTGGGCGCTGACCCGATCCATTGCGGTGTATACCACCGTCGTTGGCACGAACGGCCCAACGGTGCCGATAGACACCAACGGCATCGGCACGATACCGGCGATTTACGCACAGGCTTATCAGGGCGGCAACGGTAAACGTTACGTGGTGCTCACAAACAAGGGCTCTAATGCCGTGCCGGTGCAAATCACCCAGGATGGCGTGGCGCTCACCAATCAATTTCTGGAAACGTTTGTTGCCGGTTCCGATCCCAGCGCGACTAATTATTCGCCGCAGAACAGCCCGGTTCAAATCCAATCCACAACCGCTACCAATGCCGTCACCATTCCCGGTTACAGCGTGGTGCGGCTGGAATGGACGGTGTTTAGCGTGCCGAATCCCGCCTTGGCCGTGACAGTCTTCAATTCGACCCAGAATTTATCCTGGGCTGGCCTGACCGACGTGCTTTACAATGTACAGGGCGCGACCAATCTTTTGGACACCTGGACTACCCTGGGCAGGGTGGCCAACTCCGTGACCAATTTTGATTTCACTAACTGGAATTCCGGGCCGCAGCAATTTTACCGTCTGGCAATTCCCTGATCAGTCGCAGGACGCGCTCAACGCCATGTTGCGATTCATTTTTTGATTGAGTTTAAGCTGGGCGAAGTGTAGAATGGGCGATAGTCGGATTAAGGGTGGCTGTGTAAAACAATCAGAATCCCGGATGGTTCATGAAATTGTGGAAAGGAAATCCATTTCTGATGTCCACTTTGATGGCTGGTTTGAGCTTGCTGTCAGCCGGCAGGGTGATGGCGCAGACCTACACCATTGGTTCGCAAGTCCAGACCACGAACACGGCTAGTATCACGCACAATTCCGGAACTGGCCTGTTCCAATAGACCGATGCCGCAAATTCATCCGATGGCACCGCCAGTCTTCCTCTTAATATAATACAAAAACATATGCGCCGTCATGCTATCATTCTTCTCGGAGTTTGCATGGCACTACGTACCTCCGCAGTAACACCCCCGACTTACACCTTTGCTCCCAGCGGCAAGGATGGCGGCGGGTGCATGGTTTCCGTGGCTCCTGATCCCTTTACCCCGGGACGGGTCATTTGCGGCGGAGATTCATGGCCCTTCCACCTCACCACGAACTATGGCCAGTTGATGATACCCATTTGCGTCCGGGACGCCAGCGACCATGACGGGCTGTTCGACTCGGCGGATGATATGGGTGCGGCAGCGACGCGGTTCTCGCGCAAGACAACCAATCTGGTCTATTCGGCCACGGGTGAGATCTTGGGCGGTGGAGGATTTCTTGTATCAACCAATGCCGGCAGCACCTGGGTGAGAGTTTCCACGCCGGCGAAATTTGTCGGCGATAACGATGCCGCGCCATTGGTGACACAGGGCCATCCGCGTTCGGTAGGCAACATGATTGCCCTAGATCCAACATCCGGGAGTAGCGAATATATTTATGTCGGCACCTACAGCAACGGGGTGATACGATCCTCCACCGGGGGCACAAATTGGACAACCATTACCATCCCGGGGTTGACGCCGCCTTATACTCGCGGCCTGGCGATGGACGACCTTGATCCCACCATCGTGTACGTGGCCTGTTATGACGCATCAAATGGAGACGATTCGGTTTACGTGATCAGTAATGCGCCCAGCGCCAGCAGCGCCACCCTGGTTTCTCAACCTCCATTCCCCAAAGCTGAGGAACTCGTGGTTGTGAATGGCATCCTGTACGTGGCGGCCAACACCAATGGCATTTACGAATATAACCCGACCAACCAAGTGTGGACCCAGCTTTACCATGACTCCACACCCAGCCAATTCTATTCGATTGATGGCTTTTGGGACACAAACACTGACCAAGCTGTGATTTTCGCCGGCACTACTACCGTTGCGTTGTCGGAGGCCAACGGTCTTCAGTTTAGCCTCATCCGGTCAACGAACTCGGGTACCGATTGGGTCTGCCTGACCACCAATGCCGCGGAGATTCATACCAATATGGTCATGGGTGGCCCGGGCGGCGATATCTGGTGGCTTACGGTCGCAAGCTCTGGCGGCGTGACTGATTGTATAGGCGGTTCGCAATATGTGGCCTGCCAGACCGCGCTGGACCCCACCGATCCCACCCACAACACCATTTATGTATGCGGCCATGGCGGTTTGTGGCGCAGCGATAACGCGCTAATGACCAATAGTCCGACCTGGTATCCGTGCATGCGCCATTTACAGGCGTCGGGATCCACTGCGGTAGCGGCCGACCCGAATGTTCCCACCCTGGCAGAATGCTCGGATGTTGATTGGACCTTCCAGTATTCCACGGACAACTTCTCTCATGTTACCCAAAAGGCCACCACCATAGGCGGCACGGAGAATGGATATTGTCTGGCAGTGGACTCGACGACCACTCCAGGCCCGGGCAACGTCAGCCCCGTCTATTTCGGGCGCGATACGGACCTGGCTTATTTGGCTAATCCAATGACGAGCAATTGGATCAGTTCTGGACTAGGCAGCCAGGGCAGTGTGTATGGTTGCTCGGTTAAATATATTTCCGGGATAGGAACAGTGGTGCTCGCGGCAGTCGAAAGCAGCGGCATCTGGAGAAAGATCGGAGGCGGTAATACGGGGAGCTGGGGTGGTGCCCCAATCTACACGGGCAACAACATTATGCAAAATGTGAGTTCGGCTCAGAGAGCGGTCTTCTCCTGGGGCGGAGGCTCCTCGCAAATGGTATATTTTACTGACCGTGTAAATGGCGTCTTCCGCTCGTCTGACGCCGGTGCCACTTGGTCGCTTATTATTTCTCCCAGCGGCCCGGGAGGAGCCGGTTCCGGCGGTTCCTTGGAAAGAAGCGGTTCCGTGGCGGTGGACCCGACGAGCGACAGCATTTGTTACGTTACCCAAACGACCGGCCTCTACTCTTCGACCAACGCCAACGCCGCGTCGCCCACTTTCAACTCAGTCACCCTTCCGGGCACTACTGGTTCGGTCACTCCAGGCTGGGTGGTATGCGACGATGTCGGCAACGTTTATGTCAATACGCTGATCAACGCCAACAACCAGCCGAAGCTGTTCTTTAAGGCCAAAGGCGATACCACCTGGTATGAACTGAGTCAGGGCGACCCAACTTTTGAATCCTTGTGCGGACAGACTTTAGAAATGGCGGTCGGACCGGGACCGGCTCACGTCATTTATTTATCCGGCTTGGGCATGTGCGTTGCCACCCAGAACTACCAGGTTCCCACCCTTCAAGCCTCGCTTGCCGGAACCAATTTAGTCCTCAGCGGCATGGGTAATGCCAGCACCCCTTACAGCATACTGTCTTCCACCAGCCTGGACCTGCCCACATCAAACTGGGGCGTGGTGGCGACTCAGGCGTTCGATATTGACGGCAACTACTCATGGACCAACAGCCTGAATTCGAACACTCCAGTGCAATTCTATCGGGTGGTGGTGCCGTGAGAGCGGATCGGGAAGCCCCTTTAGCATGCCCGCCACAGGACGACACCCTTGATGAGCCCGAAGGGGAAAATCGGCCCGGTTGGGCTCAGCCCTGCTGTTTTGCCTGCCCCGGAAGCACAGGACTTAAAATTTGAAAGTTGGCACTTTCAGGCCACTGCTTGCGAGTTCTCGTGATGCACACAAAAGCATTGATTTCATTGAGCAAAGTTCACTTTCTGTCGATTCTGTCAGGTGGTTATTATAGGCAGGATTCCGACCCCGAAAGTAGCACAAAAAGTAGCACAGAAACCCCGCTAGACGCACGGATATAAAAGTCCTGTGATTCTTCCCCGTTTGCGTTCACGTAATTGTCACCCAGCTTGCTGGATTGAAGGCCAAGCCAGTTGCCAACCGCGAGAACGCTCACCCATGAATGACTGGTCGTGATCGGTTTTTAACCCAGCACTGCGCCGTGTCGCCCTTCGCAGAACTGGTTTCAAATCCGACACCACCAGAACAAATCTCGCGCGAAAGAGTCTCACTCGTTTACGATCAACCAGGCCGCGAATTTGGTTTGCGAGAAGTTTAGAAACACCCTTGGTCTAATTTGTAAAGCTGCGTTCAGCCTATCCTCATGTTAGGCGGCATCAACCTGCTGGAACTGGCATCTCGTCCCAACCGAAATGCACGCAAATCAAATGCCACACGAGAGAGACAACGGCAATCAAAAGTATAAACGACGACATGACAACAATCGCCATCATAATCGGCTCCGCTCGATACCTTAAATCAAGCTGCCGCGCCAGCCTGAAAAGCAACACGACATTGTAGAGGAAAAGAATCGGGCTGGAATAAAAGACTATGCCTCGTGCCAAGTCGTAGATGTGCGCCACCAACAGAGAATGGGAGACTGCTAAATTGTGGAAAAGCACCAACGCAAGAACCACAAGTGCCGGTGAAATCAGGACAAGCTGAATGCAGCGCAACCGCCGTCTTTTGGCTGTGGTGTCGACTCCATCAATTTGCGATGTGGTGTGCATGACGATGCTGCCTAACGTTCCAAAGCCGAGCACCGCCACCGGCGGCGGGCTTTTGACTGCAATCTGTACTCTCGAATTTCATATCTCAACCGAAATCTCAAGCGGCGGTGGCCGTTGGCTCCAGCACGGTGTTAGCACCCCAATCTCCCGTTGGTCGAACCTTGGCGCGAAGAAACATTCGCGCTTGTCTGCCGCCCTGCGCCCCTTCACATTGTTGTCGCGAACCGGAAGGGAAGCCATAGACCGGCCTGCCAATGGTGCTCCATTTTGAGCCCGTGTGTTAGCTTGGTCCCGCATGCGCCGTCCTTGACACTGGTGGCGCGCCGTGATGCCTGGCACGCGGCGACGACCCCGCTTACGAGATTGCTCATTTGCTTTCTTGACCGTGCGGCCCGCCTCCGGTTCAGACATCTCTGGTTCCTGAATCGGCCGCGTGAAAATGTTCACCCTCATGTCGGCCTATTTCTGTTGCCTTCAGCTTGCTTCTTTCCTAAACAAATCCGCCAATTTCCCTATAAAAACGACTGTACTGCTTCAGCCATGTTTCTTACGAGGCATGGTGGATTCAAGTTGCTAGTGCGACAACTTGGAAGAGGCTGGACTCCAGACATTTCTGTTCCGACGCAAGCCCCTTCTTCCTGTGGGTTAAGGGCTTGCATCGAAACAGAAATGTCTTTCTTTGTGTAAACTGTTGCTGGTCTGAAGCATGATTTGTCGCACTACAATTGTGAAACTAAACATCGTCATACCACTTATCTCCTAATCAATCATTCCAGGGAGTTCTTTCATTTTCTTCTCCGCCTCCGGCTTCAAAAGCTTGGCCATTTGGCTCTCGGAATATGGTTGATAGGCGGTCCATCTTGCCCAAGTGGGAGGCAATGGAATGATAATGTCGTCCGATTTCCCGTGAAGCCAGACCGCAACAAAAAGGATGGATGGGCAGTCCAAACGACGAATTTCATAATCCTGCTTTTTTACTTGTGGTAATTGTTCTGCCATTCGCAACGCCTCCAGCGTCTCTTTAGAAAAATCAGTTTTATCAAGAGAGCTAAATTTCAGTAATTTCCCTCTTTTTTCGTCGGCGTTCAATACCATCGCTCCAACGGTGTCGGTTCCGTGCATAAGAAGATACCGCCAGCTGTAAAGTTTCACTTTAGAGAGAAATTGTCCCGACGCCAAATTCGTCAACGCATCAACACCGTAGTCTCCGTAAGGTTCAGCAATCGTCAAATCTTCGATGCGTGAAACTCCGAGGAAATCCAAGACCGTTTTTGGTTTTAGATCTGCTTCGAGGTATTTGTATACAACCTGTCGTCCACCGTCCGGTGCTTTGGGATAAATGATGGCCGCATTGCATCTGCTGGCCACATCACCGAAAGTCCCGCCGATAACTAGGCAAGTGAGCGTAAAACTAACGAATGCTTTATTGATTTGTGTCTGTCTTATGCACATGATGCCTAACGATCCAAAGCTGAGCCACCGCCACCGGCGGCCAGGCTCCGAATGCAATCTGGACTCTCATATTTCATATCTCAACCGAAAACTGAAGGGGCAGTGGCCGTTGGCTCCAGCGCGAGGCCGTGTGAAAAGTCGTTCATGAATTGAACAATTACGCCTGAGGTTGGTCAGTTTCAAGCATGAAACATCGCAGTGGCCTGGACCGGTCCCAAACCTTGATGTTCCCTGAACGGCTGG
>Ga0187871_10000643_pt1 | contig 32702 bp, 24 predicted proteins | sample June2016WEW_16_1_FD_132988 | JGI IMG/M metagenome (GOLD analysis project Ga0187871, IMG submission 132988) | Peatland microbial communities from SPRUCE experiment site at the Marcell Experimental Forest, Minnesota, USA - June2016WEW_16_10 | ecosystem: Environmental > Terrestrial > Soil >...
AACGATTGTCATCCCGCGCCAGGCGAGGGATCTTGGTGTTCGCTCGCGGCGGCAATACCGGTGCCGCAGGCAAGAACCAAGATTCCCCGCTCGGCTCGGAATGACAAGGTGTCGTCGTGAGTAGCGTCCGCAGCCTCAACGCGCGGGGGTTACGTACTGCGCCTCCCCGTTGCCAAACGACCAGTTCTCCTTCGGCACCTCCACCAAATTGATGAATACATCCTCCCGCCTCAGCTTCAGAGTGTCATGCAAGCCGTCAGCAACAGCCTTGTAGAAGCGCTGCTTCATTTCAACCGTGCGGCCGGTGCTCAGCGTAATCTGTATAAAGATGCAATCGTCAGACCGGTGAATGCCAAGGTAATCCCGGTCAAACAGCAACTCAGCCTTGGGATGTTCGCTGACGATCTGGAAACGATCATCCTTCGGGACCGTGAACGCATCCAACAACGCCTGATAAACAATCTGGCCAGCTTGTTTGCGATATTCCGGCGACTTGCCCTCCGCAAGATCGATTCGAACCAGAGGCATAGTTTCTCCTTGATGAAGTGACGTGTGAGTTCTTTCATATCGATGCCGCACCAACGAATACGGTTCTGTCATTCGCCTCCGGTAGCTGTTGTGTTACACTTTTGAATTCGCAGACAAGTTCCCGCTAGCACAGGACATCCGACCCGCACATGCTTCTTTCCAAAGATTATGTGGGCTACCTGGCCCGCGAAGTTACCAAGAAATTGATTGCCGCCAAGGCCATCGAGACCTCGTCCGTGCCCAAGGTTGCGGAGCGCGTCCATGCCGCCCTGCTTGATGAACTCACCCTGGAAGACCGCATCAACGACGAAGTCCGCGTCATCCTCGAAGCCTATGCCGAAGAGATGAACAAGACGGGCGCGAACTACCAGGAGATGTTCCGCAAAGTAAAAAGCGAACTGGTACGCAAGTACAAGGCGGTGCTGTGAGACTGAGCCGCGACAAAGTGAATGTGCTGGCGCGGGCCGTCGCCGACGCCCTCAAACAGATGGACGAGGTCGACTTCATCGAAGACCCCAACACCATCCGCCAGGAAACCCGCAAGATCCTCGAAGACCTTCTCAATCACGAGGAAAGAATCGATCAAGCCGCCCGCCAGAAGATCGAAAGCCAGAAGCGCACCATCCTCGAAGGCTCCCAGGAGTGGGACATTCTTTACCGCAAATATTACAACGAAGAAGTGAAAAAGCTCGGCGTGTAGCGGACGGTTCAGTTCGAATCTTCTCGCGGCGTCATCCTGAGCGGAGCCGCTTTTCAGGCGGAGCGAAGGAACTCCCGCACCACGCGCCTGCGTTTTGTCCACGGGAGGTTGGCTCACCTGCCTTCCGCGCTCCTAAATTACAGCCGCAACAACTAAATGCTACGAATGAAGCTGTCTTGTGAGAAGAAGGTCGATCTCGTAAGATTGCTGCCATGTCGGCCCTCTCAGTCACGATCGGCCAGACGCTCGGGCATTACCGCATCCTTGAGAGAATCGGGGCCGGAGGGATGGGTACGGTATATCGTGCCCACGACGAACGGTTGGATCGCGATGTCGCTCTAAAAGTCTTGCCTCCAAGTGGCCTGGAGAATGATGAGGCTCGCAGACTTTTCCGTAAAGAGGCGTTAGCTCTTTCTCGCCTGAACCATCCCAATATCGCCGCCATCTATGACTTCGACTCTGACGTCGGGGTCGACTTTCTTGTCATGGAGCTTATAACCGGCGTCACCCTGGCCTCGAAGCTCGCCATCGGAGCACTTTCAGAAGAAAAAGTTTTGCTGTTTGGCCAGCAGATCGCACAGGCCCTGGAGCATGCTCACGGCTACGGAGTAGTGCATCGCGATCTTAAGCCAGGAAACGTAATCATTCGACCGGATGGTCAGCTCAAGGTGGTCGATTTCGGCCTGGCTAAATTAGTGACGATGGATGAATCCGCACCTACCGTAACATTGAGCGGCGCACATGGGCTGGCCGGTACGCTTCCTTACATGCCGCCCGAGCAGCTATGGGGAAAACCTCCCGACTTCCGAAGTGATATTTATTCAGCCGGAGTGGTGCTGTACGAAATGGCCACGGGCAAGCGCCCTTTTCAAGGAAGCGTCCCGACCGCAATTTCGGAAGCCATACTGCACGCAGACCCGCCTTCCCCGCGCCAGTTGAGTCCGGCAATTTCGTCCGACCTCGAATCCATCATTTTGAAATGTCTGCAAAAGGAACCCGCATCCCGTTATCAGACTGCGCGAGAGTTGGCCACCGACCTGCGACGTGCGCAAACACCCAGCAGCACGATAAGCGCTGGCCCCGAGCCCGCCGGTGTCCGCATCCGCTGGGTGCCGATTGCTTTACTGATTGCGATACTGGCGGTCGCGCTGCCGATTTCCCTGGTGAAGGTCCGTGCCTGGCACGCGCGCACGACGGCCACGGGCCAGGTTCCCAGCATCAGATCTTTGGTGGTGCTGCCGCTGGAAAATCTGTCGCGTGATCCGGAACAGGAGTACTTCGCGGATGGGATGACGGACGAGCTGACCACTGAGTTGGCACGCATCGGCGCTCTGCGGGTTGTATCGCGCACCTCCGCCATGCGGTACAAACGGACAACCAAGACGCTGCCCCAAATTGCGCAAGAGCTTCAGGTCGATGGTGTGATCGAGGGTTCGGTGTTGCGTTCAGATGGTTCGGTTCGTATCAATACCCAATTGGTGCAGGCGCAGGCGGACAGGGAACTGTGGGCGCACAGTTATCAACGCGAGTTGAAGGACGTTCTACAGTTGCAAGGTGAACTGGCACATGACATCGCGGAGCAGATCAAGATCAAAGTCACTCCCCAGGAAGAACTGCGTCTAGCAAACACTCGAACCGTCGATCCCGGCGCCCACGAGGCCTATCTCAAAGGTCTCTACCACTGGAATAAGGGAACCGAAGACAATTACCGCGACGCCCGAAACTACTTCCAGCAGGCCATCGTACTTGACCCCAACTACGCTCCGGCCTACGCAGGGTTGGCGGATTATTTTTGGGCCACGGACGAATTGCCGCCGAGCCTGGCGATGCCATCGGCCAAGGAAAACGTTCTGAAAGCGCTAGCGCTTGACGATGGTTTAGCGGACGCCCACAAAACATTGGCGACCGTCAAATTCTATGGCGATTGGGATTGGGCAGGCGCAGAGAAAGAGTTCAAGCGCGCTCTGGAATTGAACCCAAGCTATTCCGAGGGCCACCGCATGTATTCCGTCTATCTGTCGGCGTTGCAGCGGGAAGAGGATGCATTCGGCGAGATACAAATCGCCGAGCGACTGGATCCTCTTTCGCTTAACACCAGCCTTACCGCCGGGTGGAATTCTTATTACGCCCGCCAATATGATCGCGCCCTGCAACAATGCCGGGGCGTGCTAGAACTGGACCCCAATTGGAGCGGGGCCCACGAGTGTCTTGGCGCAGTCTACACTGCGCAGGGGAAATTTCCGCAGGCGATCGCAGAGGGCAAACAGGCAGCAGGTGCAAGCCACGATCCGGTGCGTCTTGCTGGATTGGGGCGCAGCTACGCACTGGCGGGCAGGTCATCGGAAGCTCGGATGATTCTTGCCGAGCTGGACCAGGCTTCGAAAACCGAATACGTAGCGCCCTATTTCTTCGCCGTCATTGAAGGCGCGCTGGGAGAAAAAGACCAGGCGTTCGCCTGGCTGGAAAAAGGTTTCAACGGCCGCGATGCTTACCTCGCCCGGTTGAAAGTTGACGTTGCGATGGATCCGTTGCGGTCGGATGCGCGCTTTCAGGCACTACTGCAGCGCGTGGGCCTTGCGAATTAGAGTCTCTCGCTCTTACTCAAAACAGGGAACTTCGATCACCACGGTATTGCTCGCCTTGCCGTGAACCAACAGGAAATTCCAGTGAGGAGGGTTACAAGGCGGCGGTCCGGGCTGGACCGCAACTCGCGAAACAATAACATTTACGTCTTTCGAGAAAATCTTTTCGTTTGCGCTGTTCAGAAATTTCAGCAGCACCGCGTCGTTCTCCACCTGTTGCTTCGCGCCCGTGGTCCGCGCCCGCAGGATCGCGGTCTCCGGCCATTTGTGGCTGCTGTCGTTCAGTTGCCAGACTCTCAGCACCTCAAGCTTTTCCCCGTTGATCGGCAGCGTGACCCACGTGGGAGCGTCGTGCTTTTTCTGGTGCTCCATGGCAACCTCCCTGCATTTACGCTGCGGTTCTACACCTTTTGGTTGCTCAGAGTCAAATGGTGGTCTCAATCGCGGGCGCAATTCTGTTCGCCTTGCGTCTCCAAGAAAAGCCCCGCGCAACTCTCCGCGCGGGGCGTGCGAGTAAGGGACATCCAAAGGAGATTGTCAGGCTGCTTGCCGGCGCTTCTCAATGGTCTGGAGCGTCTGGCGATACTTCTGCGCGTTGCCCGCGATCTTGCGCTGGGGCAGGCTGTTGATCCACAGTTCATGGGGAACCTCGCGGCGCTCGCGACGCGTGCCGACCGCGCCCCGATGCAGGACGTTGGCTGGATGTTTGTCCTGAGTCTGTTGCTGCCAGCCGCTGCCCGCGCTTACGTTGAAGACCCCGATGTAGCCATTCACCAGCAGCTGAAAAGGAGTCGTGATCTTGTTCATGCGATCGAACTGCGTCGAGCCTTCGGGGCGGAAACTCTCGAACCATGCGGGGTAGACGAAGTCGGACAGCAGAATGTTGTCGATCTGATAGCCGAGGCTGTCGTCCTCGCAAGCATCGCAGACTTCGTAAGCGTAGAGAGTTCCGGCGGTATTGTTGTTCTGCACGAACACAGTCAGGTTGATATTGGGGTCGCCGAGCATCTCGAGCAGTTCGTGACTGGCGGTGACAGTCCAGGATGTTCCCGCTTTTAGATCGCTGGCGGCGAAGACCTTGCCGATAGGGAGGCCCTCGGTAGTGAGGTCGTGATAACCGAGAGCGTTGGCCTGGTCGGAGTCGTCGAGCATCACGAGCCACCAGCTTCCGCTGGGCGGTTGAGTGCCTTTGGGAACGATGGTGAGTTCCGCATCGGTCCCCCAGATGGGACGGAAGTCGTTGGTGACTTGCTTCTGGAGCGCCGCAACGACGGGTACGACATCGGCATCGGCCAGCACGGTGCTCTCGTTGATCACAGAGATTTGGATGGTTGGGGTTTGAGCGTGGGTGAGTTGAGGCATACAGGTGGTCTCCTTTGCAGAAAGAAATTCGGAGAACGCGCAGTGTGAGTTGCGTGACTCTGTGAGAAAAAGCTTATACGCTGATCATGCGGAGGAAATGCTTGAGCCGCCAAAAAAGTGGAGCGGTGGTTCTAAATTGGAACCCCGGCTTCGTTGTCGCGGCTCGAGCAAGATTGATTCAGATTTTCATCCACTATGCTTTCAGCTGCCGAACTCAAGGCTGCGGTCACGCAAGCCGCTACAGACGCGAGTTTCGAACTGGTGGGCTTCGCGCCCGCGGAGGATGCTCCGGAGCTGGAGTACTTCCCGCGCTGGATTGCAGCGGGACACGGCGGCGAGATGAAATATCTGGAGGCGCGCGATGAGCAGGGACGCCTGAAGCGCGCATCGCTGGCGCATGCTGCGCCATGGGCGCGCAGCGTTGTAGTTTGCGCTCTCAACTACAACACCGCGCGGCCTTATTCGACGCAGGTTGCGGATGAATCGCGCGGATGTATCTCGCGCTACGCATGGGGCGGGCAGGACTATCACGACGCGGTGATGCTGCGCTTGCGGCAAGTCGAAGCGGCGTTGAGAAATGTATGCGCAAGCGATGATCTCGTCACTCGCTGCTACGTTGACACCGGCCCGATCGTCGAGCGCGTGGTGGCGAAGTACGCCGGCATCGGATGGATCGGGAAGAACACTTGCATCATCAATCAGAAACTTGGCTCGTGGCTTTTTCTGGGAGTGATTCTTACCTCGCTTGATCTTGTGACGAACTCGGGTCAACTCAGCCTGCCTGCTCCTGATCGCTGCGGAAGCTGCACGCGCTGCATCGATGCCTGCCCGACCGATGCGCTGATTGCGCCCTACCAGCTCGATTCCAACAAATGCATCTCTTACCTGACAATCGAGAAGCGCGGCGAGATTCCAGAAGAGATTCGCTCGGGGATGGGGCGGCACGTTTTCGGCTGCGACATCTGCCAGGATGTTTGTCCCTGGAACCGGAAAGCTCCCGCGACGAACGCTGCCGATCTTCAGCCGCGTGAGGAGCTGGTGAATCCTGCGCTCGATGGGCTGGCGGAGATGAGCGCGGAAGAGTTTCGAGAGACCTTTCGGGGCTCGCCGCTGCGGCGGGCCAAGCGCTCGGGCTTGCGGCGCAATGCCGTCATTGCCATGGGCAACAGTGGCGATAGGAAGTTCCTTCCGCTGCTCAACAAGTTGGCCGGGGATGACGATGAGGTGGTCGCTGAGAGTGCTGCGTGGGCTCTCGGCAAGCTGACCTAGATCCTGATCAAATATCCAGATCAAAAAAAATTGCAGATCAATCTGTATAAAATACCTGGAATCAGTTAGTTACGGTGTGCGAGGTATGTCGGAATCCGGGTAAAATATTGGAAACAAACAACTTAGCCCTAAAATATTCCATTCAAAGGACTTAGGCCTGCTCTGCGCGTTTCCTCGTGGGCTAAGCTTTTTGGAATCAGTGCTCGGTCCGCAAAATCTTGAGGTCGCTCGGGTTATCTTTTTGCTATTTATTTTTCAAAGAACTAATGCGTAGAGAATATGGTTTCACTGTTGGAGGAGGTCGGAGTCAAGGGAATTCGCGAACGCCCGCCGGTCCTCGGGACGCAAAGAGAACAGCAGGTTCCTCCACTCCGCCGTCGCTTTCGCCCGTGCTCCGGCCGGAATGACAAAGCCCAGTGGTGCAGGCCTTTCTGCTTGTTTCTCTATCGGGTGCGTACTGTAGGCGCGTACTTGACTTCCGTAATCTCGCAATCCCTGTTCTTGGCAACTAAAGTATGTAGAAGGGGTTCTCATCAGGGAACAGCTATGCCTGGTTTGAGGAGAATACGGCGCGTTTTGTGCACGTTGTTGGTGCTGGGGTTGAGTTGCGCCAGTTGGGCTGGGGCGTCCTCGGCTACGCTTCTTCTCGAAGAGCCTTACGGCAAGCTGGGATTCTTTACTGCTACCGGGCATGCGGCGGTGTATTTGTCGGGGGTTTGCGCGGAGAGTCCGCTGGTGCTGCGGCGTTGCGTTCCGGGAGAATTGGGAGTGGTGATCAGCCGCTATGACGGGGTGGGCGGCTACGACTGGGTGGCGATCCCTCTGATTCCTTATCTCTATGCGGTCGAGCAGCCGGATGATATTCCACTGTTTGCGGACGCGAAGATGGTGAATTTTCTGCGCGACCAATATCGCCGGAAGCATCTGGAAATGGTTGCGCCGGACCGCGACAGTGGAGAAACTCCCGGCGGGAATTGGTATGAGCTGGTGGGCACCGCCTACGATCGGTCGGCCTACGGTTTTGAAATCGAGACCACTGCGGCGCAGGATGAAGCCTTCATTGAGAGATACAATGCCGCGCCCAACCGTTCTCGCTTTCACCTCACGTACCGCAACTGCGCCGATTTCGCCAAGGACGTGATTAACTTTTACTATCCGAAAGCGCTGCACCGCAGCATTGTCGCCGATGTCGGAATGACCACGCCCAAGCAGATGGCGAAGATGCTGATCAAGTTCAGCGGCCGGCATGAAGAGTTGCAGTTTGCGCGTTTTGTGATTCCGCAGGTGCCGGGCAGCATGGCGCGCAGCACGCCGGTGCATGGTGTAGTTGAGTCCTTCTTGAAATCGAAGAAATATATTGTTCCGAGCGCCGTGGCGAGCCCCATTTTTGCGGGATGCGTGGCGGCCGTCTACGTTGGAACGGGTGCAGGGCGCTTTGATCCGGGGCACGAGGCGATGGTTTTCAATGCCGAACGGCCACTGGAGCCGCCGCTTGGGGCCGAGGACCGCCGCTCTTATCAGAGTGAGCTGAATCATCTCGAAGTGACGCATGACATTGGTGATGTGGCTGCGGAAGGTAACGGCGCGCGCGTGGAAAATTGGAAACACTTGTTGCGCAACTCCGCTCCTGATCTTGATGCCGAGGGGCATCCCGTGATGCGGATTCGCGTGGGCGACGAAGTGGTAAGGATTGGCATTTCAGGCAGCAACATTTTAGCCAGTGACGCGCCGGAGCAATTTACGGAGCAACTGCTTGAGGCCCGGCTACAGTCGGAACTGCGGCGGGGGAATCCGCCGAAGGCTTCGGAGAGCGATGTTACGCGCGATTGGAATCTGCTTCAGCGAGCTATGAACGGCGCTGACGCTGAGGCGGCGCACGGACCGCTGCAGACTGGCTCGCAGGCGCGCCTGGAGCGAGCCGGCAATCGGCCGTAAGCGGCCGACTTCAAACAGGGCTAAAGCCCGTATTCATTTTTGGAGCTTTTCGCGGCGCTGAAGCGCCGCTCTTCCACGGTATTTCTGCCGCAGTAATGCTTCCAAGGGAATGCTTCCCGGCTAATTCTTCGACGGAAACGCTTTCCCGGTAATTGTTTAACGGGAATGCTTCCACCGCAATTCTTCGACGGGTGTCATTTTGGAGGATTTACCGGCGCGGCTGGACGCCGCGCCGTTTCAAAGCGAAGCTACTGTTGTGAATCGGGTTGCTGCTGCGGTTGACCTGGCTGGATGATCGCACCAGGTCTGCCTGGCGGGTTGATCCCTGGTTGTCCGGGCTGTTGCTGCATCTGTAGTTGCCGCTGTTGCATCTCCTGCAACATCTGCTGCGGAGTTCTTACGCCTTGCTGGTCCGCGGGAGTCGCCGGTTGGTCGGCTTCAGCCGTGGCCGGGTCGGGCGTGTCGTCAGCGGCATCATCGGCGGGATCGGCATCAGGAGTATCCGCTACCTTGGCTGTCTCCGGGGCTGCAGCCGGTTGGCCCGGCCCTGGTGTTGGAGTGTCTGACGTCTTGGCTACGAGCACCACGCGCACGAGCACGTTGGCATTGTCCGGGGAACCGAGCAAGATGTAATTGAAGCGCGATCCATTCAGCAACTCGGCCATCACTTCCCGCGCCGGACCCGGACCGAGGCGCGTGACCACTCGTTCGCTGGCGGTGGGCGGAATTTCGATGTCGGCGGAGGTGTGCTTGCGTACGCCGCGCAGAATGTCCCCCAGCGTGGAGTTGGGCGCGATGATGGTCAGCTGGCCATCCTGGTAACTCACTTGAGGAGCCACCGGCGCGATGGCATCGAGCGGAATCTGCGGTATGGGGCCTTGCGGTCCGGAGGGCAGTGGAGGCGGCAAGGGCTGCTGCTTCTTGGCCTTGTGCACGCGATGTGTCGTGGTCTGGGTGTCAGTGTCAGCGCGTCCCGCGACTGGCAGGCACAGAGCGCCAGCGACCAACAACCCGGTAAACTTTAGTCCCGCTGTCATTTGAAATCCTCCACGCCGAACTTTGGTTACTACCTGCTTCAGGGAGGCGGTAGATGTGTAATAGCAATTCTAGCACCGCTTTTGGCTTCAAGCGCCCATTGGCCGCTCGCCCTCTACCTCATCTACCTTATAGAACGTATTGGCTTTATTCTCTTGCAGGCAGAAGTTCGATAGCGGGCTAAGTTGCAGATGTGCAACTGTTTGCACTTACGGGAATTCGAATGAAGCGTACAATTCTTCTCGCAGGGGCAATAGAAATGTGTGGCGTAGAGAGCCCGTTGAAGCGCGGTTTTGTCGAGACGAATGGTCAAACGCGCCCGGCGATTCGACGTGGGCTGCTTAGGTACGCAGGCGTGGTGGTGGTGGCATTGGCCGCATCGAGTGTTCTGGCGCAAAGTTGCCTGACTTCCAGCGACATGGACGCTGGCATGCGCAATGGCCTTACGGGCGCGGCAGTGCGGTATTTCAATCTTGTTGCGGCCGGGGATGCGGCTTCGCTGCGGCAGAATGCTATTCCGAGCCTGGCGGCTGATTTTTCCACTATTGAAACTACCGTGAAAGATAACCAGACGGCGCTTGCCGGCGCCAAGGCCAGCGCCCGGCCTGCTTTTCTGCTGGAGGCGGAAGGCGCTGCGCCGATTGCGCGCGCGGAATTTTATTGTGGTGTTTTCGGGAGCAAGGGCCAGACCCGCGACAGCGCTGTCTTCTCCTTGAATAATCTTCCGCCAGGCAAGTATGGCGTTGTCATCCTCGACGCGCCTTCCCCGAAGGGCGCGTATACGGCTTCGTTGATCCTGCAGCTGCAAGGTTCCGACTGGAAACTCGGAGGGCTCTACATTCAAGCCGCGCAACTTGCCAGCCACGATAGTGACTGGTTTGCCGCGCGCGCGAAAGAGTTCCAGGCGAAGGGGCAGACGCACAACGCGTGGCTTTACTATGTCGAAGCGATCTCTCTGGTCTCGCCTCTACCGTTCATGGGGACTAAGGCTTCCGATGATTTGAACGACGAGGCGGAGAAGGTGCTGCCGGCTGATTTTCCGGCGGATGGGAAGACTGTAGAGCTTTCGGCGGGCACGACTGCCACGATTGGCGCCGGCGCTGCGACCTACAAGCTCACGGCACTGTTTCCTCAGGCTGTGGGCGATGATCTGGATTTGATCGTGAAATACCAAGCGAGCGATATTTCAAACAGCAACCGGACCTATCAGAACAACATCGCCATGATGAAGGTGCTGGTGGCGAAGTTTCCTGAATTGAAGGGAGCGTTTGCCGGGATTGTCGCCCGCGCGGTCGACCCCAGCGGACGCGACTATGGCACGCTGCTGGCTATGAAGGAGATCAAATAGCAGTGGTCAGTGGTTAATGATCGGTGATCAGTGGGCAGTGGTCAGTTCTTGTTCCAGGGTGCAATCTTTTGGATCTTTGTCGTCGCGGAGGCCGAGGAATACTGGCGCTCTTAGCTTCGGGCCGCTGCCGTTCATAGCCCCATCTGTCCATTCCGCGTATTCGATTTCGGCTACCAGTTCTGGTTTTACCCAGTAGACTTTTCTTAGCGCTTCGACTTCGCCGTGGAACGGGTTCTTCTTGGTCTCGAGTTTCTTCAACAGCTTCCAAACTTCGTCGAGGGACTTCTGGTCGAATCCGCTGCCGGCTTGGCCTACGTGAATCAGCCTTGCCTGTTTGTCGTAGAGTCCGAGCACGATTGAGCCGAAGTGGGCGCGGCTGCCTTCGGGTTCGGTGTATCCGCCGATCACGGCCTCGAGGCGGTGCGTGATCTTGATCTTCAGCCATTCGCTGGTGCGGCGCTCCTGGTAGATGCTGTCGCGTTTCTTGGCGAGGATGCCTTCGAGGCCTTTCGCGCGCGCCATCTCGAACAGGGCCTTCCCTTGTTTTTCGTAGTGATCGGAGTAGCGGATGGAATCGCCCGCGACGATCAGCGAGGCTAATTTCTTCTTGCGATCTTCGAGCGAAACCTTGCGCCAGTCGTAGCCATCGAGGTAGAGCAGATCGAATGCGTAATAGAGCACGGGCACGTCTGCCTTCACCGTTGCGCGCCGGCCGCCGGGATGAAAGCCGGTGCGCTGCTGCATCAGGCTGAAGGAGGCGCGGCCCTCGTCATCGAGCGCGACTACTTCGCCGTCTAGGATTGCGGTTTTGGCCTTGACGAACTTCGGCATATCTTTCAATTCGGGGAAGCGCGGGGTCAGTTCGTTCTGATTGCGCGAGACCAGGCGCAGTTTGCCGTTGTCGATGAAGGCGATGGCACGGTAGCCATCCCACTTGATCTCGAATAGCCACTCCGCGCCGTCGAAGGGTTCATTCACCGGAGTTGCCAGCATGGGATGAATCGTTGTGGGCATGGGGCGCTTGGTGGGAGTTGAAGAGAGGGCGGGTAGAGCTTTTACCACGGGGGGCACAGAGGAAACAGAGGATATGGGTTTCGATTTTGTAGCTTCAGCTTTACTTGTCCCGTGTTCCTCGGTGCGCTCTGGGGTTAGTTTTTGTTTTTTTTTTTGATCGAGCTTTGCCACCGCGTCGGCGAGCCACGCGGCTTTCAGCTTCCCCCCGCCTGCCGGGCGGCTGGTCCATTCTTTCGATCCGGCGTCTCCGGCGATTTGCGCGAGGCTGCGCTTGCTCAGCACCGACTCGTCGTAGTCGTCGATGTTGTAGCCTTCGACTACATATTCGTCATGCTTCTTGATCAGCAGCCATTCGGTGCCCTTGCTCCCCGGACGGCGGCCTTTCATCTTCACCAGGGCGAAATCTCCCTTCAACTTCTTGCCGTTGAGACGAAACTTCAGATCGCCCTTGGCGAGCATGGCGACGGCTTCGGCCTCGGTGCCGGGGACGTACTTTCCCTGCACCGCGACCGGAGAAAGAGGCTGCCAGGTGCCTACATCCCACACCATCACGGTGCCGGCGCCGTAATTACCTTCCGGGATGATGCCCTCGAAATCGAAATACGAGACCGGGTGATCCTCGACCTGCATGGCCAGGCGCTTGTCGGCCGGGTCTAGCGATGGGCCCTTGGGTACAGCCCACGATTTCAGCACGCCTTCCATCTCCAGACGAAAGTCGTAGTGCAGGCGCGTGGCGTCGTGTTTCTGGACTACGAAGCGGTGGCCTGTTTTCGTTTCGACTTTCGGAGGGGGTTCCGGCGTTTGTTCGAATTTCCGTTTGCGTTTGTATTCTTCTAGAGCCATGGCGAACACCATTTAACCACAGAGCCACAGAGTCACAGAGAAAACCGAAATCTTAACAACAGAGGGCACCGGGGAACACAGGGTAGAGCTTGTGCTTTAGAATCCTTTCACTATGCGACGCGAATTTCCTGAAGTGCCTCTGGTCGGGGTGGGCGCCATTATTATTGAAGACTCTCGCGTGGTTCTGGTTAAGCGTGCACACCCGCCGCTGCAGGCGGAGTGGTCCATCCCTGGAGGGGTGCTGGAGGTTGGCGAACTGGTGCGCGAGGCCGCGATCCGCGAGGCTCGCGAAGAAACCGGGCTTACCGTGGAACCGGGCGAGCTTCTTGGAGTGTACGATCGCGTTCTGCGGAATCTCGAGCGGCGCGTGCAGTATCACTACGTTTTGATTGATTTTCTCTGCCGCCGGGTTGCGGGAGATTTGGCTGCTGCCAGCGATGCGGCCGAAGTTCGTTGGTTTACGCAGCAAGAATTGCCGGCACTGAATCTGGCGGAGGACACGCTGGATGTGATCCGGAAGGGTTTGCTGGCGTCGAACAGAAGTGTTTGATCTTTTGCCTTCGCCTACGCGCTGTGACCGTTGCAATGGAGGACGCCCAAGTACGCGCCCCACGGGCCTACGGCTTCGCGATACTGGTGGGCCATCACGCGCGAGAGCTGATGCAGATGCGTGAGGTCGTGAATGGCCCAGGTCGCCAGCAGTTGTGACAGCGTCACTACTCCTAATTCCGGATGTTTTCCGCGCCGTGCTAGATCTTGCGGCTGTAGATTCAGCGCTTGCAGCGCATTCAGATTTTCTTTGCGAAGGCGGGCGAATTCGTCGAGCAGTTGCTCCAGCGACTTGCCTTGACTCTCTTTGGCTTGCGCGAAGCGGTCAAAGGGGTCGAATGCCCGCGCTTCGCCGTGCTGGAGGATGATGCGTGCGCGTGGCATCCAGTCGGTGCGCTCGCCGACGATGAGATGGCCGATGATATCGAACGGGCTCCAGCTTTCTTTGCCGTCGCTGGTACGTCCTTCGTTGCTACGCACCCAAGTGTCGGGTAGTCCGCGCAAGAGTGTATCCAAGGTTCCCGGTGTGCGTGAAAGAATTGCAATCGCTTCGCTGAGGCTGAACCCCGTCATGGTCGGCATGTTTTTGTAGATGCGGAGGCGGCGCTTTGGACTCGGCTTGTCAGAGCGGAAGCTGCGCGATGGTCGATCAATGTCGCTGCCTGGCGCCTGGAAGGTCTCATTTAGGCGCCTGTGGCGCCGGCTGTGCGGCTCCGGCCCGCGTGTAGCCTTCTGGAATCTCCAACAGCGCCGGATCCGGCTCTCCGCGGGCGATATGCGTAACTGTCAGTGTCGTAGTTCCGGTGCGCGGATCGCTGTGTTTCATCACCACGTTAATCCGCAACTCATCGGAATACCAGTATTCGTCGGTGATGACAATTTCCTTACCGGTCTCGTTGCCCTCGGCGGGAATGTTCTGAGTCTCGCGCACGCCGCGCGCCGACACTCCCTCAATCTCCTGGCTGCCGAGATCCTCTTCTTTTGAGAACTCGTTCTGGGGTACACCGGTGCCCGAAGGTGAGCCATAACGAACGGTTGGCGGGACTGTTGAGGGCGGGTGGTTCGTGGTTCGGGTGTAGAAAGTTTGCTTGCGCGCATCGAGTTCCGTGGAAGTGCGAGTTCGCGGATCATACAGATGGATGTGCTCGATTTCCGGGCTGCTGGGACTGGTCGCGGGAATGAACGTCCGGGACTCGTTATGGATGCGTCCGATGCCGTCGCGCGCGATACTCCGGGTACTTTTCAGGTTGAACACTGAACCATCGGAACGGATTCTCGTGCGCTGAACTTCAACAACGGCCGTGAACGGCGCGTTGGGAACCGGCGTCAGAAAAATATTTGTCTGGGCCGAAGAAGGTAGAACCGTAGCGGGGAGGCTAAGAAGAAGGAAGCCGGAGAAAGCAGCCAGAGAGAATCGCATACGCACGCTCCATCGAGCGGATTGGCAGAAATAATAATCCCGCGCGAGGCTGGTTCGCAAGAGCACTTCCATCCGATCGACTTCCGTGGGTCAATCGTTCCTGCTGCCGTCTGTGTTGTCATCCTCCCACTCCGCGTCGCACGCGTGGCAACGCCAGGCCGGGCGCTGGATGGGCATGGGCACGCGGAGGAATGCGCTCATGTAGGCGATGGGGCGATCCAGTTCCTGAAAGTTTATATCGAGCGACTGGCAGTTGGGACAGCGCGGCTGCTCGTAGAGTCCGATGCCTTGGACGTAGAGGCCTTCGAGAATCGGCTCGTCGAGAAGTTTCTGGGCGTTGGCTGCGTCGGCGGCGCGCACGTTGAGTTTGATGCCGCCGATGAAGTTTGAAATGAACCAGTCGAGGCGGACCAGGTTGTCATCCGCGAGAAAACATTCGATGCCGGAGGATTCCAAACTGCCCTTGGCCAGCAGCGCTTCGGGCAGGTCGCGGAACTGCCGGATGGTCACGAGTTCGCGCATTTCCATTTCTTGCCGCGGCTCCGGCGCAGGCTCTTCCGCGCATTCCAGATGTCTTCGGTCCAGTTCGTCTTCGAGTGCATCCCAGGCCAACTCGGTCAGCGTCTCGGCGCTCTGGGCGAGCTTCTGCAGCTCTCCATCCGACATGCCGGCGTAGTTGGCCGCCAGACGCCGGCGCTCGCGCTGATCGTCTATCGAGGATTCGTCCAAATGTGGCACCTGACAAGGATACTTCGGCGATAGGGAATTCACCAACTGCCTCACTTGGGGCCACGGGCGGGTTATCCCGGGCTGATGTAGAATGGCTGCGTTGTTCGGCAGGAGCCGGGCACGGACAAGATTCTATGTTGAGACTAAGACCTTATCGAAGGGGGTTTTTCCAATGAAAGCAGTGACGGGCGTGTTTGGTTCTGCCGTGGATGCGCAGCGGGCGCTCTCCCAGCTCCACGACCTCGGAGTGACGGAAGACCGCGTGACACTCTTGACTCCCAAGAACGCGGGAAACGAGCCGGAAATACCGGTCGAGTCCACGGAGCAATCTGGCATGGGCAAAGCGATTGGCGCCTTGATAGGAACGGCGGCGGGAATATCGGGAGGTCCGCTGCTGATAGCCGCACTGATACCGGGTGTCGGCCCGATTACGGCGATTGGCCTGTTGGGCGGAGCTGTGCTGGCAGCAGCGGGAGCCAGCGTGGGCGCGATTGCAGGTGGAAAAGCGGAAAACGCCATGACCGACGGTCTGCCGGAAGACGAGATCTTCGTTTACGAAGATGCGTTGCGCAAGGGCCGCAGCGTGGTGATTGCCATGGCGAAAGACGACGTTGAAGCGTCCGTTGTTCGGGAATTGCTGAAGGCGGAGGGTGCGGAGTCGATTGATGCGGCCCGCGAAAAGTGGTGGATTGGTTTGCGAAGCGCAGAGCAGGAACATTATTCGGGTCAGGGCAGGATATTCGGTGACAACGAGAAGTTTTACCGGCTGGGCTTCGAAGCTGCCCTACATGCGCGAACGCGGTGTAAAGAATACGACCAGACGCTGGCTGAGATGGATAGCAAGATTGAAGAACTCGAAGGCCTGCATCCCGGCGTTGATGTTGCTGACCCATTCAGAAAAGGGTATGAGCGCGGGCGTGATTACTATCAGCAGTTGTGTAGTGAGTCGAAGGCGGCTTGAGATTGGCTGGTCTTGTGGCGCCGAGTGCGACCACGGGGCTGAAGCCCTGGTTCATCTTGGGAGGTTTACGCGGTGCTGAAGCGCTGTTCTTCCACGTAATCTCAGTTTGGGCTGTGGGAGACAGGTTTCTCCTGCAAGAGGAGTTCGGTGGCTTGCACTCGCCGGTCGGAGTGGAACCAGCGTTGCACGACGTTGTCGCAGAGAAAATTCGCGAGCGATAGCAGGCTCATGCCTTGATGGTGAACCATCCAGGAGAGGACGAGTTCGTAACGGGCTGGGAGCAGACGCCGGCGGGAGTTGGTGTAGTCAGCGGCCTCGTAGAAACCGTAGGGGCCGAACCATCCGAGCGAGTTCATTCGATGCAGGTTGGCGAGCGCGCCTTTGGGATCCACGTTGAGAGCCAGCAGCGTGGAGTATGGAGAAACGACCACGGGCTCCTCTCCAGTTTTTCTGAGCGCAAGGCTCGGGACTCCGAAGGCTTCGTAATGATAGTCTCCGGCTTCGTTGCGCTTGGCGCAGGCAGATTCAGAAATTCCCCAGAGAATGCGTTTCTCGATGGCGTAGGCCTGTTGCGATCGCACTGCGGCCACTACGGCGCGGTCGAGTAACGTATTGGGATAGCTGCGCATCCAGATCGAGGGCATAAGGTACTCGAACATGGTGCCGGTCCAGGAGAGCAGAACTGGGCGGCCGTGATCGCTGGTAAAGGGGCGGTCGAGCCGGAACCAGCAATCCTGCGGGATGTCTTCTTTCGCGATTGCGATGAAGACCGCGGTGCGGGGCTCGGTGGCCAGCAAGTTGTAACAGTAGGGTTGCAATTCTTCGGAGCCGGCATCGAAGCCTACTGACAGCAGCAGACGCTGCTTGTCGAGCAGGAAGCGGAAGTCCATGGCGTTGGCCAGAGTGCGCGCCTGCTCGCTGATTCGCCGGAGATTCTCGATCAGGCGGAGCGCATTCTTCCGCGCCTCGGCGAGCATCGGCACCAGGCGCTCGGCCGCCGCTGCGTTTTCGTTTCCTGATCCATTCTTGTTTCCCCGTCCATTTTCATTTTGAACGCGAAGCGGATCGAAACGGATCTCTAATTCTGAAATCAGGTCGGGCAGTTGCTCGAGAGGCATATTGTCACTGAGCCTGCCGCCCGTTGCTAATTCTTTGGTCAGCGCCGCGAACTCGGGGAGCTTCCAGGGAGCGTATGCCTGCACCAGTTCGCGGATTTTCTTTACGCGTAGATGCGCTTGCTCGCGGAACCAGGCGATATCGAAAGAGTCGTCAGGCTTGGCGCGAGGATTTTCTTCGTCTAAAACCTCCTCGGGGAAATTCAAGACTGATGTTAACCAATCTTTCCTCGGCAACTCTGTGCCCTGAAATTCCTTTTCGTAGCGCGATAGCACACGCTTCGGCAGCGCCCGCAGGTTCACGAGGGTTTGAAGATGATCGAGCACACCTTCGGCCAACGCTCTGGAAAGAACGGGCCGATGCAAGCGATCGAGACATCCCTGCTGCAATGTCCAGAGAGAGGCCACAAGATTTCCGCTATCGACCGACGAAACGAAAAACGGCGGCTTGGCTTCGAGGGTGCGAGTTTCATACCAGTTCAGCAGATGGCCACGGTACTTGCGAAGGCGGGCTATTGTATCCAAGGTCTTCTGGGTTAGTTCCACCATCTCTGGAAGCGTGAGATAGCCGAACTCGGTCGCGACCTGCCGGGCGTTCAGAAGAAGTCCTACGTTGGTCGGGGATACGCTGGCCGCGACCTTGCGCGGGTTGTCTTCGATGTTATCGGGCACGAGCCAGTTGTGTTCCTGGCTGGAAAACTCGGCGAAGTAGCGCCAGATATGCAAAGCAGTTTTGCGCAGAAGGCGGAGATCGCGGCGCTCAAGTTCTGGCGCGGCCTCAAGCGGAGAAGAGTTGAGCCAGGTCACGAGAAGCTTGCTGCAGGCCCACAACAGGAGAATCGGCGAGGCGGCCAGCAAAGACTGAGGGCGTACCAGCCAAATCAGCAGGCCGAGGCCGATGGCAAGAAACGGCATCCAGTCGATGTAGCGGTCGACCGGAGTGCGGCGCTCTCCCATCTCTGCTTGTGCGGCGGTTTCCCATTCGAGCAGGCGCTGGCGCGTAACCATACGCCGGACGAGCGCGCGCACCACAGCGTCCAGCGATAACAGCGTCTGGTGGGCGAGGAGCGTCAATTCAAGCAAGACCGCAAAATTGGCTGAGAAGAGGTTGATGAAAGCGTCCCCGGCCATTCGCGGCTGACGTGCCGCCACGGCGCGAACCAATCCAAAGCCAAGTTCCACCCAGGCGGGAACAAACAGAATGCAAATCGTGGCGAGCGTCCACAGAACAGGATGGCCCATCACGAGCCAGCCAAACAAAAGCAAAACAAACGTTGCGGGTTCAACGAGGCTGCGGCGCAGGTTGTCGAGAATCTTCCAGCGCGAAACCAGCGAGATGGGATTTGGAACCCGCGCGCCAGACTCATCGGGCACAAGGTCGGTCAGCCATTGCACAATCTGCCAGTCGCCACGAAGCCAGCGGTGTTTTCGCCGGTTATAGGCGCTGAAGTGCGAAGGATAATCTTCAATCACGACAACATCGGTGGCCAGTCCGGCACGCGCATATGCGCCTTCGATCAGATCATGGCTAAGCAGCGCATTGCGCGGAAAGCGGCGATTCAAAACGCGGAACATGGTATCGACTTCGTAGATGCCCTTGCCCGTGAATGTGCCTTCTCCGTAAAGATCCTGATAGACATCGGAAATCGCGCGCGTGTAGGGATCGAGACCGGTCTCGCCGGCAAAGATGGCGGCCAGCCGCGAGCGCGTGCTCGACTGCACACTCACCCCGACTCGGGGCTGTAGAATGCCATAGCCCGCAACCACGATATTCTTGACGGGATCGATGATTGCCTGATTCAAAGGATGGGCAATCGCTCCCACCATGCGGTCCGCCGAGCCTCGAGGCAACTCAGTGTCGGAGTCGAGCGTAATCACGAAGCGGACCTTGGAAAGAATCGAAAGATCCCCGACCTTCACCGGAAAGCTGTCGAATTGGTTGCGCAGTAGTTGATTGAGATCGAGCAACTTGCCGCGCTTGCGCTCCCATCCCATCCATCCTTTTTCCCGTGGGTTGTAAACCCGGTGACGATGGAGAAGGAAAAACGAGCCCATACTGTTTCCAGAATATCTTTCGTTGAGTTCACCGATTAATTTCGCGCACAATGCCACCAGAGAGTTTTCTTCCGGGGAGGGTTGATTGGAATCCGGCAGATCGGACACCAGCGCGAAATGAATATTACGATCATGGTTGCCGAGGAAGCGTACTTCCAGGTCTTCCACCAGCGTGTGCACCTGTTTTTCGTTGAGCAGAAGCGTTGGAATCGCAACCAGCGTCACGCAGTTGTCGGGAACGCCCTTCGAGAAATCAAGTTTGGGCAGAGCTTCCACCGGCATCAGGTTGGTGATGACATAGTTCATCAACTCAACTGCCGCCTGGGAGCTTGGCAATAACAGGATCAACATCGAAAGCAGCACGAGCAGCGGTGAGGTCGTGGGCGGGGTCAGGAGGAACAGGGTCCCGGTGATGATGGCAAGAGTGAGGGCTGAAATCCCGAAGAGCAGGAATTCGTCGGGATGTTTGCGCAACCATCCGCGAAGACGTTCGCCGAACTTGGCATGAAAGCCGACCCTCTGGCAGAGCAGTTCTGTTCCTTCAGCAATGAGATAGAAGCCGATGTGGCTTTCGCGCAGCCCGATGCGCGGATCGCGATATTTTCTTTCGTGTGCCTGGCGGGCCAGAGTGAGCGCGGCCTGCGCCACTTCCATCTCGGTTCGGTCGGAGCGCTGGGCAACCCTCGACACTCTCTCGCGATAGACATTCCGGCTTTCAATATCCATGCCGGCGTAGGCGCCGGCGGGGTCGTTGCGCAGGACCCCATCGAACGGGACCAGGTGCTCGAGCACGTCCGTCCAGGAAGCCTGGGTCACGTTTTCCAGACTCCGAATGCAGGTGGTGACGCGCTTGCCGGGTTTTTTCGTGGGATCGTTCACGAGGCTGCTGCCCCGGGCCGCGATCTCCTCCAGCAGGACCAGTTTTAGCGACGGAACGAGAGCGCCAATCTCGTGAAATTCGAGAGGAGTGACTTCCTCGAAGGCGAGGCAAAATTCGGCAAACTTGTTTTCAGAGAAAGTAGTGTCGGTCTCATTGAGAAAAGCCTGAGCGATCGCCAGCACGCGGGGAACGATTTCACCCCTGCTGGTCACATGTGGAAGTTGCGTTAGCGGGCTGAGTTCAGTGCCCACGCCGCGCGTAGCCGATGAGAGCTGCTGCTTGTTATCGCGGAGCCAGAGCAGATCTTCAGCGTTCGGACCCTTCGTGTCGGAGGCTTTCGCGAAGGCAGCGTCGACGTTTTCGAATATCGCATCGAATGCTTCAGAGAGCTTTTGGCAACGCTTGGAGAATGTATCGGACGATCGTGTCGCAGGCAGCCAACCCAGACTCGCGGCAAACTCCTTGGCAGCGCTGGACAACGGCCGGGCCTCCGCCGCTTTGCTTTCGGAAGAAAGCTGAGACTCTTCTTCTCCGATAACGCTATGAGTCAATGAACTGCGAACCATAACTTAACGATCCATTCCTATTTGATCAGCATTTACTCAATCAACGCTTGCTCAACTTTCAACGATAGCTCGAGGCCTGCAGTTCGAACATCTCCGCGTAACGGCCGCCGAGACTGGTCAGTGCATTATGGTCGCCTTCCTCCGCGACGCGTCCATTTTCGAGCACCACGATTCGGTCCGCCATCCGCACGGTCGAGAAGCGGTGCGAGATGAATAAGGCCATTTTTCCGGCGGTCAGCTCGGCGAAGCGTTGAAACACTTCATACTCGCTGCGCGCGTCGAGCGCGGAAGTGGGCTCATCGAGAATGAGCACTTGCGCGTCGCGCAGATACGCGCGAGCAAGGGCAACTTTTTGCCATTCGCCACCCGAGAGATCGACTCCGCCATCAAACCGCCTGCCCAGCATCTGGTCAAATCCAGCGGGGAGCTTTCCAATTACGTCGTCAGCCATGCTTTTCTGCGCGGATTGCTTAATTAACGGCAGGTTATCGACCTGCTCGATCCGGCCGACCGCAATATTTTCTCGTGCGGTCATCTCATAACGCATGTAGTCCTGAAAGATGACGCCAATCTCGCGATAAAGATCTTCGAGGCTGTACTCGCGCAGATCCACGCCATCCAGCAGGACCTGCCCTTCCACTGGGTCGTAGAGGCGAGTCAGCAGCTTGACGATTGTGGTCTTGCCCTCCCCGTTTTCGCCGATCAGCGCTACGCGCTCGCCGGGGCGCAAATGAAAATTTAATCCATTCAAAACCAGACGCGGACTTCCCGGGTAGCGGAAGGAGACGTTACGAAATTCAAATCCGCTGCGGATGGGACGCGGCGCCGGCAAAGCGTTGGGCTTCGACTGAATAGTGGGACGCATCTCGAAGAACGCGATCAGGTCGGTGAGAAACAAAGCCTGATCGGCGATGGTTGAAAGCGTGGAAAAAGTTTGCTGCAGGTTCGAGCTGGCCTCTCGAATGGCGTTGGCCAATAGAGTCAAAGTGCCGAAGCTGAAGACTCCGGTGACCGTCTTCCAAACGGCGAAGACATAGGCCGTGTAGTAGCCCGCAGTGCCGATGGCCGAGAGGAACCCTCCCGCGATCACCTTGCGGCGCGCCAGCGCAATGTCCTCTTCGTAGACCTGCGTGGAAAGCCGGCTGAATCTGCCGGTGAGAAAATCTTTCAGGCCGAACAACTTTAATTCCTTGGCTGCTTCTTTGCTGCCGCCCAGAATGCGAAGGTAGTCGAGTTGGCGGCGGATGGGAGTCTGGCGAAAATTCTTGGCGTATCCCACGAACGCAAAATGAGTTTCTCCCACGAAGGCTGGAATCACGCCCACAATCAGCAAGAGCAAGAGCCAGGGAGAAAACACCATGATCGAGATGGATAACGTAATCGTCGTAATGACCTGCTGGATAAGGCGTCCGATGGCCTGAATCATGTACAGGCGGTCCGTGGCCTGGACGCGGGCCCGCTCCAGCCGGTCATAGAACGCGGGATCTTCGTAGGCCATCAGATCGAGACTGGCGGCGTGCTCCATGACGCGAACACTCACGTAATGGGTGTACCTGCCGGCGAGCAGGGCGTCGAGGTAGTCGATGACGCGGCTGAGTATTCCGGCGCTCACGGCGAGGGCGAACTCGGCGGCGACCAGCCACCACAGCCTCCTTCCGGCCGGCTGATGAGTGGTGATGAGGCGGAAGATGGTATCGATGATGAGCTTTGAAACCCAGAAGAGCGCGGGCGGAAGCAAGGAAGCGAGAACGCGGGAAATCAGTCCGAGAACGACGACCGTGCGTCCCGACTCCCACACAAAACGCAAGACGGCCGGAACATTGCGCAGAGCTGAGAATCGCTCGCGCCAACTGCCACGGAACTCAGATTTTTCGCCCATGACTGATCAAATATTGACCCCGTCTGCCGGAGGAAGTCGCCTTCGGCACTCGACGCGACCGAGATGTCAGTCGAAGTGGTGGCGAGTACTCCGAGTTTCGCCGAATCATTTCCAGGCAAACCGGGCCAACTCATCAAGCGACGGTTGGATGAAAGAAACCGCCGTTACGGTTGGTCGGATGGGAAATCTCCGGGAAGCGCGAAGCCTGCGATTCACCGCCAGAATTCAATCGCTAGTATTTGTGGAAGCCTGCCCGCTCCATTCCACGCTTCGCTTCTGCTGTCTTCATGAAGGTTTCCCAGACAAACCCGGTCCGCAGATTTTCAGCCATCAACAGGGTGATTCCGGTATCGATTCCGATTACGTCGGAATCATACCAGTTCTTGAGCGGGTTGAATGCGTTTACGAAGCCGTACTTGCTCCAGGCCGACGGGTACCGGTTTCGGATCGTCTTCAAGACGCGGATGGTGGCTGCGGGCAGGAACGGCAATGAGCCGCCGGCCGCGCTGGGAACGACGGTGCCGTCAATCGGCCCCATGGCAGGCGGGCCGCCCCAGGCGACGTAGCCATGCTCGGAGTCGGAAGCTGTGATTCCCCACAAGTCGTCGCTGTAATCCGGGAACTGCTTGCCTAACTCGATACAAAAACGCTTGTGGACTTCGGTTGCGGTCACGGAATTCTGGAAGTAGTCCGCGTATTTGTCGCGCTTGCCGCGAAAATCGAACCATGCCTGCGAGTACTGATGCACGAAGAGTGGCGCAAACGATCCGATGTAGCGCATGCCGTCATATTCAAACGTCAAACGCTTCCATGCATTCCAGGTGTCCTGCTTGAGGGGATAGGCCGACGAGCCCATGCCCAGCAGATACATCATCATCAGTTCACTGTAGTAATCCCAGCGCGAGGGCAGAAAGCCTACTTCCGGGGTCCATCCATGGGTTAGAAGAGAGGTGTCTTCCGAAAGCCAGGTCCAATCCACACGGTTGAAAACGAGATTCGCAAGTTGTGTGACGCCGGGATTACGAAAATGTTCGCGGCAGGTAAGAATTCCGCAGAGGAGGATCGTCGTATCGACCGAAGATACCTCGGAGTCGAACATGCGCTCGCCGGTTTCAGGGTTGGCGAAGTGGTAGAAAAACCCACGGTGGTTGGGCAGCTTCTTCCACAGAAAGCGCAGGGTCACGAGGACGCGCTCCAGCGCGTCGGCGGTGGGAATCAAGCCCCGCTGCTCGCCGATGCAGAGAGCGGTAAGACCGAAGCCGGTCGCGGCAATGCTGGAGGCAACGCCAGGACTGTCTTTGTGAACGTTGCAGCGGTCCTTGACCATGCCGGTTTTCGGGTTACCCTGTTCCCAGAAAAAATTAAGATTTGCGATCTGCAACTCGTTCAGAAACTGATCGTCTTCTGCTGATAGAATCGCTGCCCCGGCGGCGCCGTGCTCTGCGGGAGAGGTTTGCCCCTGCGAGGGTAAAGCTGCGAGAAGCCCTGTAAGCGGCATGCAAAGACTTGTCCCGAGAACCTGACGCAGCATTTGCCGGCGCGAAAGCAGATTGGTTTTGGAATCAGTCATGCATTTGGGCTTCCCGCATCGTAACAACCTCGAATAACCCCACACCCTCGACGAACAAGCAAAGGGCAATCCTTTATTTGTATATTTACGATAGCATTTAAGGATGCTAAGAAGATTACCGTTGAAGCACCCTGATGGAGCCGTTCGGGGTGATGCCGGCATCTCACAGATGCCGCCGATAGTGAGGGCATGACTCGTACAGACAAGATCGAGGTTTGGATTGCGGTGTTGGTCGCGATCCTGCTGACGGCCGGCATCGTGGTGGCGATCGGCTGGCAACGGCCGGTTACGCTGCGCGGGGCCGTGCTGGTTCAGGATTCGGACCCTCGAAAACAATTACCGATCGGCGGAGTCACAATTTCGGCGGGCGATCTCGCTGCATCAGGCGCGACGACCGACTCCTCCGGATTGTTTGTTCTCAACCTGCGCAAACCGATTCGCAGGGGACACGCCATCAAATTGGATTTCCGCCACCCGCAATATCTCCCCCTCGACCTCGACGAATATGTCACCAACCAGCTCTATGTGGTCCATCTGGTTCCGCTGACAAACAATCCCGCTCCGTCGAATCGGCCAGACGTTAAGGTGTCTAACATTCGCGTGCGGTATACGGTGCAAGCCAAAACGGAGTTGAATGTGGGCAGCGCGGTTAAAACTTTCGAGATTGTTAATAAGGGCAACGTGCCTTGCAAAGGTGAGCATCCCTGCTCTCCGGACGGGAAATGGAAGGCGGCGGTCGGTTCGGCTACTTTGGATGCGGGCGTGAACAATCAATTTCGCAACGCTCGCGCCTCATGCATTGCCGGTCCTTGTCCATTCACCAGAATTGATGCCGACCGCTTCTCGCAGGGCGGGCGGATGATCTCGGTCTCGGCGCGCGACTGGTCCGACCCCACGACTTTTGTGTTGGAGGCTGAAGTCTTTCGTCCCATGGTGAGTCAGATGGAACACTGGTCCTACCCAGTCATCTTTGGAGATGGACTTTCTTTTACGCTGCCCTCTTCAGCGGGGAGTGTCAGCATTGAAGCGGATGTCGACGGACAGACCATTATCTTTCCGCTGGGACCTTCCCTCTTCTTGAGTTGGGCCAGTTGCGATGGCGGCGTTAATCCCGACAGAGGGAGCGTTTACCGCTGCACGGCCAAACCGGGATATCGCTTTCAGTAGGCGCGGCGATTGTGATTGCGGCTTCTGTACGCCCGCGTTGAAACCCGCGCTAGAAGAGGATTCCGGCTACCTGCTCTGCTATGAGATTTACCTTCTCGCGACGCATCTCCTGAGTCATTGATCGATCGTCCTCGATATTGGAACTTACGCTTACGGCGAACGCCCGATCGCGTACGCGGCCTATCACGCTTTCCGCGTACTTATTTTCCTTGCCCTGAATGCTGCACGTCACAGCTTCGTTTCCAATGGCCCGAAGCGGAGGGCTTTTCGGCGGGCACTGCTCCAGGTAGGTGGGAAACTGTTTGGGAATGTCGGTCATGATGTCGACCGCGATGCGCAGTTGGTGGGCTGCGGCCTCCTGCTGGCGCGAAAATTCGCAGAATCCAGCGCCACTATCGTTGACCTTCACGGTCATCGTAACGGCGCCACCGAGAATCCCGCGCGCCGTTGCTTCATTGATCCAGGGACACTTCGCCTGGGCGCGGCATAAAGCGGGCATGAGCGCCAAGCCTAGCAAGAGTATGTGGGAGTTACGCAGCATTGTTACGTGTCCAGTTGCCGTGTTCTGATTGCGCGCTACGATTTTGTTGCGGGCTTGAAGGATTCCGCCTTGAGAATTTTGCCGCCCTCCTGAATGACATAGACGCGGTTTGCCTCGAGGTCCTTCAGTTGATCGATTTGCCCGCTTAGCCAGCGAATCTCAACCATGTCAACCTTGGTGGCTTGCTCCAGGCCAAAGTGCATGCGCATGTCGTTCTGTGAAAAGTAGCTGCCTCCGCTGCGCAGTTCATCCATCTGAACGAGCGGCTTCTCCGCTGAGGGGACCGTCTTGGCGGTGACCAGCACGCGGCTGCCGATACCGGTGCGATTCGATTTCACGCCCACCAGCTTGATCTTGATCCAGTTCCGGTTGAGGGTCGAGTCGCAACGAAGAAGCTGCGGAATCGCGTTGACGCAGTTGACCGCAATGTCGAGGTCACCATCATTGTCGTAATCGCCGAAGGCGCAGCCGCGTGCCGGGGCGTTCTCAATAATTCCTGGACCGCCTTGAGTGGTGACCTCTTCGAAGCGTCCGTTGCGCAGGTTGCGGTAGAGATATTTGTGTTCGGCGTACTTGAGATCGGCCTTCGACTTATCCACCTCGGGATAGACGTGGCCATTCGACATCAATATATCGAGCCAGCCGTCGTTATCCATGTCGAAGAAGCCCACGCCCCAGCCCAGCAGGCGCGTGTTCACGCCGAGTCCGCTGGGATAGGTGCGGTCCTCGAAAACGCCTTCGCCGAGATTGGTGTAGAGCGAGTCGGTATCACCGGCGAAGTTCGTCTTCACCACATCGAGATTTCCGTCGCGGTTGTAGTCACCGATCGAAACGCCCATGCCGGCCTGGGGCTTCGCTTCGGCGGAGAGCGCTGCTCCGGCTTCGATGGCAATGTCTTTGAAAGTGCCGTCTTTCTGATTGAGATACAGGGTCGCCGGCGCGGAGTCGTTCGCGACATAAATGTCAGGCCAGCCATCGTTATCGAGATCGGAAGCGGCAACGCTGAGACCGTAGGTACCAACAGCGTTCCACATTCCAGCTTTTTTACTCACGTCGGTAAAGGTCCCGTCTCCGTTGTTGTGATACAAAATGTTTTTCCCGCCGGCGAGGCCCGGAGGACCGCAGGCTACGAGGATTCCTTTGTAAGTACATGGACCATCCTCGGGCAGAGGAGCGGTCTTCAGGTCAAAGTCCACGTAATTCGCCACAAACAAATCGAGATGTCCGTCGCGGTCGTAATCGACCCAGGTGCATCCCGTATTCCAGCGCGTCTTCGGTCCAGGCTGCGTCAAGCCAGAGCGCTCCGTGACGTCGACGAACGTTCCATTGCCGTTGTTGCGATAAAGAGCATTTTGCCCGTAGTAAGTGACAAAGAGATCGTCATTGCCGTCGTTGTCGTAGTCGCCGACGCAACAGGCTTGTCCCCAACCAGTGCGATTTTCCAAACCCGAACCCTTCGTGACATCGGTGAATGTGCCGTCGCGGTTGTTTTTGAACAGATGACAATGCGGCTCTTTGCCTTTTGCAAAGCCTTCGAGACGCCATCCGTTTACCAGGAAGACGTCGAGCCAACCATCGTTGTCGTAATCGTAGAAGGCGAGTCCGCAGCCTGTTGTTTCCAGCAGATACTTGTTCTTGCCGACGCCGCCGTAGACAGTTTCAATGTCGAGCCCTGAACCTTTAACGACATCCACGAAGCTGACCCCGAGCGGCGTGCCTTCAATCGGAGATTTCGGACCCGGCGGTGGAGGAGCGGGCTTGGCATCGTAGCTGCGCTCGACCGGGCCAATATTTTTTCTAGCGCCGTTTTGTGAGGGAGCTTGTTGTTGGGGAGCGGCCAAAACCAGAAGATCGGTGAAGGGAAGTACGAGAGCGGTGCGGCTCAGCGAACGAAGAAACTTCCGGCGATCCAAAGGCAACACAGACCCTCCTCGGCCAACGGTGACAGTTCGATTAAGGAAGCTAGCCAAACGCGCGATTATTGCGTCGCAAAGAACGCGACGCGTCGCGCGGCTCACCCAGATCCTTCACTGCGCAACAAACGCTTGTTCAGGATAACAATCAAAACCGCACCTCAGCTATTCTTGGCCGCCGCCAGTGACCTGGTGCTCCAAATCTTTCTGCGTTAGATCCGTGTGCATATGCCAGGGCACGCTTTCGGTCGATGTCTCGGGATGCTTACGCAAATAATCAAGTGAATACGTCGGAGCCGCGGGGTCGATCCTCTTGGTGGCGTACAGCGCGGCCTGCTTCGCAGCTTCGGCCTTCATGCCTTTACGGCGATACAGGATTGCGAGATTGTAGTGCGCGGCCACATCATCAGGATCGATTGCCTGCAAGGCTTCAAACTGCGCCACCGCGTCATCGGAGCGATGCTGCTGGTAGTAGGCGATGCCCAGCTCGCGTCGCGCGTCGCGCGATTGCGGATACTGTTGCACGACTCGTTGCAGATTGGCGACCTCAGCTTCAGGGTGTCCCTCGCGGCGCTCTACGAGCGCGAGGTAGTAAAGGGCACGCGCGTAATCAGGGTGCAGCTGAAGCGCCTTCTCTAACGCGGGCCGCGCTGACGGATATTTTTCCCACTCGATGTAAGTGAGGCCCACATTCACGTAGCCGTCGTCGTAGTCGGGACGCAGCTTCACAACTTGCTCGAAGGCCTCGACGGCATCGGAGTATTGCTGCTGGTCGAGGAATCCGATGCCGACATTGTTCCATCGCATCCAGTCGGGATTGTCGCCGGTCGCGGCCTGGACCGGACCATTCATGCCTATGTTCAACGTTCGAGTGCGGGAAGCCAATTCGACGACCGGGTAGAGCGGGTGATCGGGACCGAACACATTGTTCAGATAACTCTGCCGCAGGTGACGGTAATTCACGCGGGCGGTGATGCTGAGCGGCCCCTTCACGTCAGGCGGAAGCTGGAATTCATAGCGCACCAGCGCGGAGCGTCCAGCCTGAATCGAGTTGTCATAGGCCATGGAATGAATGGTCGCGACTTTGTGATTGTCGACAAATTCGCCGGAGAGATTCACCGGCCGGTTGGTAAAGCTGTGGGCGCGAGTATCGAGCATGCCATCGGGCTTCAGGAAACCGCTGTGATAGATGTCTTTTCCACCAGCATCTTTTACTACGACCTCGACCCACGCCTCATACAGATCGCGGACTTCGGGAATCAGCGAGTGTCCAATATTCTTGTTCTGGATGACAACGTAGGCCTGCACTACGTCGTTCGGTTCCAGACTGAAAGGCACCGAGCCGAGGGGCGCGATCAGTTTGTCGTCGCTCGATTTTTTCAGGGCGAAAATATCCACGTTAAGGAAAGTGCCGCGCTGCAGGAACTCAATCGTTTTCTGGAGTTGCTCGTCAAAGCCGTAATAGAACGGCACCGCCGTATTTCCCGCCAGCCAGCGATGCGATGCCAATTCCCCTTGCTTTGCGCCGTAGTCGGGCTGCGTGATCGCGCCGCGATGCATGTGGCAGTTCTGGCAGGGACTGTAGTCCGTCTGGTAGAAAGTCAGCGGATTTCGCTGCGAGAACTTGGAGTTCTGCCACTCGTCATAAACCGTAAAAGCGCGGATGAACTTGTAATCGTTCAGCGTGTTTGGCAGGTTGGCCTTATGGCATGCGGCGCAGAATTCCGGCGTCCGGTAAAACGGCTGCATGACGGCGCGCGAGTGACGCTCGGGATGCTCCATGATATCTCCGAACGGAACCTTGCCGGGAATGCGATTGCCTTTCTCGTCAACCATTACCGCCGGCTCGCCCATGACAAAGCCGCCGTTGCCTGAAGTCGATTGCAGGCGCTGGATGGAATGGCAGGTGGTGCAAGTCAAGCCGTCTTTGTCGAAGGAGCGATCGACGTGCGAGTCGGTGGTGAGGGCTCCCGACAGCACGGCGACCGGGTTGTGGCAGCTATCGCAGTGCCGCGAGAACTCGATGCCCTGGGTGCGAATCAGGATATTGACGCTGGTCCGGTAGAACGGCGTGCGGAAAGAGTTGGAGTGCAGGGCCTGACGCCACTGGTGATAAGCCTCTTCGTGGCAATGGCCGCAGTATTCAGCCTCAGGAAAAGCCCCGGGGCGAATGAAGTCGTTGCCTTCGATGGCGGCATTGCCGGGCAGCGACAGGTTATCTTTACCGAACTGAAAGTTGTAGGTCTTCCGTATTTCGTCGGAGTAGCTCTTCTTCTGGGAATCGTCTTTCTGAGGATCGTCCTGGGGATTGTGGCCAGACTGGGCGTGAGTGGTGAAGTGCGGAATTCCCGTGAGCCCGGCAATGATCAGCAAGCCAGCGGCACTCAGAAGAATTCGGCCTGTCCTCGACTGCATCATGACCCACCAGGGTCTGGTATAGCGCATCCTGCGCTGAGTGTAAATGGCCGCTTTGCAAGGTAGCACTGGCGAGCGCTGGCGCGCAAGCTTGAGGTCATCGTCTGGAAGATCGGGGTCTGGAAGATCGGGGTCTGGAAGATCGGGGTCTGGAAGATCAGGGTCTGGAAGATCTGGGGTCTGGAAGATCAGGGTTGCGGCTTTTCCAGTTGGTCCGCCTTTTGTCGCTCGGCTGCGGCTTCTTCTTTCTTGCCTTGGCTTTCGAGCGCGTTGGCTAACCCGCGATGAGCCTCGGCGTAATTGGGATCGTCGCTGAGCGCCTGCTGGTAGCGCTCGATGGCATCAGCGATCTGTCCTTTCTGCAAGAGTGAATTGCCTGAGTTGGTGGAGACCGTGGCCCGCTGGCGATTCATCACCACGCGTTCCAACTCTGCGCCTTTCTTGCGCTCCGCGGCTGCCTCGGCCGCCTGGCCCTGTTGTGCCAGCACGGTTGCGAGAGTGAGGTGAGAGTCGGGCTGGTCGGGCATTCGACGAATCGCTTCCCTTAACGCGTCGGCCGCCTCCGGCAGTTTATCCATTTTGCGATAGAGGCTGCCGAGCGTGGCCCAGCCGTCAGCGTCGTCGGGGTGCAGCTTCATCGCGAGCGAGAGTTCGCGGGCTGCGTCATCGTAGCGGCCATCCTGCATATAGAGGATGCCGAGGGTGTAGTGCGGCTCATAGGCTGAAGGTTTCAGCCTGGACGCAGCTTCGAGTTCCGGAATAGCGGCGGCATTATCATCCTTCAATTTGAGTGCGAGACCGAGATTGTAGCGAAGCTGGAAGTTCTCAGGATTGGTCTTGATGCCGGACCTGAGCACACGAATAGCTTCGCCGACTTCGTTCATCTGCAAGTATGCCGCAGCCAGATTTTCGTGCGCGGTCGCATCGGCGGGCTTCTCTGCGAGAGTCCGCTCGAGAAATGGAATTGCATCTTTCGGGTTGCCCGTAACCAGAAGAGCCAGTCCCAGGCTCGATGCCGCTTCGCGGTTTTTCGGTTCAGCGGCGACTACCTGGCGAAGCAGAGGAAGAGCGTCACGGTCGCGGCCGGCTCGCTGTAGCAACACTGCCAGTTGATATTTTGCTTCTGTGTAGGCGGAATCGAGCTTGAGTGCACGCTGGAATTGCGCGTTGGCCTTGTCGTTCTCATTATTCGCAGCATAAGCCTCGCCGAGATCGGTGGCGGCGACTGCGCTGTCGGGACTCAACCGGATAGTCGCGGCCAGCTCCTCGATCGCAGCCGAGGTCTGTTGCTGCGCGAGCAGCGCCATCCCCAGGTGCATGTGAGCGGCGGCGAATTGAGGGTTGAGCCGAATCGCTTCCTGGAACTCGCTGACCGCCGAAGCCCAACTCCGCTGCTGGGCGTGGAGTGATCCCAAAGCATCATGGAGTTCGGCGCTCTTCGGCGATGCGGCGACGGCAGCCTTCATCCTGTCGGTTGCTGCAGCGAGTTGCCCCGTGGCGGCCAACGAGCGTGCGTAGGCTGCAAGAACATACGAAGGGAGCGCGTGCGAGGGATCGACGCCGGGCTTGCGCTGTACATCGCCCCGGACTTCGGCTTCAAGATTCTTGAATAAAGCGATCGCCTTCTGGTTTGCGCCTGTTTGCTCATATGCCAGAGCCAGGTTGGTCTGGGCGGCTGCGTCGCCGGGCTTCAGTTTGATTGCTGTCTCAAGTTCTTTGATAGCTTGCGGAAATTTTCCCAGATGCGCCAGGGTCGCTCCCAGGGCGCTGTGGCCTTCTTCGATTTGAGGCGCGAGGCGTACGACCTTCTCAAACTGTGCCTCCGCAGTCTTGAAGTCGTTGTCCGCCGCTGCCGTAGCACCCGCCTGATACGCTGCCCGAACTTCGTTGCTGATCTCGGTCTGCGGATTTGACGATGAAGCGCTCTGCGCCGCGAAGCCAGCGCAGGCGCGTAAGCTAAATATCAGAACGAGCAGGATGCGAAGTGAATGCTTCATCGACGTAAATGGTAACCCGTCCATGAACGACAAACGGCCCGCAAGTGTTAACCTGCGGGCCGTCCGGTGGACTGTTTGGGATTGACCAAGAGGTGGTCACTCTACGTGGCCTCTCACGGCAACGCCCGGGTCTGGAACTAAAGCACAGAACCGAAGTCCTGAGCCGAAGTCCCAAGGATGAAAGCCTTCGCGCGACCTACGCGATGCCTCGATCCGTACTCACCGGCTAGTGTGCGGGCCGTAGCTCGCGGCGCGTCGCTTGCGCAACTGGCGTCCGGAGCCCCGCTTAGAGCAACCAGCTCTAAGTCTCAGCCACCTCACCTGGTCTT